>ODAI014707323.1_pt1 | contig 11962 bp, 9 predicted proteins | sample 1539321 | NCBI WGS metagenome assembly ODAI01 (sample SAMN02144231, study PRJEB22623) | gut metagenome | biome: sheep rumen | host: Ovis aries | place: New Zealand
AAGGCATACACTTGAACGGAAGGGGAAACAGACCTATCCGTTCTTTTTGTTTTGCAGTATCGGCTGTCTTCGATCAGAGGCAGCAAACCGTTGCTGTGCTGAGCGCGGCTATGCTATGATAAAATATCATCTTCCGGGAGGATGAAATATGAAAAAGCGACGCAGGCTTTTGCAGGAAATCCGTTTTCAGATGGTGCTCATCTTCGGCGTGATGACCACCGTTTTGGCTGTGCTGCTCATGTCGGTGGCGATCTACAACGTAAACGAGTGGGCCAGGGACGAAGCCATTACAGAAGGCACCAGCAGGGCGGGACAGTTCAGCATCCGGGCGCACATCCTGCTGGATGAAGTGGAAAAGGTCATCCAATGGGGACAGGGGGAAAACTGTTACCAGTTTGTCGTAGTCCACGGCGACAAACAGAAAGAGGGTATGGCGCTGATCCGGGATATGCGTACCTACCGGATCTCCTCCCTGATCGATAGTTCTATCTATAATGTCTATATCTTTGACATAGACGGCCGGTCTTATGACGAACGAAAAGGTGTCTATGAGCTGGCGCGCTATCCGAAGAGCGCGCGCATCTGCGAAGCGGTGCGCGGACAGTCGAACAAGCTGCTGAGCGTGCTGAATGACGAGGGGGAGCGCGTGCTGGTATATGGCGCGCCGATACGCCAGCCGGGTACGGGGAAACCCATCGGGTATGTGGCTGTAGAGTTTCGCCAGGAATACATCAGTCGATTCCTCCGGGAGGAGAGTCAGTTTCTGTTGGAGACCTATGCCATTGCGGACCCGGAGCTGGGATTCATTGCAGGGGATGAAACGCTTCTCTATGAAGTCCCGGAGGACCAGAAGGCATGGCTTATGGGAGAGGGGGACGCCTGGCAGACGTATCGGGTAGGACGCAGGGAGCGTCTCCTGATCCGGAATGAGATCTTCGGAACCAGCTGGAAGCTGATCTGTGCGGCATATATGGATGAACTGACGCCGCAGACGGGCAGGATTATCCGGGCAATCATCATGATCGGTCTCCTTACTGTCGCGGCGGGCGTATTTGCGTATATGACCGTCATGAACCGGATGATGAGCCCGATCACGAGGATGCGCGAACGGATGCGGGAGGCGGCGGGCGGCAATCTGGACGCAACCGTGGAAGAGGCTTCCGGAAGTGAGTTTTCGATGCTGGAGCGGCAGTATAACCGGATGCTCGCGCGCATCAAGAGCCTCATTGAACAGAACCGGGAGGATCAGAAGGCGCTGCAAAAGGCGGAACTCTCCGCGCTGCAGGCGCAGATTGCGCCGCACTTCCTTTACAATACGCTGGATACAATCATCTGGCTGGTAGCGGTGAACGAAAACGAGAAAGCGATGGAGATGATCGAAAACCTGTCGGTCTTTTTCAAAACGGGGCTCAGCAAAGGGATGGACTGGATTTCGGTTGCGACAGAGATCGACCATGTGCGCAGCTATCTCTTCATCCAGCAGAGCCGCTACAGCGACATGCTGACATACACCGTACAGGTGCCGGAAAGCATGCAGCATTACGACATGCTGAAGATGGTCCTGCAGCCAATTGTGGAGAACGCCATCTATCACGGGATCAAGAACAAGGAGGGCGGCGGCAGGATTGAGATTCATGGTTGGGAAGATGAAGCGTTCCTCTGCTTCTCCGTGAAGGATACCGGCGTCGGTATGGAAGAAGATCAGGTGCGGGCGCTGAACAGCAGGATGGAGAAAAATGATCAGGGATTCCAGGAGACGGAAAGCGGGTTCGGGCTTTACAATGTAAACAGACGTATCCGGCTTTATTATGGAGAGGGCTGCGGCCTCAGCGTGCGCAGCGCATTGGACGAGGGAACGGAGGTTCTGATCCGAGTGCTGCGTCAGGAAGGCAAACGCGGCGAGGGAGACTGACAGGAGGAAGAACATGTACAGCATATTGCTCGCAGAGGATGAAAAATCGATCCGTGAAAACCTCCAAAAGGGCATAGCCTGGGAAAAGCTGGGCTTCTACATCGCAGGCGATGCGGCCAATGGCGAACAGGCGCTGGAGCAGCTGGAAACCCTTCAGCCGGACGTGCTGATCACGGATATCCGCATGCCGTTCATGGATGGACTTGAACTGAGCCGGATTGCAAAGGGGATGCTGCCGGACATCCGCATTGTGGTGCTCAGCGGCTACATGGAATTCGGATACGCCAGGGAAGCGATCTCTATCGGCGTTGAAGAATACCTGGTGAAACCGGTAACGCCAGTCAAGCTCATGCGCACCTTCACAGCCCTCAGGGAAAAGCTGGATAAAGAGCGGCGCGAGCAGAGGCAGATGTCCTCCCTGCTGAAGACAATGCCGGATCAGGAACGGATACGGGGAGACGTGGCGCCGGAAGACCTCCGGGGGGAAGGGGAGAGAGAACGGAAGCTCTGGCAGTATCTGCAGGAAGGGACGCAGGGAGAGCTGGATGAATTTGTGGAGCAGTACATCAAAGCGAACGAGGAAAAACTGCTGGCTTCCACGATCTATCTCTATTACTTTTTTGTACAGACACTGGTGATCTGCATGCGCGCCGTGGAGGGGCTGGGCGGCAATCCGTCGGAGGTGTTCGGTCCTGCGGGAGACATCGGAAAGACAGTTTCCGGTATCCATTCGGAAGAAGATGCCAAAGATGCGCTGACCCGTCTGTTCAGCTGTGTGCTCGATTACCGCGACAGCGCAGTACGCAGATCCTCCGGCCCGATCTGGAAGGCAGAAACCTATATACGGGAGCATTTCAGGGAGGAAAGCCTCACTTTGAGCGATGCTGCGGCTTACGCGGGACTCAGCGTGAGCCATTTCAGCTATGCGTTTAAGCGCAAGACGGGGCAAGGGTTCACCCACTACCTGACGCAGCTGCGGCTGGAGGAAGCGCAGCGTCTGCTGAGGCAGACGGATGAGAGCGTCAGCGGCATTTCGGAACGGGTAGGGTATGCGAACGTGAATTATTTCAGTGCGGTTTTTCATCGGCAGGTAGGATGCACGCCCAAAGAATACCGGGAAACGAAAAATAACGAAGAAAATTCGTAAAAAATCAAAGATTCCACAACGACTGTTTTTTGCTTCGAAGGAATTTAAAAAAAGAAAAGAAGATTCTTCATTGCAGCAAGGGAATCCCTCCCATAAAATGAGCACAGAAGCAGGAAGCGGAAGAGATCTTCCTGTAAGATTAACGCTAAAGGAGGAACAACCATGAAGAAGATGATTTCCCTGTTGCTGATAGGGCTGCTGCTCGTTTGCGGCATGAGCGCAATGGCAGAGGCAAAGGACAGCTATACCTTCGCCATCCTGTATGCGAACATCCATCCGTTCTTTGATTCCGTGGGCAACGGAGCGCTTGAAAAGGTTAAAGAGCTGGGCATGGACATCACCATGATCTTGGAAGGCGCACAGAACGGCGACATCTCTCAGCAGATTCAGATCATGGAAGACCTGATTACCCAGAAGGTGGATGGCATCGCGATCGGTCCGTGTGATTCTGACGCGCTGACGCCGTACATCGACAAGGCTGTGGACGCAGGCATCCCGGTGCTGTGCTATGATACGGACGCTCCGGAATCCAAGCGCGCCGGTTACGTCGGTACGAACAACTATGATGCCGGCCGTGCCATGGGTGAAGAGCTCGGCAAGGCGCTGAACGGCAAGGGTACGGTCATCTGCGAGACAGGCGTTGTCTCTCAGGCAGGCCTGATTGCCCGCAAACAGGGTGTTGAAGATGTGCTGGCGGAGAGCTATCCGGACATCAAGATCGTGCAGACCACGGCTTCCGGCGGCGACGTTTCCAAGGCACAGAGCGACATTGAGAACATGATCACCTCTTACCCGGACTTTGACGCGCTTATCCAGCTGGATGCGGCTGGCGAAGCGGGCATCACGGCGTTCAAGTCCCGCGGCCTCACGAAGGACGACAAGATCTTGATCGTGTTTGACGATCTGGAGCCTGTTATCGACGGCGTGAAGGATGGCCAGGTCTACTGCACCATCACGCAGGGTCAGAGGAACTGGGGCGCGAAGGCGGTTGAAGAGCTGCTGGCGCTGAACCGCGGCGAAGAAATCCCCGCCAATGCGGATACCGGTTATGTTACGGTGAACGCAGACAACGTGAACGAGCTGTATCCGGACTGAGAATCGGCTCTGTAAGCAAATCAGGTCAGGTTTCTGACTGAAACAAAGAGAAAGGGCTGACCGAAAGGCGGCCCTTTCCCTTTACGATCGAACGGAGGAGACTGCATGCAGGGAAAAGGAATTCTAAGCCGGGCGAAAAAATACAGGGAGACGGGGCTGGGCCTGATCCTGCTCCTCATGGGGGCTTTCCTGACGATCTTTTCGCCGAACTTTCTGACACCGGATAACCTTTTTAACGTCCTGAAACAGACGACGCTGGTTGCGATCATCGCCATCGGGCAGACGTATGTGATCATCTCCGGCGGCATCGACCTGTCAGTGGGCTATTCGATGACGCTGTGTTCCATGATCCTGGCATATGGGCTCAAAGCAGGCATTCCGCTGATCATCATGATGATTCTCAGCGTGCTGTGCAGTGTGCTGGTCGGGTTCAGCAATGGTGTGCTGATCACCCGCCTGCGCATTCCGCCCTTCATCATCACCCTCGGTATGGCGAACATCGTGAAAGGCATCATTCTGGTGATGTCTCAGGGCTATATCGTCTCTCTGAAGGAGCCCTTTATCATCTGGCTCGGACAGAAGAGCGTGGGCCCTGTGCCCGTCATGGTGATTGTCATGGCGATCCTCATCGTGATCTTTGCTTTTATTCTGAACAAGACGGTCTTCGGAAACCATGTGAAGGCCATCGGCGGCAATGAGACGGCTGCGTCGCTTTCAGGCATCCGGAGCGAACGGACGAGAGTCATGGTCTATGTCATCTGCGGTTTGCTCTGCGGCATTGCGGGTCTCATCGTGACAGGACGCCTGAACGGCGGCAATCCGAACGCTGCGGGTACATATGACATGGATTCCATCGCGGCGGTCATCGTGGGCGGCACCTCCATGGCCGGCGGCTCCGGAAGCATTATCGGCACGCTGCTGGGCGCACTGCTCATGATTCTGATACGAAACGGGCTGGTGCTGCTGCGTGTCAACATGTATTGGCAGACGGTGGCGATCGGCGTCGTAATCATTGCGGTTTGCGCCATCGATGCGTTTAGCCAGCGCAAGAAGTAAGGAAGGAGGGGCATCATGTCAAATCCCATCCTTCAGATGCAGGGCATCACCAAGGAGTTCGGCGGGGTCCGCGTGCTGAAAAACGTAAACTTCGACCTGAAGGCGGGGGAAGTGCACGCGCTTATCGGCGAGAACGGTGCGGGGAAGAGCACCCTGATCAAGGTCTTGGGCGGCGTTTATTTTGCGGAGGCCGGAAAAATTGTCATCGAAGGACAAGAGAAAAAGTTTGCCTCTGCGCGAGATGCATTGGCTGCCAGCGTGGGCATCATCTACCAGGAGTTCAACCTGGTGCCTTCGTTGTCTGTAGCTGAAAACATCTTCTTGGGTAAAGAACTGAGGACCGGCAAAAACCGCCTGAATCGGCCGGAAATGGTCAGACAGTCTCAGGAGCTCATGCGTACCCTGGGCTTTGAAAGCATGAATTGCGCGGAGACAGTATCCAATCTCAGCGTTGCACAGCAGCAGATGGTCGAGATTGCCAAGGCGCTGTTCAATCATTCGAAAATACTGGTGATGGATGAGCCGACCGCCGTCCTGACGGAAAAGGAGTGCAGAAAGCTTTTCGAAATCATCAAGAACCTCAAAGAGACAGGTGTCGGAATCATCTACGTCTCCCATCGGCTGGAGGAAGTTCTGGAGATCTCCGACCGGATTACCATACTGAGGGACGGCGAACATGTGGCCGATCTGGACAACAGCGGCCACACGGTGACAAAGGAACAGCTGGTCAGCCTGATGGTCGGCCGGCCGCTGGAACAGTATTATCCGGAGTATACGCCGTATAAGAGAGGCAAGGCGGTGCTGGAAGTACGGAATCTCCGGAAGAAAGGCATGTACAGTGATATCAGCTTCAAACTGTATGAAGGGGAAATCCTCGGCCTAACAGGCCTCGTTGGCGCCGGCCGCACGGAGGTGGTCAAATCCATCTTCGGAGCCATTCGCCCAGATGAGGGAGAAGTATACCTTCAGGGGAAAAAACTGGAAAACAATGGTCCGGCAGAAGCCATTCGCAGGGGGATCGCTTTCATTCCGGAGAACCGGAAGGAAGAAGGTCTTTTCCTGGCTGCGAGCGTGGCGGATAACATGATGATGGCCAATTATGAAAAGGTCTCCGAAAGAGGAGTGCTTCTGAAGCGTTTGAAGAAAGCCTTCCTGGAAAAACACTTCTCCAGGTTGAATATCAGGCCGGATGACCCGGACAAGATTGCCGGCGAATTCAGCGGCGGCAACCAGCAGAAGGCAATCGTGGCGAAGTGGATCGCAACAAACCCCCAGATTATGATCCTGGATGAACCAACCCGCGGCATCGACATCGGCGCAAAGGCAGAGATCTATCGACTGATGAAAGAGATTGCGGAAAGCGGATGTTCGATCATCATGGTCTCGTCCGAAATGACGGAGATTATCGGCATGTGCGACCGTGTGCTGGTGATGTCTGAAGGGAAGCTGAACGGGGAATTCCTGCGGGAAGAGTTCACGCAGGAGCGCATTATGGCCGCAAGCTCCGGCTTGCGTGTAGAGGGATAAGGAGGCACATGATGTCCAGAAGAAGCGAATTTCCAATGCTCCTGAATCCGGAGCGGGGAGGACTGAACGAAGGACTTCACTTCGGTTATGTGGATGTGCCGGCAGAGATACGGCCGGAAGACAGGCCGTTTCTGGATATGCTGACGGCCAATTCGCTGGCGCTGCAGAAGGAGATCAGGAAGCCGATTCCGCTTGAAACCAGGGATGTGTGCATTTCAACCTCTTATGGCGACGTCCCCGCCCGCATATATCTCCCGGAAGGAAAAGGCCCTTTCCCGCTGCTGATGCACTATCACGGGGGCGGGTTCGCGATCCGCGATATTGAATGCTTTGATTGGTTGAGCCGCCGCTACGCGCAGGGCGCAGGGGCCGTTGTGATAACGATCGAATACAGTCTTGCGCCGGAGCATCGTTTTCCGACGCAGGCGGAGCAGGCATATGAAGCGCTTTTATGGGCGAGAAAGCATGCAGGGGAATTCTGCGCAGATCCGTTGAGGGACGCGGTGACGGGGGACAGCGCAGGCGGAAACCTCTCCACGGTAGTTTCGATGATGTGCAGAGACAGAGGCGAGCGCGTGCCAAAGCGTCAGATTCTCGCTTATCCTGTTGTAGATGCGAGGCCAGAAATTGTCCGCGAGTCGGATGAACTCTATGGAACGGGATATAATTTGGACTATAAGCATCTGCTGTCGTACAATAAAGCGTATGCAGCGTCAGAGGAAGTTCAGAACCCCTATGTGTCTCCGCTGCTTGCTGAGAGCCTCGCAGAGATGCCGCCCTGCCGGATGGTCAGCGCTCAATGCGATGTGCTTCTGGACTCAGGGCTTGAATACGCAAAACGGCTGAAAGATGCAGGTGTTGAGACGGAGGTTCACATCTTCAAAGGCGTACCGCATGATTTCCTGTTTTATGGGTTCCCGGAATCCTATGAAGCGTATGACTTGATTTGCCAATGGATCCGGGAGATCTGAACGGACAAACCTTCGGAGAAATGAGGAGAGTTTATGGCAAATGAGCTGAAAGCCCGCGTAGAGCGGTTTATGGATCGGCTGCAGCGGGAAGACGTATGCATGCATGGCTTTATCCTTTCTGTAGGCGGCCAGATAAAAGCAAAGGCGTACTATCCGCCTTTTGAAGAGGGACAGGCGCATCGCATGTATTCCGTATCGAAGACGATGACGGGGCTTGCGATTGGGATGCTGATGGAGGATGGAAAGCTGAATCTGGAGGATAAGGTGACAGATTACTTCCAGGATTGGCTGCCTGCAAAACAGGACCCGCAGCTGTCCCGACTCACAATCCATCATCTGCTTCGGTTTTCCACCAATCACCGGGACGATACCTATTGGCAGATTGACGACCCAAATTGGGCGAGGTCATACTTCGAGGTGCCCAGCACGCATGAGCCCGGGCTGGTGTTCCACTATGACACCTCGGCGACTCAGGTGCTCTCAGAACTGGTGCGCAGACTGAGCGGGAAGGAAGTACTGGATTTTCTTGAAGAAAGACTGTTCAAACCGGCCGGCGCTACAGACCCCAAACATTGGCTCAGAGACCCGGCGGGCCACTGCTGGGGAGGAAGCGGTCTGTGTATGAGTCTGCGGGACATGCACAAAATCGCATGCCTTTGCATGGAGGGCGGCTATGGCATTGTGCCGGAGTGGTATCTGAAAGAGATGACTCGCCTGCAGACACCAACGCCGCTGAATGTCAATGAGGAAGAACGGTACGGTTACGGCTTGCAGTGCTGGCAGACGCGCAGCGGCTGGGCGATGTACGGACTGGGCGCACAGCTGGCGATCTGCTGCCCGGACAAAGATCTCCTGCTCTGTACAATTGCTGATACGCGGCTGGATATCTGCGGCGTGCAGCGGGTATACGATGCTTTCTATGACGAGATTGAACCATGGATCGGCAAAGAGGACATGGAGGAAACCGAGTTTATTGGCAGGATCAACGTCCTTTCCGATTGCGGTGTGAGAAAGCATGAACATGAAGGGCCTTTCCACTTTGGAGAAAACGCACTGACGCTTCACACCCTTGAGCTGCGCGGCCAGGAAGTATTTCTGGAAAACGCCAGGGGGAAGGGCGTCTTGCGTTTCGGCATAGGCGAGAATATTGTGGATACATTCCCGGGACTTCCGGATGAGCCGACGCTCTGCTCGGGAGGATGGGTGGCGCCGGATTGCCTGCGTATCCGGTGCTATCTGATAGGCGATTCCCCTTGTGGCGTGGATCTGGTCATTTCGTTTGGCGAAGCAGATGGCAAGAAGAGTGTCTGTGTACTGTCGCGCCGTTCTGCTGAACCGCAGACAGATTACTTTGAGGGAGTCGCGACGGGATATCAGAACCCAGGCAGCTGAATATGCGTTTTGCAGCATCGAAATAGACAAATCAGTCAGCAAGAAAGATTGTTCCATTCATAAACAAGAAGAGCAGCGCATGAAAACAGCCGCTCTTCTTGTTTCTTTTCAGGCCAAAGAGCCTCATAGAGCAAAATAGGATGAATACAGCATGAAATCCTTTTTTTCTAGCAGAATAAAGGGATTTTTTATATGGGAGGGGGTTGAGATAGTTCATGACTGGTGATACAATATAATAGACTGTAAAGAATGATCAGGTAAATTATGTATGCTCTTTTTGAGGCGCAAAGTGTTGAAGTGTTTGCCACAAAAATGGATGAAGCATATTTTGACGGTGGTAGATGCGGAAAAGTCGGAACAGATCATAGACCAATTGAACAGCTCTATAAAGAGGAACAGTGTAATCGTTGGGGCAGTTTTGATTGATGACGATGCATGCCGCAGTGATGCTTCAGGTATTCCTGTCGTATGCAGCCTTGAAAACGCATCTCCATTCATTTGCAGGGAGTGGATTGATGAGGTTATCATTTGTACAGAGCGTTTAAATGAAAAAGTGCAGAAGCTGATCGAGAATTGTAAAGAGATGGAAGTCCCTGTTTTTGTTTGTGGTATCTCTAAGACAGCGAATGATATGCATAGACTCGTCGAAATAGGTGGAGATAATTCTGCTGCGACTGCTGTTTTGTACAATGAATCGTTCATCAAATCATTCGGCAAGAGGTGTTTGGATGTAGCAGGTGGGTTGCTGGGCAGTCTTCTTGCTTTGATCATTATGACTGTTTTAGGGCCGATAATCCAAAGGGAATCTCCGGGACCGATTCTGTACAAACAAGAAAGAATCGGGAAAAATGGGCGTCACTTCAATATGCTGAAAATCAGAACAATGCATATGAACGCGGACGCTCAAAAACAGGACTTGATGGATAAGAATCAGATTAAAGACGGAATGATGTTCAAGCTGGATTTCGATCCGAGGATAATTGGCAATGAAACGCTGCCGGATGGATCGAAGAAAACAGGAATCGGCGAATTTTTGCGTAAAACCAGTCTCGATGAATTTCCGCAGTTTTTTAACGTGCTGATGGGGGACATGTCGCTGGTGGGGACGAGACCGCCGACTGTTGATGAATGGGAAAAGTACGAGTTTCACCACCGAGCGAGGCTTAGCTGTAAACCTGGCATTACAGGGTTATGGCAGGTAAGCGGAAGAAGCAATATCACGGATTTCGAAGAAGTAGTGAAATTGGATATGCAGTATATACACAATAGGTCGCTGAGACTGGACATAAAGATTCTGCTCAAGACAGTCAGATTGCTGTTTGGCGATAAAGACGCGATGTAGAAGCTGTGCTTTACACGTATTAGAATATGAAGCAGAGACTGAGAATAATAACTTGATGAAAGCGGGATAGCATGAAGAAGTATCATGACATAGGGCTTAGAGCTGTTAAAGGATTAAACATTCTGCTTATTACTATACCTTTTGCGCTATGCTGGCATTTGTATTATGCGAATTATACAGCGGCTTTGTTTGCCAGAAATGCCAGAACTTATGTAGTGCTCTTATATATCATTTTGTATACGATTTTTGGCCGTGTGTATGATGCGTTTCTGGTCTCCTATTATCGGATCACAGAAATGATCTATAATCAAGTGCTTGCGTTTCTGGTGTCAGATGGTCTAATCTATCTGGTAATTTGCCTGCTTTGTAAGAAGGCAAGGAGTATTGTGCCAGGCGTCTTTGCGATAGTTGGACAGGTAGGGCTTGCAACAATATGGACTTTATTAGTGCATCGTTGGTATTTTCGGCACTTTGCGGCTAAAAGGACAGTTGTGGTTTATGATACTCGGGAAGGCATGGAGAACCTCATTCATGAATATGGCCTCGGAAAGAAGTTTAGAATAGAACGGATCGTCCGGATTGAAGAATGTCTTACGAACCTTTCCATATTGGATGGTGCGGAGGATGTTTTCTTAAGCGGTATACACAGTCATGAGAGAAATACAATTATTAAGTATTGTACGGAACATGACATTACTGCAATGGTAATCCCAAGAATTGGCGATGTGCTCATGAGCAGCGCCAAGCGTATGCATTTGTTCCACCTTCCGGTCCTTAGGGTTTCGAGATATAATCCCAAACCGGAGTATCTGCTGGCAAAACGTTTATTTGATGTTTTCATTAGTGCGACAGCATTGGTTATTCTCAGCCCGGTTATGCTGATTACAGCGTTTGCAATCCATGCTACGGACAAAGGCCCTGTTTTTTATCGACAGACACGTTTGACGAAGGATCGACGTGAGTTTAGAATTCTCAAATTCAGATCAATGCGCGTAGATGCGGAAAAGGATGGTGTGGCCCGGTTATCTACGGGGGATGTTGACGACCGTATTACGCCTGTAGGCCGCTTTATTCGAAAGGTAAGGATTGATGAGCTTCCGCAGCTCATTAACATCTTAAAAGGGGATATGACGATCGTAGGCCCGCGGCCGGAAAGACCAGAGATTGCGGAAGAGTATGAGCGGGAAATGCCGGAGTTTAAACTGCGGCTTCAAGCCAAAGCAGGTTTAACAGGTTATGCCCAAGTCTATGGGAAATATAACACAACGCCTTATGACAAATTGATGATGGATCTTATGTACATCGCTCATCCCGGAATTGCAGAGGATCTCCGAATCATATTTGCAACGGTAAAGATCCTCTTCTTGCCTGAAAGCACCGAGGGAATTTCAGCTGGTCAAACAACCGCAATGGCACAAGATATAGTGGATTGCGATAATTCGGACACAATATATAGAGCCTCAAAAGAAAATGACGAAGAAACTGTGAAAAATAACTAGTGCATTTCCACAGTTTGTTCA
>ODAI011496329.1_pt1 | contig 11959 bp, 21 predicted proteins | sample 1539321 | NCBI WGS metagenome assembly ODAI01 (sample SAMN02144231, study PRJEB22623) | gut metagenome | biome: sheep rumen | host: Ovis aries | place: New Zealand
AAACTTCCTTTCATCAACAGCAATCATCGCAGCAACTATCATAACAACTGTCGCAACAACTATCATAGCAACCACCACAACCATCGCAGCAATTATCATATCCACAGCAATCATCGCAACAGCTATTATAATTTCCACAACAATCGTCATAATGTCCACCACAGCAATCATCATAATGTCCACCACAACAATCGTCATAAGATACATGAAAATCACTTTCAGTACACTAGATTAGTGTACCACTGTTAAGTCCAAATGGATAGTTGTCCATGCCTTGAATGGTGGCTTTGTCTTTCCCTTCAAATGTCACGCTCGTCAACCCACGGCAACCCGCGAACGCCGAGTCCCCGATGCCGTCCACCGAGTCAGGGATAGTCACGCTCGTCAGGCCGCTGCAACCATAAAATGCCTCATACCCAATGTACCCCACGCTGTCAGGAATTGTCACACTCCTAAGACTGTTGCAGTTGTAAAACGCCTGAGAATCTATTAGATTCACAGATGTTCCGATGTCAACAGCTTTGATAAGAGAACCACCACAACTATCAAAATTATCTAAATCATTCATAATGCTTGCATCTAATGTCCCAGAAATGTTATATCTTTTTATACTATCGTCAAGTAATGTGATTATGGTTTCTGGATGACCAGAGATATTTCCTCCACCAGAAGTCGTTATCACGATGTTTCCACCAACAAGTTTGTCAACGTGCAATTCAATCATTGTTCAGACCTCCATCAGATGCTTCTCAGGAACCTGTCAACCGCGCCCTTCATCTTCATGAACCTTTCCGCTGAATCGTTTGGCAGTGTTTTCAAGTCCTTTTTGAACCTGTCAACAACCCTGGATTCAACAACAAGCCTGTTCGAGTCAACAAGATACTCGATATTTTCAAGAATGCCATGAACAGCCTTGGATTCTTGTTTTGCATCGCAGAAACGCCCAATTGATGGATCACAGACCAAATCAATGGTAATCAACTGGAACTCGCCAACATATGTGTTTCCATCATAGTCCTCTTCTGGATTTCCAAGCCCTCTTGTTGAGAAGCCCATCTTCGTTCCATATTGAAGCATTGAGCCAACTATCGTTCCACAAGGTGTTCCAGGGATGCCCATCTTTGGATCTCCCTGCATGATGATTGCCTCTCCAAGAAAGGTCTTCTCGTCATGTGGATCCTGATAGAACTTCGTTATTCTTGCGCACACTCTGTCAGGGTTGATGTTGATGTCGTCTGGATGCTCAAGTTCTGACAAGGCTCTGTGGTTGTCAATTACCTCTTGGAACTTCCTGCATTCCTCCACCATTTCCTCAAGGTGGTACATACGGTTGTTGTTGTTCAGCGTCTCACAAACAGCGAATGGCCCTGCCAGCTTCAATATGGTGGAGCCGTCCTTGCCAGACTCCTTCACCAAATCGTAGTCATGCATGTCAGATTCAGTTATCAATCGCTTTGAAATCAGTTTTGCCATGATATATACCTTCTTTGATTTGTTTCATCTAGGGTATATTTACCAAATTCCAAACGAAATTCAGAATGCCAATGTAAAAAGAGGTAAAGATATCAAAAATCTTTCTGTAGATATGTTCCAATGAAATGGTAAATACTTTTACCATGTAGATACGTTCATACAACGCAGAATTAAAAATTGCCTCGATCATGTTCGCGTCTTTGTTCCGCAACTTCAGGATAACGAGGTCTCAGGACGACGAGAACAAGACAAGAGTGACCATAGATGTTCCTGTCGTGATTGCCGACAGGTCAAGGATATTCAAGAACCTTGAGAAACCTGGACTGACATTGCCATTGATAACGGTGCAGAGAACGGGATTGTCAATAGCAACCAATAGAATAACCAACCTCCATAACGAAATCAAGAACCAGGAAATGGAGGGGAGGATAAACTACAACCTCTACACACCATGTCCAATAGATCTCCAGTACAAGGTCGTTCTTGTTTCAAGATGGCTTTCCGACATTGACATGATGCTTGGATAGATATTGCCATTTTTCGACACAGATTGTTTTGTGAGTCATCGTCATCCCAAATACAGGAACGTGAAGTATTCGTCATAGGTTGTGATGTCTCCAGATGTGAACATAGAATCGTCTCCGGACATATCCAAGGACACTGACGAAATCCACACTGCCGAGATGACATTCACCTACAAGACGCACATATTTGGTGGAACAGAACAGGCTGAACTTACGGCAATCAATCCATATATCGCCCCAATCACCAAGATTTCCGCAGAAGTCCATGCTGTGCCATATCTTGAACCAGACAATGGGGACATTCCATACAACGCGACTGGACACCTTGAAGGTTCTCCATCAAACGTCATTCCAAACGAGATGTCAATAGAGAACTACCTTGGAAAGCTGGACGATGGGCTTATTCCATATCCGGAGTACGAGATGATTGACTGGATTCTGGACTACCAGAGGAATCCAGAAACTGGGGAACTTGAACCCGTTACTGACCCGAACCTCCCATTTGGATACGAGCCATAGAATGGAGATGGACTTACATACGTCAACAAACGGCACAGACTCTACGATCAGGAGGTTGAAATAACCCCAGACCACATGAAGGACTTGATTCAGAGCCAGAACTACGTCAACCAATGGGGAATGCCTTATGCAAAAATCGAAACACGTCCATGGAACGATGTTGGGATAATAAGCGAGACAACGGAAGAGGATTTACAGGCGCAGAATCCGATGGGATCGGACGACTACACCCAATACTGATATAATTGAACTATGGAGTCATAATAAATCATGGAACAGCCACACATATTCTACACCATTTACAGGATTGACCAGGACGCGGATGTTGATGGTCTGCATCTTCTAGCAGGATATTACAGGTACATCTACGATTTGACCGGTGAGGAGAAGTCAGACCCAAGTTGCCATTTCTCCGCAGATAGATACAACTGGTCGGAATGTTCGTTGTTCAGCAACCTTGGTGAATTTCAGGAGTTCTTCGACAAGATAAACCCGAAACCCATGAAAATAGAGCATGAGGAGTATATCGAGACAATCCACTACAAGGGGGTTTCGGTCCCAATTTTCTGCGATGACTACGGACAGTGCTTCTACTGCATCTACGATAACAGAGTTCTTGGATTTGGCTCTTTCCAGTCCGAGTATGAAGATGAAGTCAAGGCAATAATTGACCATTATGAACAGGGAGGTTCCAGATGAAGATGACAAGGGAGGAAATAGTCAAGTATCTGGACAACATATAGTTTATGTCCCCAAACGAGCCAATCACCACACAGGGGATTCAGAGGGTTTTGCGCCAGATGTCGGAAGCCACTTCACATCTTGAGGGATTTATTGATGGAAATGGGCTTTCAATAAACATGTGGAATCCAAACATATCGTATTCCAAGAACGATATTGTCCTCTACTTCGTCAAGGAGTCAAAGCAGGTCTCGGTTGAGCAGGGAATCAGAGAATTCGCTTTCATTCTTATTTCAACCAAAAAGGACAACACTTCAATTCCAAACTACGATCTTGTAGATGGTCTTGTTCCAGACTTCTCCAAAAGTGGATGGAAACTTCTGAATCCACTTTCCTATCTCCTCCAGGATCTTTCGGGAATGAAATCCGTCGTGAAGGAAGTCATGGAAACCCTTCTGCAGGAGCATGTTGAACGAGAACATGGAATGGTTGGGGTCAAGGACATAGAGAGCAATCTGATAAAACGCGATTACTCAAATCTACAGACTTCCTGGGGAATTGGAAAGTTCTCCCTTGTCATGGGTCATTCCAGAATTGAAGAACCTGGGCTTGTTGGCGAAATGAAGACGACTTCAAATGGAATTGTTCAGTACTCCATGAAATACAGCTTCGATGGAAAAGCCAATCAAATGGTGAAGATTGAGGACAGAGACAACTATTACCAGAAGTCCCCAATCTGGGATGAATCCGACTAGACCATATTTTCAAGCAAATACACTGAAGACGAGCTTTTTTCAGTTGTTCTGTCAAATGGGACTCAGTTCAACAACCTCAGATATGGCACAAACGTGTTCCACAGACACGTTGAATTCCCAACCCCATTCATGAACAACGAATACATGGTGTTCTTTGATACCTATGGAAATGGCGAGTTCGTATTTGGATACGATAAGTACGATATTCAGGAACAGACTGAACCAACATACGATACCATTGTCTCAATGCCAATGCTGATGAACAAGACAGAAAATGGATTCGATATAGTCCTTCCCGTGCATTGCCACTTCAATTCAATCCAGAAATACAACATTGGAGTTCCCTGGAACAACGCATTCACATTCCAGGCGATTGGAAGATTCAGATGAGATTTTTGACAATTCAATGGTAAATATACCATGAAAATGTTGATGTTTGGTCAACGGAGATTTCAACATGAGTGTAGATTACCATAGGCATTGTCAGGCAACTGTTCTTGCAGCGACAGGAACGGCACAGGGGAATGGCGCGACTTGGGGAACGCTGTACAATCTGAATACTCCAAACATTGGTGAGGACTGGAAGAGCAGCTTTCTGGTAAACAAGGACATCACTGACGATCTCGCCCAGATAATCCTCCTGATAGACAAGTACATTGGAAAATTGAGTCAGGGGAAAAACCACAAAGAGGGAGATTTGATTTCCATTACCAACGAAACGGTCAGTGTCAGAAATGGCATAGACCTGGAATACGAAGGACCAATTGGAATAGAGTCCGCTTTTGGTGGAAGAAGGCTGGTTGAATGCAACATATCAGTGGAAAACATAGACGATGATGGGGACGTCATTGCGTACCTTGTTGTTGGAAACAGAAGACTTCCAATAAAGGCGCACATATAGCAGACTGAACCAATTCCCCCACAACCATCCCAGGAAAGATATGTCATCACAGAGGACAGCGTGTATGACATAGTGCTTAGTGGTGGCGAAAACGATGGTGAACCTCTTGACTACACTGACGAATTGAGGTATGTGGTCACTGAAAATGGGCATGAACATGACATCGGCGTGAGTGGATATGGGGATTCTGTTTTACTCAACTACAACGAAGACTAAACCAATTTAACGGAGACAAAGAAAAATGAGCAATCCAAAGAGAATAGAAGAACTTACTGAAGCAACAAATCTTCATGACAACGACCTGGTGTTTGCGTCCGTGTTGAATGCAGGAAACACGTATGTCTCGAAGAAGGTGACTTTGGCGAATATAGCCAACTATGTGAGAAACAGCATGGAACCCATTCCTGGTGGAAGTGAGAGTGGATTTGGTAGATATGAATTCTACGATTCGTCTGAAACGGGGGATGGAAGATATGATACAACTACCATTTAGTCCTACTTTGACGATGATTCAAAACTCCTTCTACGTTGGTTAAAGATTTCACAGACGGCTGATGGTGTTTCCTCATTTAGAAAACAAGTGTCAAGGGATTGTGTTGTTACCCTAGAAATGAAAGATAATTTCGATGTGAAAATAAATGGCATTAAAATAATTCCAAGTTATTTTAGATTCGATCCAAACAGCTATTCGAGATTCTACTTGAAAGCTGGGCAAACACTTACAATTGATAGCGTGCCGTCCAACTATTGCTATGTTTCCATTTTCCCATTGGTCAATGGTTGTGGTCCGTTTTTCATAGACACGTCTGACCAAACCAAAGTCATAATAGAAGGAACTGTATCAAAGGATGCTAATAACACAGTTACATATACAGCCCCAAACTATCCGGTTCTGGTTCTTTTCAATAACGCATATCTACAATATTCGGTAATCAAGGATTCTTCTAATACTTCTGGTATGAGATACTATATCAATGACGCCCAATGCTCCCCAACAAGGGCAACTGGGTTTCTGTTAAGGGCAAACGATACGTTGCGTATCGAAAACACTCCCAATATGCTGACCGAGTATTGCCAATATCCCCTTCTTGTTGATGGTTCTGGTGAAAACAAATCATGTGGATATGAGATATATGACTTGTCCAATTCCGATGCAAACTACATAAATGGAGTGGAAGTTGGAAATGATGGGTTTACAAAGAGATTCACTAGAGATTGCGAAATTCTAGTTACTCCTTCTACTGTTCCAACCCAGCAAGGTTCGTATGGCAACATAACAGTTAAAGTGGACAACAAGGTTCAACTATGTACTGGTTTGCTTGCTTTGGGAATTGGCAATTTGGCTCAATTCTATGTCAAGGCAGGACAGACATTATCTATTAGTAGAGACTCTGGTACAGTCAAAGTATATTCTCGTCCATTGAAGTCTGCTGGAAACTTCTTCATAGATGGAACTGAGGCATTGAGTTCACCGTTCACGGGGTGTGGAAGAGTTGATGGAAATGCAAGTAGTAATAACGAATTTACATTCACTGCTCCTCGAAAAACCTTGTTCATATATGCCGGAGGTTCGAGTCTGGGAACGTACCTTGGTTCAGTAAAGATAAATGGAGTGGAAATTAATTTGAAGAACTCCAACAATTCTTATAACTATGACAAACTGATTTTGGATACCCATGACACAATAGCCTTTACTTTCACCGGCGCCACTTATATGACGTACTGTGCTTTGCCACTTCTTGAAAACTAATCAGGAGAACAGAACCATGAAAGAAGGAAAATCCATAATGCAGTTTCCAAGACAGGAATTGTTGACAGGCGATGAACTGTTCCTTGTCAACCAGAAACAGAATGATGGTACTTATGTATCGAAGATGATGAGGTTGTCCACATTGAGGAACTATATTGTTGGACAAGACCAGATTTATTTTCTCATCACGGAAAACGATGAAGAACAACTGTTCGATGAACAACCAATCATCACGGAAGATGATGACCACATCACATGCATTTTGTAAATACAGTTAAATAAAAACAAAGAGGTAAAGTAAAATGGGAAACATAAAGGTTTCAGAATTGCCGGCAGCAGAATAGATTAAAGACGAAGACTTGCTCTATATTGGGGAGAAAGATACTTCCAATGGAGGATACAGATCAAGAAAGGCAACTTTTGGCGAGGTCAAACGTGCTATTGAGGAAGATCTTTCTTTGAATGAAACCAATAGATATTCATACAGATATGGGTGGCCAGACTATGAGAGGGCATTCGTTGTGCAATTCCCAAAAAATACGGACACTACATATACATTGGAAGAAGATTCACTGGTTGTCATCAAAAAGGGAGACTTGTACCTACCCGATTATACAAATTGTAAAACACCATTATCGCTTTTTGGTGCTACGTGCGGAAATGGTGTTTTACTCAAAGCCGGAACAAAAATTAGAGTAGTAGATTCCACTACAATTGCTACGGGAGAGACCTACCATTAGCATATTGGTTCTTGGACAACCAATTATGTTACCATTGATTATGATGGTTACGCCTATATTGCCCCTTTGATGAGTTCATCATCCAACACTAGCACAGAATCTTAAAATTCACCACCTATTGATGAATTGGTAAATAAAAGAAAATTGCATAACCGAGGGAAATTGTCATGAGCGGCATAAAGACAATAGAACAACTTGATCAGACAACCAACCTTTCTGACAACGACTTGCTGATGACATCAGTAAGGAACAGCAATGGCAGTTACACGTCAAAGAAAATGACATTGAACGCATTGGCCGATTATGTCAATTCAAAGTCAGATGACCCAAGTACACCAACAAAATCATACATTGGTGGTCCGTTGATATATGACACGGATGAAGGTGGGGATGTCTTGACAACAGAGCAAGAAGTTAGGGCTTGGGAATAGTCAAACACCAATTACCTTTGGGACTTGTTCGTTGGAAAATTCGTTGTGTATAATAATAGTTAGCCACAAACGACATATAATGGCGCAGTCAAGAGTTTTACCAAGACCGTAAACAAAGACTGTCTTGTTTGGATAAAATATACTGGTACTAATGGTTATGGCTATTCGTCAACTAATGTGTCAACGGTCTGGCACTCTGGTAGATAGTTTTATCTTAAAATAGACAACAAAGACATCAACCTCTGGCCATTTAGAAGTGCAACTGGAACAGAGGGCTATATTTTGTTCCTCGCTGCAGGATAGAAAATTGAAATTGGAATGACTAACCCAGAATCAACATCATCACAATCTGTTGTACGCATCCTCCCAATAATCAGTGGGGCCAGGTTCTTCATAGACACAAAAACAGACAAATGGGATTTTGGACTAGACAACGATACCACTTCAACCGGTGGTTTCACACATGAAGGAAGAGCAATAGACCATCGAATAGATGAACGAAATTATACATTTTAGTATAAAGCAAGTTCTCCAACAAGATTAATAATTCAGAATAATAATAATGGTTCGTTTTTAAACGTCAATTATCAACATCTCGGAAATGAATCTGTTTGGATAAATGGGAAGAAAGTGCTGTGTGATGATACTAGTGGATATTACACGGCATTCAACCTCAGAACAGACGACGAATTGAAAATAACAGATGATGGTGGTGGAATTAGTGGCGCGACAGCATTCTGTGCATATCCAATTATAATGGATTGAATGGAAAGAAGGAGGACAATGACATCATGAGAGCAATATCCGAATTCAAGTATTCCGTTCAGAATCCAACCGGGGACGAATGGTTGATTGTCAACAAGCAAGATGGATTGGGCTACAAGTCCTACAAGGTGAAACTGTCCGACATCAAGGATTGGATGTCATAGCCAGTTCAGGAAGACAAGTACATAGTTGAACTTGATCCAAATGGTGGCACGATTGGTGGTTCTCCAGAAGTCAAAACCCTTGAATTGATTCCTGGTGCATCCAGTGCCAATCTTCCAACACCAACGCCAAGGTCAGCAGCAGAAAACCACGCCGGAGTATAGTTCGATGGTTGGTGGACAGATGCATGGGAGGGATACCAAGTCGCGCAAGATGTTAAAGTTCCAGACGATCCTGGCAAAATAAAACTATACGCCCACTGGAAAGGCGTGATTCACTATGGCACAGTTGGAACTGTTTCCTTCGATATAAATGGAGTAGCCACTTTGAGCAGAAAGACGGATAATGGTGTTGAGCGAGGTGTTATTTTAACAACTGATCATGATTTGTTCGATTTCAGTAAAGATTTCCGAGTAGTCATGAAATGTCAAAGGGGCAGCGACGATGGTTGGTGGCATGAAACCCGTCAAGACGTGTTCGCCGGATTTGCAAATCACCGCATGGACTTTGGAATTGTTGGATACGGATATCCACAGTGGGAAATAGCCAATCCAATAGATGGTGGTGTAACTTTAAGTGAAAATCCAATATTTACATCTTCAAATAATGGAGAAATTTTTTGGCTAGGCGTTGACGTTGATTGTAGTCGCACAAACAAAGTGTGGTGTTATTGCATTCCACATGGGGAGAACGACTGGAGGCTTGATTACACAGGACCAGGACTAGATTTTGTTTCTGATAGATTTTACCTTGGTGGTGATGCAGATGCTACAAACACAAGATATTAGAGCCAAGAATATGAACCATTTTACGGGAAAATTTTTCTAAAAGAGTGCTACCTTCTTCAAAAAAGCACAAATGCTGGAAATCCAAAAGGCAAATACATACTTGAACCAGAAGTATAATTGTCCTGTATGACATATAACTTCATTCGTCGTTTTGGCAACAACTATCAATAGATCAGAGAGTCCGGGATTGAAAACAAGTTCCGCATTGTTTGGAACCTTGCCGTTGTGAAATCCTTGACTAATAATGTGGAATTCATTGTTGATTATGGAACATGGGAGAAACTTCCATGGTCTGGATGGCACATAAACAAGAATGGATATGTGTCCTGCTTTGGCATTCCCCTGCATCAAGTGGTTGCGTATCTGAACGATATGATACCTGCATGGGGCGAAGTCATAGACCACATGAACAAAAACAGACTTGACAACCGCATAGACAACCTCAGAACTTGTTCCCCAATCCAGAACTCATGGAATTGCGAAAAACGCCATGGTCATCAACTCAAGAATGGCAAGTGGAAGTTCACCTTCAGCAAGTCATATCCAACAATGGCAGAAGCCGAGTTGGGATTAATCAACGAAGGTTTTCAATACATGAGCAAGAACCGAACATGCTTCATCAACGAGACTTTCGATACATATGAAGAGGGAATTCAGTGGTGGAAATTTCAGGCAGGAATCCACTATGGGGATTTCTCGCCATTCGCGCATCCCTACAAGTCATGCGATGAGATAATCAAAGAGGCTTGCGAAAATTCCAAGCGTCAACAGCCTTCTTGATTCCGCGCTTCTTCATGGAAACAAGGCACTTCTGGCAGAATACCTCCCACTCGTCCTTGAACTCGTAGGTCAAGTCCAAATACGCCCTTCCACCACAGAACGGGCATTTCTTCAATCCAGAATAGTGGTTCCTGAAGTCATTGCAATTCTTGCAGTTGAATTCAAGGTGTTCGTTCCTCAATCCATCCCGTCTACATACGTCCACACAGGCATAATCGTCATGGTGGTAGTGTACGCAGGTTGTCTTTTGTTTCGCCATGTTGCCTTTTCTTTCCATTACATGAAAAATGGTGCCCATTTCATGAAGTCTGCATGAAACTTCTCGCGGGCAGCTTCAAGTTTCTTGCTTGTGAATGGCTTTGAGGAAACTGTCCATGTGTCCGTGTCAATGAAGGTGTTTGGTGTCCAATTGTGGCTCTCCATGTCACGCTCATATCCACGGGGGTTGCACAGAAGAATCTGACCCTTGTCCCCAACCGTAGTGTTCGTGGTTGAGTGTACGTGTCCACAGACCCAAGCCTTGATGTTGGGGTTGTCAACGATGAACTGCTCAAGGTCCGAGACATAGGATGCGTTCATGCTGTTGTTGACATACCTCTCGGAGATGCATTTTGGAGATGGGCAGTGATGCGTCATCACTATGATGTCCCTATCATGGTTCTCGTGAACGAGCTGGTCAATCTTCTTGAACGTGACATCAAACCACTTCCTGTAGTCGTCTGGACGGAGAAGCCTCTGCTTCAATCCCCTATCGTCGGACTCGTCTTCAACGTGCCCCCAGCGGAAATCGTTGAGTCCCCTTGAAGCCGCCGCCATGTTGCAGTCAAGCGCGGTTATTTCCTTCTCGCCATTTTCCCTTCGCCTTGCGTTTCCATCGTCAAGGGCGCGTTGGAGGAATTCACTTACGTACTGATAGTCCGTGTAGAGGGTTGAGCCAATGGCAAGGACGTTGGTTCCTGGAATCAGTTTTGACATGACTCCAACCTGCTCGTCCATGAACGTCACGGACGAACCAATGGGAAACTTCTCGGCCAGATATTCCTTCTGCTTCCTTATCGTCCATCCCAGATCGTTGTAGGCCGGATCGTGGTTGCCCACGATGAACATGCCATTGTGGACGTTTTCCTGAATCCATTTTGCAGTACCCTTCACGTTGCCGGAGACGTCTCCCGGAATCAAGGTGAAGGTGTCCTTATCCCTCAGCGTGAAGGGAAATCCACTGTTCACGTCAATGTGTATGTCCGAAAAAACTCTGATCTTCATTTTATAAAAATCCTCTATTCAATTATACAACAAACAATTGGTGATGTAAACATAGCACTTGATTTCATTGGACGATAAAAAAATGAAAAGGCTGTTTACCACGTCTGATGGATGTGGTATACTGTTGTGTCAAGGGAAAGGAAGATGCCCATGAGTTCTTCCAAGACAAAGAAAGAAGACAGAAATGACCAAGAGAGAAATCGTAAAGATGGCGAAGTCCGCAAAGGACGGCATTGTTGAGTTCGTGGCCGAGACCACGCCTGCCCTCAACAAGTTCGCGCGTGGAAAGCGCACGAAGGATGGCAAGCGAGTTGCGTGTCCGTTCACTGGCGTGACGAAGCGCACGAAGTTCAAGCTGGATCTCAACGCCACCTATGAACCCAAGCCGGTTGAGGATGGCAAGGCTCCTGTGACCCGCGCCTCGTGG
>ODAI011560373.1_pt1 | contig 11959 bp, 5 predicted proteins | sample 1539321 | NCBI WGS metagenome assembly ODAI01 (sample SAMN02144231, study PRJEB22623) | gut metagenome | biome: sheep rumen | host: Ovis aries | place: New Zealand
CGATTCCACCGATCCCGAGGGCTTTGCGGACGACCGGTTCATCGACGGGATCGAAACGTATCAGGATGCGATCGTCTGGGAGGTGCACGTCCGCGACTTCAGCAACCGCATCAAGGATTCGAAGTATCCGGGCAAGTATCTGGCGTTCACCGAAACGGGGCTCAAAAACGCAGCCGGCGAACCGGTCGGCATCGATTATCTGATCGATCTCGGCGTGACGCATGTGCATCTGCAGCCGGTCTATGATTTCGCGACGGTCGACGAGACGAGCAGCGCGCCGCAGTTCAACTGGGGCTACGATCCGAAGAACTACAACGCGCCCGAGGGCAGCTATTCCACCGACCCGTATCACGGCGAGGTCCGCGTAAACGAGTTCAAGCAGATGGTACAGGCGCTGCACGACAAGGGGCTGTCGGTCGTCATGGACGTGGTATACAACCACACCTTTGAAGGCAACGCAAACTTCAACAAGATCGTTCCGTACTATTACTACCGTTATCTGCCGTCCGGCGAGAATTCGAACGGCAGCGGCTGCGGCAACGAGACCGCGTCCGACCGCGTAATGTTCCGCAAGTTTATGGTGGATTCCGTGACCTACTGGGCGAGCGAATACCATGTCGACGGCTTCCGCTTTGACCTGATGGGTCTGCACGACATCGAAACGATGCAGGCGATCGAACAGGCGCTGCATGCGATCAATCCGAAGGCGATCATCTACGGCGAGGGCTGGACCGGCGGCACATCCACGCTGCGGTCGAACCGACAGGCGATCCAGGCGAACATCCGCCAGGTCAAGGCGAGCGAAGGCGCGGCGGGCAGCGTTGCCGTCTTCAACGACGCGGTCCGCGACGGACTGAAGGGCAGCGTGGTCAATGAGAAGGGTCAGGGCTATATTAGCGGAGAGCCCGGCAAGGCGCGCGCAAACAGCGTTGCGTTCGGCATCGAGGGCGGCAAGGGCGGAACCCCGTCGTGGAAGGTGGACAACGCGATGGTCATCAACTATATGTCCTCGCATGACAACCGCACGCTGTGGGATAAGCTCACGAAGTCCAATCCGAAAGCGACGGACGAGCAGAAAGCGAAGATGGTCCGCCTCGGCGCGGCGATCGTGCTGATCTCCAAGGGCACGCCGTTCTGGCTTGCCGGCGAGGAGATGCTGCGCTCCAAGGGCGGCGATCACAACAGCTACAAGTCCTCCGACGCGGTCAACAACATCGATTGGGACGCGCTCGTACCGGGCAGCCTCGTCGCCGAAACGCGCGATTGGTATAAGAGCCTGATCGCGGTTCGCAAGGCATGGTCGTTCCTGCGCGGCGCGGACGTGAGCTGCGAAGTGCGCGAAGACGCTTCGATCGTCGTGACGTACACGGAGAACGGCAAGGTCGCGGCGATCGCGGTCATCAATCCGCTCGACAGCGAGATCGGCTATACGCTGCCGGCAGGCAACTGGGGCGCGCTGATCAACGGCGACAGCATCACGGAGAATCCTGAGACCGTGCCAAACGGCAGCGTCACCGTTCCGGCGCAGGGCGTTTTGCTGGTCGTACCGGCAGCGTAAACAAACAGTATAGGAAAGCGGCAGACGTACTGTCTGCCGCTTTTGCCGTCTTTACAAGGATTCGGGAAAACGGTATAATATGATCAATATCCACAGCTGAGAAAAGGAGATCGCTATGCAGAAAAACGATGTGATTCACGGATTCCGGATCGAGCGCGTTCGCCCGGTCGAAGGACTTTCGGCAACGCTTTGGGAGATGACGCACGAAAAGACCGGCGCGGCGCTTTGCTGGGTCGATCGGAAGGAAGAGAACAAGGCGTTTTCGATCGCCTTCAAGACCCTGCCGGAGGATTCCACCGGCGTGTTTCACATCATCGAGCATTCGGTGCTGTGCGGATCGGACAAGTATCCGGTCAGGGAGCCGTTCGTTGAGCTTCTGAAGAGCTCGGTCCAGACGTTCCTCAATGCGTTCACCTATCCGGATAAGACCGTCTACCCGGTCTGCAGCCGCAACAACCGCGATTTCCTGAACCTGATCGACGTCTATCTCGACGCGGTCCTGCATCCTCAGATCTATCATAAACCGGAGATCTTCCGGCAGGAGGGCTGGCGCTACGAGGGCGAGGGGGACAGCCTTTGCTATCAGGGCGTCGTGTTCAATGAGATGAAGGGCGCGTTCGCGTCCCCGCAGACGGTGATGTACAACGAGATCCAGCGGCTGCTGTTCCCGGACAACTGCTACCGGCATGTCTCCGGCGGCGATCCCGCCTGCATTCCGGACCTCACGTACGAGCAGTTCATCGCAAGTCACAGGAAGTATTATCATCCATCCAACGCGCGGATCTCGCTCGTCGGCAGCATCGACGTCGACGCCGTGCTCGAAAAGATCGATTCCTTCCTTTCGGCATTTGAACGGCTGGAAGCGGATTTCACGATCCCGATGCAGAAGCCGATCGACCGGATCACGGAGGAGGTTCCGTTCGAGATCGGCGCGGAGGAATCCGAACAGAACCGCGCGATCATCGCTTCCGCGGCGGTGCTCGGTTCGTTCGCCGAACGCGAGCGGATCTTTGCGGGCGAGGTGCTGGTCGATTATCTTGCGGGCGATAACGAAGCGCCGCTGAAGCGTGCGGTCATCGACCGGGGACTTGCGCAGGACTTTACGCTCGAGGTGGATGACGGCGTACAGCAGCCGATCATCTGCTGGCAGGCGACCAACACCGAAGCCGATAAGCGCGAAGCGCTGGAAGAAACGGTGCGGGAGACGATCGCGTGTATCGTAAACAAGGGACCGGATCGGGAACGTCTTTCCGCGTGCTTCAACAGCCTGTCGTTCCGTCTGCACGACCGCGACGGCGTAAGCTGGCTCCCGAGAAGCCTTGCGGAAGGGCTTTCCCTGCTCGATACATGGCTGTACGGCGGAGATCCTATGGAGGGGCTTTCGGTCGAACATGCGCTGAAATCGCTTGAAGAAAAGCTTTCCGGCGACAGCTTTGAAGCGTTGCTTCGCGAGCTGTTCCTCGAAAACGAACACAGCGCAACGGTCGTCCTCGTGCCGTCCAAAACGCTCGGCGACGAGAAGCGGGCGAAGGAAGCCGCGCGCGTCAAAGCGGAAGGCGCGGCATGGACGGACGCGGACCGTGCGCGGCAGAAGGCGCAGGCGGAATCGCTGAAGCTGTTCCAGCAGACGCCGGACAGCGCGGAAGCGCTGAAGACGATCCCGATGCTGAAGCTCTCCGATCTGAACGAAGCGCCCGAACCGCTGCGCACGGTACAGAGCACGGCGAACGGCGTGACGGTGCTTTCGCACACGGTCGACAGCGCGCTTTCGCTGTTCAGGCTGCACTTCGCCGCGGACGATCTCTCGCTTGACGAACTGCCCGCGCTGTCGGTTCTCTGCCATGTGCTCGGCAGCATGGCGACAAAGCGGCATTCCCGCGCAAAGCTGCCGCTTGCGATCAAGAACACGATCGGCAAGCTGGACTTTTCCCCCACGGTTCTTCCGGGAAGCGACGCGGATCATTGCCGCGTGCTGCTGACCGCGTCGGTCTCGTGCCTGCGCGAGCGCACGGAACAGGCTGCCGCGCTCCTTACGGAGATCCTTCGGGAGACCGAATTGACGGACGCGGACCTCGTGAAGGAGATCGTGCAGCAGATGGCGGTCGGCGCAAAGCTTTCGCTGCCGATGGAGGGACACCGCTATGCCATGATGCGTTACGGCTCCTACCAGACGGCGTTCGGTCTTGCGAACGAAACGATCGGCGGCGTGTCCTTCATCCAATGGCTGAATGCGTTCGGCGAAGGCGGGGAAGACGCGGTCCCGGCGCTTCTGAAGACGATGGGAGCTCTGCTCACAAAGCTTGCCGCACGGTCGCGGCTCACGGTTTCCCGCTCGGAAGCGGTTTCCGACGCTGCGGTCGATTCGATGCTCTCCGCACTGCCGGAGGGCGAAGCCGCGCCGGAACAGACGTTTTTCAAGGTTGAGGGCGGAAAGCGCGAGGGCATCGCGATCCCGGCGCAGGTCTCGTTTGCGGTGACCGGCGGAAGCCTTCTCCGGTACGGCATGCCGTACACAGGCAGCATTCCGGTGCTTGCGAACGTTCTGAATTTCACCTATCTCTGGAACCGGATCCGCGTGCAGGGCGGCGCGTACGGCTGCGGCTTTGTCGGGCGCGACACCGGCGAGCTGTACTTCTATACCTACCGCGATCCGAAGCCCGCGCGCTCGCTCGGCGTCATGCGAGAGGCGGCGGCGTTCGTGCGCGATTTCATCAAGGAGGATCCGGATCTCACCGGGTTCATTCTGAGCGCGGTGTCGGCGGTCGATCCGCTGCGCAGCGCAAACGTCAGGATCACCGCGGGGGACAACCGCTATTTCCGCGGGATCACGGAGGAACAGATGATCGAGCGTTACCGTGCGCTGATCCGCACGAAGCCGGAGGACCTTCTTGCGCTGTGCGAGATGCTCGACCGGATCGCAAAAGAGGATTCCGTCTGCGTTGCGGCGGGCAAGGAGCTGCTCGAGGCATGCGGCGACGAGATTCGGGACATATTGAATGTATAACAGGGAGGAACGGCTGTGAACGCGCGTGAAAAACTGATCGAAGGCAATCGCCGGTACTGCGCCGCGGGAAATGACCCGCGTCGGGAACAGACCGCAAAGGAGGGGCAGCAGCCGTATGCGATCGTGATCTGCTGCTCCGATTCCCGCGTGATCCCGGAAAAGATCTTTTCCGCGGATATCGGCGATCTGTTTGTGATCCGCGTGGCGGGAAACGTGCTTGACCGGCATGCGCTCGGCAGCATCGAATATGCGGCGGAGCATCTCGGCTGTTCTCTGGTGCTGATGCTCGGGCACACGGGCTGCGGCGCGGTTGCGGCTGCGCTTTCGGGGCATGCGGCGGGCTTTGTATCCGCGATCACAGACGACATTCGCGCGGCGATCGGCATGGAGACCGATCCGGACGCGGCGTGCCGGAAGAACGTTCTGCACGGCGTGAACACGATCCGGAAAGCGTTCGCTTCGATTCCGGAGCTGGAGATTGCGGGCGCGGTATACGACATTGCGACCGGCGAGGTCGAATGGCTGTGACAGAACGGACGCTGCGTTTCAATGAGGGGTGAACGCGTGAGAAGACAACCGAAAACCGAATATGCGGACGCAGCGCTGCACATTCCGACTGCGCCGCCGGAGGGCATGGCGCGCACGCCGAGGAAAGGCCTTTCAAGCGAAGAAGCCGCAAGGCGCGCCGCTGCGGGACAGAGCAACCGGCGGTCGGAGGACCCCGGCAAAAGCGTTCTGCGCATTGTGGCGGACAATCTGTTCACCCTGTTCAACCTGCTGAACTTTGCATTGGCGGCATGCCTCGCCCTGGTCGGATCCTGGCGGAACATGCTGTTTCTGGGCGTCGTCTTTTCGAACACGCTGATCGGCACGGTTCAGGAGCTGCGTGCCCGCGCGATGCTGAAAAAGCTGCGGCTTCTGGAACAACGGTCCGTCAGCGTGATCCGCAGCGGCAGGGAAACGAAATGCCTGCCGGAGGAACTGGTACTGGGCGATCTTGCAGTGTTTCGGATCGGCGATCAGATCCCGGCGGACGTTGTGATCACGGACGGCTTCTGCGCGGCGGACGAATCGCTGCTCACCGGCGAGAGCGAGCCGGTCCCGCGCAAGGCGGGGGACATGCTGATGTCCGGCAGCTTCCTCACGGAAGGCAGGGTCACGGCGCAGACGGTTGCGGTCGGCGACGAAGCGTACGCCGCGCGGCTGATGCGGGAGGCGAAGCGCATCCGCTCGCCGAAGTCCGAACTGATGACCGAGCTCAACAAGCTTGTTTCGTTCGTCAGCAAGCTGCTGGTGCCGATCGGCGCGGTCCTATTTCTGGAGCAGTATTTTCTGCTGAAAACGCCGATTGCGGATGCGGTACCGAAGGCGGTCGCCGCCATGATCGGGATGATCCCGGAGGGGCTGATCCTTTTGACCTCCGTTGCGCTGCTGGCGGGCGTGATCAAGCTCGGCAAACGCAAAACGCTGGTGCAGGAACTGTTCGGGATCGAAACGCTTGCGCGGGTGGATACGCTGTGCGTGGACAAGACCGGCACGCTGACCACTGGCGAGATGGCGTTCGATCGGTTCATTCCGCTCGAGGCGGACGAAGCGGAGCTTACAAATAAGATCACACAGTTCATGTCCGCGTTCGAGGCGAGCTCCGGCACACTGAAGGCGATCGCAAAGCGGTTCGGGAACGGATCGGGCAAGGCAACGGCGGTCATGCCGTTTTCCTCCGCGCGCAAAAAGTCCGCGGCATCGTTTCCGGACGGAAAGACGCTGATCCTCGGCGCGCCGTCCTTTGTGACGGAACGAGCGATCCCGGAGGCGGAGCAGGCGGCGGAAGAAGGATACCGCGTGCTTTTGCTGGCGGAAGCGGACGGGTCGATGCAGACGAATGCGCTGCCGCCGGTTGCAAGGCTTCTCGGTTTGCTCCTGCTGCGGGAAGAACTGCGTCCCGCGGCAAAGGAAACGCTGCGCTGGTTCCGGGAGGAGGGCGTTTCGGTCCGCATCATGAGCGGCGACGATCCGCGCACGGTCGCAGCGGCGGCGCGGGCACTGGAACTTCCGGACAGCGAGCGGTATGCGGACTGCGCCGCGCTGTCGGATGAGACACTGTGCGCGGCGGCGGAGGATCATGTGATCTTCGGCAGACTCACGCCGGACCGCAAGCGGCTGCTTGTCGAGGCGATGAAGGCGAACGGGCGGCATGTTGCCATGACGGGCGACGGCGTCAACGATATACCGTCGCTGAAGGCGGCGGACTGCTCAATCGCGATGGCGGGCGGCGCGGAGGCGACCGAGCATGCCGCGCAGCTTGTGCTGCTCAACAACGATTTCAATTCCCTGCCCGCGGTGGTGGCGGAGGGAAGACGGGTCATCGGCAATATCACAAGAACCGCGTCGCTGTTCCTGCAGAAGACGCTGTATTCCTTTGCGCTGAGCGTGCTGAACATCCTGATCGCGCTGTTTCTGCCGCTGCGCTATCCCTTTGAACCGATCCACCTGACGCTGGTCAGCGCGCTGACGGTCGGGCTGCCGTCGTTCTTTCTTGCGTTGGAGCCGAGCAACGAACGCGCGCAGGGACACTTTTTGAAACGCATCCTGCTGAAGGCGGCGCCCGGCGCCACCGGCGTCGTTGTCTGCGCGCTTTCCGCGATGATCGCGCACCATTTCGGCACGCCGGAAGCGGTTGCGTCCACCATGGCGGTGCTGTCCGCCGGCGTGATCGGGCTCGGGAATCTGATCCTGACCTGCCGACCGTTTTCCAAGCTTCGGATCGGCGTCTGCACGGCGATGTGCGTTCTGTTTGCGGCGTCTGCGGCATTTCTGCCCGATCTGTTTAAGCTCAGCGTTTCCGCCATGACCGGGCGTCACTGGATCATGCTTGCGGCGATCACCGCCGCCGGCGTCATGGTCCTGCTTCTCGGCACGCTTGCCGTGCGTCCGCTCCTGCGCAGACTTGAGAAACACTGAACCGCCGGTCATCTTCATGATGAATTGTCAAACTAAGTGCAACACTGAGAGATATTGAAAAGCGCCTCCGGAAAATCCGGAGGCGCTTCTGTCGTTCAGTACGGTTTAAATGGCTCAGTTCGTGACTTTGACGGTGACGGTAACGGACTTGTTGCTGCCGTCGTTTGCCTTGAATGTGATCTTCGCGGTGCCGGTCTTTCTGCCGGAACGGACTTGGACATAAATTCCATCCACATAGCTGGCGCCGATGATCGCGGAAGCGATATCCGGATTGCTGCTGGTGATGGTATAGTCGCCGTAATACCCTCCGACCTCGTTATAGACATAGAATCCGCTTGCCTTGTTGTTGACTTTCAGCGTAATCGTATTGTTCGACAGCGTGGTTGTGAGCTTCTGCGTCAGCGGGGTGACGACATATCTGGCGGTACCGGTCACGTTTGTGCCGTCCTGCGATTTTGCGTATACGTAGATGACGATATACTTGTTGCTGCTGGTTACATAGCTGTTCCACTTGGATTGGATCTTCTTATCGACCGTCAGCGATCCGCTTGCAGAGAGCTTGACCCAGCCGTTGGAGACAGCCTGGCTTGTAATGTTGCCGTGACTCTGTACGGGACCGACGCCGTCGGACCAGATCTCCTGGTAAACCGCGCAGCTCCAGGTGACCTTCTTGTTTGTCGGCGTGCCGTACGTGGTTCCAAACACGGCGGTGTTGCCTACCGACTTGCCGATGCCGGCAAGGAAGATGTCGTCCTGCTGACGGAAAGACGGATTCTTCGATTTGACAAAGATCTGGGAAACGGGATTCACGACCGTGACCTTACAGGTCGCTTTCTTTCCGGAACCGTCCAACGCCGCGCAGGTGATCGTTGCAGAGCCTGCGGATTTTGCCCAGACATAACCGTCCGAGCCCACAGAAACGACATTGGGATTGCTGCTGCTCCAACTGAGGTTAGTCTTTGTATCGGCTTTTCCCTTGAGAATGATGTAATTCTCGTAATCGCCATCGTCGTTCACATTGACCGAGTACATCGTTACCGCAGTAACCTTGCCGTCTTTCTTGGTGACCTGCGGATAGGATTTGCTGCTGTTACGTTCATAGCTGTAGATGGTGACGGACGTTGCTTTGGAAGAAACGATATTGACAGGGAATGCCGTATCGCAGTTGCCTGAGTTAGCTGCCGCATGTACTTCAAAGCTGCCGCTCTTGATATTGGCCGGCACCTTGACAACGCCCTTGGCGGAATCGATGGTGACGCCTTTGGGCGCGTCGGTAAGATACCAGAACACACTGTCGCTGCAGCCTTTCGGATTGAGCACTGCTTTATAGGTCGCAGTGGTACCGGAAGCGATGCATTCCAATCCGGTAACGGAAATCCACTCTGCGGGCTGCACAACAGTTACCTTGCAGGAAGCCTTCTTCCCGGAGCCGTCCAGAACCTCGCAGGTAATGGTTACGGTTCCTTTTTTGAGACCTACCACATAGCAGTAGCCGTCTGCCGCGTAATCCACATACGCGATGCTGGGGTTGCTGCTGGTCCAGCGATAGGTACGCGAGGAGAGAGCCACGTTGTTTTTCTGGCTGTCCAGCAGCGTACTGATCGAGATGGTTGCCCAGTCATACCTGAGGATCGAAACAGTCGTCGTATCCAGTTTGATCGTACCGATCGGCAGGATCTGTTTCACAGGGATCTTTACACTCTTGATCTTTCCTTTGTAGGCGGAAGAGATCGCACGAACTGTTACAGAACCGGTTTCTCCCGCTTTGGTGGTCAGCTTGCCGGTCTTTGCGTCGATCTTTGCGCTCGGGCAGCCGGAATTTGCGGAGATGATCCAGGTTACGCGCTGATCCAGATTGCTGCTGCCGACGACCTTTGCGGAAACCGTTACGGATTTGCCGGGGATCAGAGCCTTCGGCGCGAGAACTTCAACGGAAATATCATCGGAATTCACGGAGCCTGCGGGCTTCGGCGCAACCGTGAACTTATAGGTCGTGACCTTGCTGACCGTACCCATACCGCTGATATACAATACCTTCAGCGTCACGTTGTCGCCGGGTTTGAACTGGGACATGTAGATTTCCGAGCTGTTGATACCGTTTTTGATCTGTCCGTTCGCAACGCTCGGATTTGATCCGTCTACCGTATAAACGATGGACGAACGGGTATCGTTGACCGAGGTGTACAGACGAAGGACCGTTTCGGGATAGATCGCCACATTATTCAGATTACCGCTCCACCCGAGCCATTCATCGAGTACCGTATACCAATACTCATCATCCTCGTCATATTCCCAATAGTAGGTGTAAACGTCGAACTGCACGTTACCGGCAGCACTGATCAGTTTGGAGACGTCGATGATGCCTTTTCCGCATTCCTTGGAGCTGCATTTATTGGTCGCAGCGAGCAGGGCTTTTTCGACCTGCGCGGGACCGGGATTATATCCCAAGAAGCTGACATACAACCCCACTGCCGCAGCCACAACAGGAGTCGCCATGGAAGTGCCGTCCCAGCAAGCATAGCCGTTATTGGGGATCGTGGACCAGATGTCGGAGCCGGGCGCTGCGATGTCGCACCATTTGCCGTAGTTGGAATACGGCGCACGTTCACCGCTCGGATTGACGGCGGCGACGGCGATGACATTGTCGTATGCGGCGGGATATCTCTTGGTATTCGTACCGTTATTGCCCATTGCGGCAATCACGGTTACATTTTTATTATGCGCATAGTTGACGGCGTTTTGTTCTGTGTTTGTATAGACGGGACCGCTGAGGCTCATGCTGATCGCATCAACGCCCCAATCGGCCGCATATTTAATGCCGTCACAGATCCAGGAGGTTTCGCCGCTGCCTTCTGCATCGAGAACACGAACGGCGAGAACGTCTATATCCGGCGCAACGCCGGCGCCGCCGTATCCGTTGTTAAGCTCTGCAGTGATGATACCGGCGCAGTGTGTACCGTGACCGTTCAGATCCATAGGATCATAGTCGTTGTCGACACAGTCTTTACCTTTATAAATATATCCGAGATCCTCGTGTTTATAGTCAACACCGGTATCAAGGACAGCAACGGTTGGAGTCCAATTTCCGCGGGAAACACCCCAGGCGGCATAGGAGTTGACCATGTCGTGCATGTACTGATAGTCGCCGGAGGGATTTGTCAGATACGGATCATTCCATACCCAATCATACCAATCCGTTTTTTCGGGAACCCAATCGAGCGTGCGCATGTCGTCGATCGGAGCCGGGATCTCGACAATATCGACAGGATCCAGCGTGACAATAACATTCGGGTCGACCGGCGGAAGCGCAAGCTGCAGATCCATACCGGCAGCAACCGCGGCACGGACAGAGATCGTTTTCAGACGCAGAACAGCAAATAAGCCGTTGAAGCTCACGAGCTCCGCGTTGTATGCCGCGGCGATCGTCGTTGCTTCTTCTTCGGTCGCAGCGGTGACGAGGACTTCATCTTCGACGTAATCCTTGCCGGGCGTCATATTCTCGAGCATTGCCAGAACGTCATGATCGATAAGCGCCTGCTTTTCGGCAATCGTCGACTCGCTCATCACATAGTCTTTGGGCATGCCCGCGATTCCTTCCGGAAGCTCTTTTTCCGGAGCGGGCTGTTCAGAAGGCTCGCCTGCTTCGGGCTCTTCTGCCGGGGCTTCGGGTTCTTCCGTCACCGTTTCGGGGAGCTCTTCTTCTGCGATCGCAGACGGGAGCAGCGAAACGACGAACAGCAGGACCAGAAGGAACGACAGGATCTGTTTCAGTTTTCCTTTCATTACATTTCCTCCGATGATGGTTTTGATCCGTAAACCGAACGTGCGGGACGGTCGGAGACCAAAGAACCGCATGCTTGTTTACAGATTTGTTACAAATATCAATATAACACATAATCCCTTGGAATTCAAGGGATTACAGTACATTTTTCACTGTATTTCGTTTTTCTGCAAAATGGAAACGATTTATTTCGACAAGCGGGATCAGTGCGGTTTTGCGGCGTCCTGCATGATCGCGTTCCATGCCGAACGGGTGATGCGGAATTCGGAACAGATCTGGTTCTGGATCTCTTCGTGCCTGGCGGCGATCTCCTTCCGCATGGACGCAACATATTTTTCCCATTCCTCTATGGACGCCGGCGCGTGATACAGCGCGATGTGCTGTTCCATTTCGGGACGCAGCGCATCCGCGACGCGATCCAGAAGGGACTGCAGCCGCTCCACGGAGAAATCGGTCTGCAGCAGCTCCGCGTATCGGTGAAGGAAGCGTTCGCACCAGGCGGGATTGCGCCGAAGCGCGGCGTACAGATCCATATTCACGACGCGTCCCGCGGCGGTGTCGTACAAGACGCCGTTTCTGTTGAAATAGGAAGAGAACAGATTGCGCTTTGAAGAACCGTCCGTGAAACAGCGGTCGATGTCGTAAAAGACCGGAC
>ODAI011071013.1_pt1 | contig 11958 bp, 18 predicted proteins | sample 1539321 | NCBI WGS metagenome assembly ODAI01 (sample SAMN02144231, study PRJEB22623) | gut metagenome | biome: sheep rumen | host: Ovis aries | place: New Zealand
AGGGTAGAGGGAGGCTGACGCCTCGCCCCTCCCGTTGCACCGTACGTACCGGTCGGGTATACGGCGCTACAATAACTAAAGAACAAATCAAGTGTTACCAAGGTAGTAGGCAAGTGGATTGACAAGGCCAGGAAAAACCGTCCTTCTGTTCTTTCCCTTGCCTACTGTTACCATCTGCATCAACTGAATCAGCGCTTGCCGCCCCATAAACGTTTTTACGCCTACGCGGGCAGTATCTAAAGACTGATACATGCCCAGGTCAACAAGTTCCTGCAATGGGAATGAAAATTCCCGCCCATATCCAGACAGCGCCCAGCGCTGTAGCATAAAGAAAAACAGCTTGCCCAGTATCTTCCCGCTGCCCTTCAAGGTCTTTTCAGGGTCGTAAACTGTGACTGTGTATTCCTTCCCGTTCGCCTTGCGGGTATATTGCGCGGCCCTTTGTTCCGTTGAATACTGCACTTCGATATGTTCATGTCGATTGCTGCGTGATCTTGTGGGGCCTTTTGCGCCTGCGTTCAAAACGCGCGCAAGGGTATATGTCAATGGGCTTGCCGGGTATTTTGCAAACATCAATGGCGCTTTATCAATCGCAGTCGGTTCCGGGGGCTGCTGTACCTTTTGACGCTGCGCGGGGTTTCTGTACTGCTGCAATACGGCTTCAAATGCTTCGATTGCATAGTTGCCATACAGCGCGGGTTTATATTCAAGGTCTTTGGGCGTAGTATGCAGTTTTTCGCCATCATCGGATAATTCCATTATGGTATATCCGTCTGCCTGGTATGTAAAATATCCCCCTTCAATGGTATAGATCGCCGTGTTCCGCGTGCGTATCAATAATTGGTTAAGGGTGTTTTCTGGAATCCCTGCAATCAGGGCTTCAAACTGTCCTGGCGTGGCCCTATAACATTCTTCCAGAAAATCCCGCAATCCTGCCGGGGTAATGTTGCGAACATTCTTTTGCAGGCTGGCGGGCAGTTCGGAATATGGAACACGGGGCAGATCGTCCCACAGATCGCGCAAGTGCTGTTCAATTTCGCGTCCGTTCTTTGGTGTTTCTACTTCCTGTGACAATAGCGCTTCAAAATGCGCGCGGATTTCAGACAGTTTCAATATATCACCTTCTTAATACATACTGTGTGCGCTGTGTGTGCTGCGCGTTATGTGTGTGCCGTGTGTCCAGCCCACACAGCGCGCGCGGAATATATCAGGTGTTCAGAATGTCAAGCGTTTCCTTCCATTCGGGGTGTGCTTCCATGTCTGCCCGCACAATGCGGGTCAGGTATTCGGTAATGGTAACGTTCCTGTGTTCCTTCACTGTGGCGCGCCATGCCATTTCCTGCAAATAATCTTTGCACTCAATCGGCATCTTTGCATTGAAACGGTAATATTCCGTTTTCGCGGGCTGTTCTGGCGCGGGTTCCTGCTGCTGTATCGGGGTATAGTTCGCGCCGGGGGCTGCTGGCGGGGTGAATGTCTGCTTCTTTGCCATGTGTTATCCTTCCTTTCACAAGCCCAGTTCATCATACAGGGCTTTATAATCCTTTGCGGGGTTGCTGGCGGGGCTGTAATCGAACAGCGATTGCCGCAGGGCCTGCGCCTGTTCAACTGCTACACCTTCCCGGATATAGGTATTGAATACCTTTGTTCCCATTGCCTGCGCCTGCTGTTCAATGCTGGCGCGCAGATCGCTTGCCAAGGTCTGCCGGGGCTTGTACCTGGTCAGCAGAATTCCCGCCACAGTCAATGCAGGGTTGCAAAGCTGCTTCACCTGGTCAATGGTAATCTGAATCTGATACAGTCCCATTATGGCAAAGCTGTTCGCCTGCATCGGCAATATCACGGAATCAGATGTAGACAGCGCATTGACAAGCAGGGTGTTAAGATCGGGCTGTGTGTCAATCACAATCAGATCGTAACGGGGGCGCAGGGGCGCAAGGGCTTCCCGCAATATGAAGTCCCTTCCGGGGCGGTTCAGAATGTATAGTTCCGCTGCGGACAGATCGCGCCCAGCAGATATAATATCTGCCTGCTGTGTTAGCTGTATCACTTGCGCGGCCTGTGCCTGCCCTGTCAATACTGCGAACAGTCCGGGGGCGGCTGTTTCCCCGCCCAGGGCGTATGTGAAATTGCCCTGCGGGTCACAGTCCACACACAGAACGCGCTTGCCCTGCTGGCGGGCGTAGTTCGCAAGGGCGCAGGCTGTGGAAGTTTTGCCCGTGCCGCCCTTCCCGAACGCCACAGTTATAACCATGCTATTCACCTTCTTTCAGAATCAGATTGCGCAGGGTGAATTCAATTCCTTCAAGGAATCCAGCATAGGCAAAGTTCGCGCCTACTTCATCCATTCGCAGGGGTTCTGCTGCGTGGGCTTGTTTCAGTTCGTCAATGTTCAATCGTAACAACGTGTGGTTATAAACGTCCATTGGGTCAATGCTGGCGCGGGCCTGTTCCATCAAGGAAACAATCTGTTTTTCATCCATGATTTCACCTTCTTTCTATGTTAAGGTCTGCGTCTACTTTTTCATTGAACAGGGAATCGCGGTAAATGCGCCATACGCCGCCCAGCTTCTTCCCCTTCAATGTGCCGTCCCGCAATCGGGATTGAATCGTCCGAACGTGGCTGTTCGTCAAGGCTGCTGCTTCTGGTACTGTGAAATAGTCCTTCTGTGGAATCGCTTCTGCGGGCAGGGTTACGGCCTTGCGCGGCCTGCCGCCGGGGTGTGCCATCTGTTCACCTTCTTTCTGATCGTGGCTGTGTGGGCCTGCTGCGCGCCCTACAGGGGCGTTACAATGCGCCATTCGTCGGGTATGATGTAATGGGTGAATTCTTCCCCCTGCGGGTTCACGGGTTCCGCAATGATCTTGCCCGTGTCGGTCAGAATTTCGCCCAGTAGGTTTATGCCCAGGGTGTATGAGTCGCCGTCTGGCATGGTTACAGATAGATTGTAGTCATCCAGGGCGCTGGCGTGGGCATCCGGGTAATACAATTCAAGGAATCTGTAAACCGTTTCATGTATCGGGTTCATGCTGTCCCCCTTCCCGCTGGCGGGCCTTTGCTTCCAGAATTTCAAGCCATTTTTGCAGGGCATCGCGCGCGCCTGTTCGTGCTATCGTTCCGAATAGCTGTTCCTGTGATTGTGGCGCTTCCTGTTCGTTCGCGTATAGCGAATTGAAAAGTTCGGTAACGCGGTCAAGCTGCTGCCCTTCAAGATCGGACAGGCAAAACGGAATTGTGAATTGCTTCATAGTGTTCCCCCCTTCCTGTTATCCAGCGATTGCGCGCAGTAGTTCAAGGGCGCGCTGCTGCTGATCTGCTGTCATGCGCTTAAAACAATCTGCGGCCTGCGTGGTTACGTCGGTTTCAACGCCGAACAGGTAATCATAAACGCGCTGTTCGGTATGCTGCTTGCGCTGATCTATGTTGTGGGCATATATGCCCGTGGTTTCCGGGCTGGCGTGGCGGGCGTGGTGCTGCGCTTCCTGTATCGTCGCGCCGGCTTCCAGCAGGAAGGTAACGCTTGTGTGCCGCAGGCTGTGGGCGCTGATTCTGTGGGTATCATATCCCGCCGCGCGCAAGCGGTCTTTGATAATGCGGGAAATGGAAGGTTCCGCAAGCCTGCCGCCGTTGCTGCGGTTCCCCGTGCTGGCGAACAGGGGCGCGGCTGCGTCTTTCGTGCTGCGGGTGTTCAGATAGTCCATGATCGCCGCATACACTTCCGGGGTCAGCTTCTTGTAAGTGTCGGCTTCATCGTGGCCCTTGCCTTGAATGAACAGAACGTGTTCCCCCGCAAGGGTTTCCATGTTCCCTATATTCGCGCGCTGCATTTCGATAATTCGCAAGCCTGCTGTAATGGACAGCAGTATCATTGCATAGTCCCGTTTTCCCGCGTCTGTGGTCGTGTCGATTGAATCCAGCAGGGCGCGGGCATCGTCGCGCTGTAGGGGGTCGCGTTTCGTATTGTCTGCCCGTACCTTTGCGCCCTTCACATTATCGGCAACGTTCGGAAATAAACCTTCCTGCGCTGTCCACTTGAAAAACAGCTTCACAGCGCGCAGATAGCGGGCCTGTGTGCCTGCGCTGAATGTTATAACGGCTGCTGCCTGGTTGCTGCTGGCGCGGTCTGTGCGCTGCCTGCGGGCGTGTGGAAGGGCAAGCCATTCCACATAATCCAGAATGTCGCGCCGCGTGGGGGCGGTAATGGCGTTGTTCGCGGCCCATTCACCAAAACAGCGCAGGCATACGCCGTATGATTTCGCGGTAACATCCTTCACGTTCACAAAGTCCAGGAATCGGCCCAGCATATCCGCAAGCTGCGGGCGGGCGGTCAGGGCTGCGCCGGGGGCGCTGATAATCATTTCGTTCATGGTCTGCCCTTCCTTTCATGCTTGCGCGTGGCGGGCATCTGTGGTATAATACAGGTGTCCCGCGTGGCGCTGTCGCGTGGGGTGCTGAACAGTCCCGTTCGTTTCCAGGCGTTGGGGGCTGTTCTATTTCTATACACCCATTATTATACAGTATTTATCCGCGTGTGTCAAGCGTGAATTCAGCAGGGCAGAAATATAAAACAGGCGGGGCGCGCCGGGGGTGTTCTGTGTCCCCATTGCCCCGCCTGCTGGCGGTTCATGTTGAAGTCTGGACAGACCTTAACATTACATCTTTTCAGCGGCTTCCCCCGTCAGGCTGTCCCAGGAATCAATCATATAGGGGTTTTCCGTGGCCCTGCTGTAAACGTTCGCCATCAGATCGAATACTGCAAGGGTGTTCGCGCCGTTGTTGTCGTTCGCCCTGTAGGAAATGGCGCGCAATTCCCTTGCGCGGGAATCGTTTTCGCCGTACTGCTTGCCCGCGCTGGTTGCCGCATCCCCCGCGTATTTCGCAATCATGCGGGCCATAGTGTGATTGCCGCTGCTCTGCGCCTGGTCCATCATGCGGGAATACTCTGCGGGTTTCAGAACGCCGCTTTTCAGCAGTTCAAGGGTGTTCCCGTCCAGGGCTGCCGGGTCTGCTGCATAATGCGCGTCCAGGTCTGCCACAAGCTGCTTGCGCAGGGCTGCGATTTCGGCCTTGTGGGCGCTGAATTCTTCCTTTGCCCGCTTCATATCGGCTTTGGCCTGCGTGAAGTCAGCAAAGGCGCGCGCGGCCTTCGCTGCGTATTCGGCATCAACTATGCCCTGCCGCTGCGGATACTTGCGCTGCTGATCTTCAGCGCGCTTGTATGCGGCTTCGGCTTCGCGGTACTTCTTGAACGCTTCCTTCGCAATCTCATTGACCTTTTTCCCGTAATCGTTAAACTTGCTCATTGTCTTATATCCTTTCTTGCCATATCAGGCAAATTGTGTATTGGTCAGGCTGCATCCATCCGCGTACAGGGCGCAGGAAGGGTCACATTTCCTGCGGAATGGGCAGGGCTTCCCGTTGGTATCGGTCAAGGCTTTACGCGCTGCAAGGGCGCAGGAATCGCCCACATAAAGCGCGCAATCCTTATAGCAGGGCGTGTTCTGGTTTATATGCGCGTCGGGGTGGAAGGGGCAGAATTTCCCCGTTTCCCTGGCCTGCTGCCGCTGGCGTTCCTGCTGGTATATGGCCTGCATGTTCCGCTTGTTTCGTTCGTGATATGCTTCGATCGCTTCATCCGTGTTATCAATCGTCGCGCCATCGGACAGCGTGATCTTGTCTGTCACAATTTCGCCGGGGGCGCTGTTCGGGTCTGCTGGCGGGAACATGAAGTTCGGAATAATCATGGTTCATCATCCTTTCTTTTGCAGATCCGCGCGCAGTCTGGCGAATTCAACGCGCAGATCTCCCATTTCATCGCGTATGTCGTTCAGTCCTTCCCCCAGCACTTCAATAACTGCGTCCTTTTCGCCGCTGTTCTGGAATGTGCCATCGTTGATATAGTCCACTTCAAACCGGGGGCAATGGTGCTGCATGTGATCGTCAAGCAATCCCATGTTCGCCGCCCGCATGGTGTTGTAGGCGGGCAGAATCTTTTCCCGCCATGTTTCGCCGTCTACGCGGGAATCACAATGCGGACAGCGCCGCGCCGGGTCAAGTTCGCGCTGCCTGTGGTAAACATCCCATGTGCCGCCACAGTAGGCGCAATGAATCCGTAAAAATGCCATGTTATTTCATCTCCTTTGTTATAGTCCGGGTAGACCTTAACATTGTTACGCGCTTTCCTTATAGCTGCGGATTAGGGGGTCACAAGCATAACGCAGGGCATCTATGCTGTGGTTGTTCTTGTCTGGTACATCTGCAAGAAATTCCCCGTCCTTTGTGGTCATGTATTCGTATTCGCTGAATTCCCGCCATGCGTTGGGGCATCTGCGGGGGTCGATATACAAATACTTGCTTTGTAGCCATCGAATACCATACAGCACACTTCCCGGAAACTTTGAACAGGGGCGCGCGTTCAATCCTGCGTGTCGAAAATCGGCAATGCTTTTCGGTTCCGCGCTGTCGCAAGTAATTAACTGCTTGCCGGGGCCATAGCTGAATCCGAATGGGCTTGTTACTTCCCCCGTGGGGTGTGTAACGTGGTAGCCATTCCCTTTTATCAGCTCTGCGGCCTGCTGGTTCGATATGCCCCGCTTGAACAGTTCATCAAAAACATAGATTGCCTGCTTCCTGCGGTCAAACGCTGCGCAGATAAAACAGAATGGGTCAACGCTGAATCCCCAGTCAACGCCGCAGTAAATGTATTGGAATTCCTTTATTTCTGCGTCGGTGATTTCGCGGGCTTCAAGGTTCGGGAATACTTCCCCGCCGCTGCCTATGGGTTCGCCCAGGTATTCATGTCTATAGGCGCGTTCATTGATCGCCTGTAGGCGTTCGGCTTCCAGAATGAAGGGTTCCCCCAGCCATTCCGGGGGCATGTCCCTGTAGGTGCTGCGGAACAGCAGGGCGCGTTCATCTGGTATCAGAACATGCTTGTTCGCCCAGTTCGCGCGGCTGATCGGGGGGTTGAAGGAATCGAATATTCGGAATCCATCGCCGCCGCGCATAACAGATTGCAGAACGCTTCTAACCTGGTTCATTCCCGCAAGTTCGCTGAATTCTTCAAACCATATCCAGGCAAAGCGCCCATGCCGGGGCTTTATGGATTTCAGCTTGCCCACATCGTCAAGCCCTCTGAATATGATCTGCTGCCCCGTGGGAATGTAGGTGAACGCCATAGGCGATATACTGCCCCGCCACAGCGCCGAACAGCCCAGTTCATCAATAGCCCATTGGCATTGTGCATAGACGCTTTCCCGCATGGTGTTTGCGTAACGTCTGAATACTATTGCGTTCGCGCTCTGATCGCGCATCATGCCATCAACTATTTCCAGGGAAATGAAGCTGCTTTTCCCGCTGCCGCGCCCGCCTGGAAGGTGATAGATACTGTGCGCGCCTGCTACTATATCTTCATGGACAGGCAGGAAACAGGGCGCTATATGATCTGAAACGGGGCTGCGGGTCGCGTTCATCTGCTGGCGGGCTTTCGTGTATGTCCGTACTGCCTGCCGCAATCGGTCATAATACATCCCTATTCACCTTCCCCGTTCAGTTCGCGCAGAATGTCATTGAATTCCGTCAAGCGCAATCCATAGTCAAGCAGGCTGCGGGCTGCTGAAATACGATTGCCTATTCCGGGCATCTGCATTGCTTCATCATCTTCCACAATGACAAGCAGGGCAGACAGGGCAGGGGCAAGGGCGCGCTGTGCCTGGCGTGTGGCGCTGTCGATAACGTCAGAAACGGCCTTTTTATATTCCTGCTGGAATTCTTCATCCTGCAAGTATTTCCGCAGGGCGCGCGTGGTAATGCCTGCCGCCTGCGCCGCTTCCGCTTTCGTGGGCTGCGTTAGAAGGGCCTGTAGGGCGCGCTGCTTATTCGGGCTTAACATCGGGTTCCCCTTCCTGCGGGGCCTGGTCTATGGCCTGTTCTGCGCCTGTGGGGGCTTCCTGCGCTGATCTGCGGCCCTTCTCATATGCTGCGCGCTTTTTCGCCCTTTTCGCTTGACGTTCTGCGGCCCTGGCTGCTGCGTCTTTATCGAACAGGCGCATAATGTCCACAGCGCGCGCGCAATCGTCGGGGGGCATGTCTGCGCCCTGTAGGTATCGCATGACAAGCCCAGCCTTTGCCAAGGAATCAAAATAGCAAATACTGTGCCCGTCATCGGTCATGATGAAATAGCGCGCCCCGTCCTTTAATGGGCTGAAACTGATATTCATGTACTCACCTTCTTTTTGTTCCGGTTTGTTCCGGTTTGTTCCGCTCTGAATCCCCGTTCCCGGCCTGTTCTGCTGCTTTACGCGCCCAGTAACGCGCCATATATTCCCGCCGCTTGTCTGCGTTCCTGGCGTTCCATTCGCGCTGATACTTGCGCCGCGCTTCCAGCGCTGGCCCTGTCAGCTTCCCCGTGGGCGTGGCCTTTCCAATGGGCATATCCTTTCCCCCTTTCCTGTTCGGCCTGTCCCATACAGTCGCAATGTTCGCCGGGGTCAAGGTTCGCGCCGCAGTTCGGACAGGTCTTGTAATACGTCTGTTTCATGTGTCCATGTTCCCCCGTGTGTGTTGTATGTCCCTTGTTCTTATTATAGCAGAAACAGAATAGAAATTCAAGACAAACAAAACACTTGTTCTGTTTTTTACGTCGTGTTCGTTTTGTGTTGCTGCTGTGGCTTGTGTGTCTGATATGCTTATGATAAAGTCCATTTAGACCTTAACATTGAACAGGGCGCAAAAAAACAGGGGGCGCGCTGTCCCCCTGCCTGTTATCCTGCTGCCTGCTGTTTCAATCGCTGTTCAGATCGTTCCATTTCTTCCCACACAGCGCACAGCATAGCCATTATAAACGGGTGGTTCCCGTGGGCATTGCTGATCGCGTTCATTTCTTCCGTTGCCGCTTCCCATGCCGCAGGCGTGGCGGGGAAGGGCTTATATTTCGCATGGAAGTCAAACACAGCGCGGTAAAATTTGTTATATGCTTTCGTGCGTGTCCCCCCCCTGCTTTTTCAGCGCAATATACCTTCCTTCCCATTCGTTGACTTCTTCCCGGATATGCCGCAGGGCTTCACATATACCGTGAAATGCGCCGTCAATCGTTTCCTGCGTCGGGGTGCTGCCGTTTATCGGCCTTTCTGCTGGCGCTACTAACATGCTAACAAGTGCTATTACATCTTCCAGCCCTTCCAATTCGGCCCCAATATCCCCCAATGTGCGATTATCCATGTTATACCTTCCTTTCTTGCGTAGAAGGGGCGAACATGATATAATACATTCGCCCCGGTTCTGTGGGCGCGGCCCTGCGCTGTTTCGTTCTGGCAAGTTCGTTCGCGCGGGGTCGTTCTGCGTTCTGGCGCGTGGGCGGGTGCTGATCGCGCCGCAGGCTGTTCCCGTCTGTCCCCCTTCCTGGCCTGCCCCGTCCCATGCCGTCCAGAATGATTATACAGTTTTTATCCGTCTATGTCAATTATGTTTTGTATTTCTATTCTGTTTCATGTTTGTTATATGTTCAATGTGGAATGAATGGGTTGTCATGGTCATCTATTACGCGCCATCCTGCGGGGGTTGCTGCCGGGGGCGTTTGGTCTGTCGTTGCCGTAAATGTGCCGCTTGCCGCATGGAATGACAGATAACGTTTCTGGCCTGCGTTGCCCTTCATGCGGTTTTTCAGCACTTGAATTATCATGTCCCTTGTGCCGTCCTTCTTTTCAAGCGCTGCAATCACATCCGGGTCGTTCGCGTCAAGTCCCTGTTCATGTACTTCCTTATAGTTCAGCGATAGCACAATATCTGCGCCGTATTCCAGATTGCTTGAATCCCTGCCGCTGTACAGCGATATTTTGCCGTTGCTGTTCGCCGTTCTGTTCGTGGCGCTGATCGCTAAAACGTATGAATCATACTGTATTGCCCAGCTTTTCAAGCGCGCCATGATTATTTTAATCATTTCCTGCAAGTCCCCGCGTGCTTCCTGTACTCTGACTAAATGCAGATAGTCAAGGCAGATCGCCGGGGCGGGCTTCCCTGCGGCCTTTGCCGCTTCCCCTGCCCTGTTCAGCGTGTCCATGATTGAATCCAGATCGGCCCCGCATCCATCCGGGTTATAGTCCATGTGGGGGGCGATTTCCGCGCGGTATCGGGCGGCTGCTGGTTCGATGAATCGCCGCTGCGCGTCTGTCCATGCGTAACCTTCCATAACCACATCCGCAGGAATGTTCCCGCCGTCCCTGTGAATCATCCTGGACAGGCTGCGGGCAAGTAGCTGTTCCCGTGACATTTCAAGGTTCAGAAATATAACGTCTGTCCCATGTGCTGCCGCTGTTTCAAACATCTGCTGTGCAATCGCTGTCTTTCCCGCTGCGGGCGCTGCCAACAGTAAAACAACAGCCTGCCGGGGAATTCCCCCGCGTAACAGATCGTCAATTACTGCCATTCCCGTTGGAATCGGCCTGTAAACGTCGGTCTGTATCTTTGCCATGAAGGAATCAAACAGTTCCACAGCAGAACGCGCGCCCTGTGGGGCTGCTGGCGCTTCCTGTGACGCTTCCTGCGCCGGGGCTTCCCGTTCCCCGTCCAGATCGCCGGGGGCCTGCTGTGGGGCTTCCTGCGCGCCGTGGGCGCGTTCTTGCGTAACCTGTATCAGATCGCGCAGGCGCAGAACAGTTTCTTCCCCGCCCAGGGCTTGCGCCATGTCCGATATATCGCCCTTTTCCGGGCAGTCTGGCCACATTTCCAATATGTCCAGCATGAACAGGCGCGCCGCGTGACCTTCAAGGGCCTGCGCAACGATTTCCGCAAAGTTCCTGCCCGCTGCGTCATTATCCCACAGAATATATACGTCTTTCCCTTCAAGCTGCTGCGTATATTCCGCAAGCCATTTCCCGCCCGCATTGCCGCCTTTGGTCGCGCCGTTTTCCGCGCTGGCTGCTGTGCATCGGGTCAGGCTGTGCAAGGTGTCAACGTCCTTTTCACCTTCACAGATAAACCATTTGTTGTCCCGCTGATCGCCGCGAACATACAGCCTGTGGGGGCATCCGTCATGCGTCATTCTGAATCCGCTTTTTGCGGTATCATCATTCTTAATCCATCGAAAATCCTTGCCGCCGTCAACCTTGCGGAAACGCGCCTTTGTAAGTCCATCCGTGAAGGTTCCATAGCAGTATGAATAGACAGCTTCAAGGCGTAGGGCGTTCCTTTCCGCATACCATTCAAGGAAACTGCGCTGCCGTTCCTGTTCCGTGGGTTCTGGCATCAATTCATCCGGCCCACAGCCCAGCGCGCCGCAGATTTCGTCTATTCTGCATCCAGCATGACAGTATACAAGAATCTTCCTGGTATGGGGGTCATAGGTCGCGGAAAAACTGCTGTCCTTGTCATCGTGGCTGTGATTGCGCCCGCATGGACAGCTTGCCGTGATCTTGTACTGTCCATGTTCTTTCACGTTCCGCAGGCGGCTTTTCAGATCGTCAAATGTCATTTGCTTTCATCCTTTCTGCGTGGTATACTGGAAGGGCAGGCGGGTTCATCCTTCCCGCCTGCCGCCGCTGCGGGGCCTGCTGGCCTGCTTCCCCCGTGGCGGTTTTCGTTGTCTGGCGTGGTCTATGCTGCGGTATCAGTAGACCTTAACATAGCGCCGTGGCCTGTGGAATTCCCTTTTTTATGGAAATTCACAGGTACTATTATACCATAAAGGGTTGCGGCCCCATATGGGGCGCAATCCCCTTAAAGTAATTAGAGTAATTAAGTTTATTATCACATTTTCCCGTGTTCTGAAAAGGCTTGAAAAGCCTTTATTTTCAAGGGGTTTCAGCCTTTCCGCATGGAAATTTTACCACCGGAAAATGTCGCTGTACCACCGGAAAATGTCGCTGTACCACCGGAAAATGTCGCTGTACCACCGGAAAATGTCGCTGCGGGTCTGAAAAATCATTCCTGCGGGGGCGTTGCTGCGGCTTCGGCCTTTACCT
>ODAI011777405.1_pt1 | contig 11958 bp, 7 predicted proteins | sample 1539321 | NCBI WGS metagenome assembly ODAI01 (sample SAMN02144231, study PRJEB22623) | gut metagenome | biome: sheep rumen | host: Ovis aries | place: New Zealand
GCCGGATGCAAGAACATGGTCAACACCGCCAAAGCCGATGTCGTATGCCCAGCCGTCACCACCGAAGATCCACTGGCTCTTCTTAACAAGCATATCCTTGTGGTCAAGAACGTACTTGCAGTCTTCGCAGCTTGCGCCCTTAGCTTCAAGTGCAGCAACAAGTGCAGCTGATGTAGCCTTGGACTCTTCGCCTTCATACATAGTGTCTAACCAAGCCTGAGCAGCGCTCTTTACGTTCTCATCGCTTGTGTTTGCAACAATATTCTTAACGTGTTCAGCAAGTTTTTCTCTCTGCTGCTTAACACCTGTGTACATACCTAAACCAAACTCTGCGTTATCCTCGAACAGTGAGTTACACCATGCAGGACCCTGACCTTTTGCGTTTGTTGTGTAAGGTGTTGAAGGTGCGGAACCGCCCCAGATCGAAGAACAACCTGTTGCGTTTGCGATGTACATTCTGTCACCGTAAAGCTGTGTGATAAGTCTTGCATAAGCAGTTTCTGCACAGCCGCCGCATGAACCCGAGAATTCAAGGTAAGGAAGCTCGAACTGTGAACCCTTAACAGAGTACTTATCTTCGGGATTTTCCTTGCGAGGAAGCTTAACTGCATAGTCCCAAGCAGCTTCCTGATCTCTTGCGTCGTCGATAGGAACAAGCTTAAGAGGATCTTCGTCACCCTTCTTGCCTGCAACAGGACAGCTTGCGATACAGTTGCCGCAGCCTGTACAGTCGAGAATGTCAACCTGCATTACATACTTGTAAGCAGCTTCTTTGCCCTTGCCCTGAACAGCCTTTAATGAAGCGGGAGCAGCTGCTGCCTCTTCGTCTGTAAGAAGGAAAGGTCTGATACAAGCGTGAGGACATACAAATGCACACTGGTTACACTGGATACATGTATCGGGATTCCATGTAGGAACGTTGATAGCGATACCGCGCTTTTCGTAAGCAGCTGTACCATGCTCGAATGTACCGTCTTCGATACCCTTGAATGCGGATACGGGAAGAGTGTCACCCTTCTGTGCGTTCATAACGTCTACGATATCTGTGATAAATTTAGGTCTGTCGCCAACTTCCTTAACTTCGTCAACTGCGTTAGCCCAATCAGCGGGGATCTCAACCTTGTGGAAGCCCTCTGCACCTGCATCAACAGCTGCGTAGTTCATGTTAACGATCTTTTCGCCCTTCTTGCCGTAGGACTTAACGATAAATTCCTTCATGTACTTGATAGCGTCATCCTTGGGGATGATCTCTGTGATCATGAAGAATGCGGACTGAAGAACCATGTTGAACTTGCTGCCCAAACCAAGCTCTGCACCGATCTTAACAGCGTTGATGGTGTAGAAGTTGATGTTCTTCTTTGCAAGGTCTCTCTTAACATTTGCAGGAAGATGAGTGTTGAGCTCTTCGTCCGACCAGATAGTGTTAAGAAGGAAGCTGCCGCCGTCCTTTAAGTTGGATGTCATATCATACTTTGTAAGGTATGACTGCTGATGACAAGCAACAAAATCGGCTGTATCAATAAGGTATGGTGAGCGGATAGGCTTATGACCAAATCTTAAGTGAGAATTGGTGATACCGCCCGATTTCTTTGAGTCGTATGCAAAGTATGCCTGTGCATACATATCTGTGTGGTCACCGATGATCTTGATAGAGTTCTTGTTAGCACCAACTGTACCGTCGGAACCGAGACCCCAGAATAAGCAGTTCTTTGTGCCTTCGGGAGTTACGTCAACAACTTCGCCTCTTTCAAGTGAAAGACCTGTAACATCATCATTGATAGCCAATGTGAAAGGATTCTTGGGAGAATCTGCATCAAGATTCTTGTAAACAGCAATGATATCGGCAGGAGTAGTATCCTTTGAACCGAGACCGAAACGACCGCCAACGATAACGGGCTTTCTGTCGCTGTTGAAGAATGCTGTGCAAACATCCTGGTATAAAGGTTCTGCAAGAGAACCGGGTTCTTTTGTTCTGTCGAGAACTGCGATCTTCTTTGCTGTCGCGGGGATAGCTTCAAGAAGCTTTTCGGGAACGAAAGGTCTGAAAAGATGTACATTTACAAGACCGACTTTTTCGCCCTTTGCAGCAAGATAGTCGATTGTACCGCTGATAGTATCGCAGATGGAGCCCATAGCAACGATAACTTTCTCTGCATCGGGTGCGCCGTAGTAGTTGAATAACTTGTATTCTCTGCCTGTCAGCTTGCTGATCTCTGCCATATATTCTTCAACAACAGCGGGAGTTGCATTGTAGTAAGGATTGCAAGCCTCTCTTGCCTGGAAGAAGATATCGGGGTTCTGTGCTGTACCGCGTGTGCAGGGATGTTCGGGATTAAGAGCGTGCTCCTTGAATTCCTTAACCTTGTCCCAGTCAACGAGCTTTTTAAGATCTTCGTAGTCAAGCACTTCGATCTTCTGGATCTCGTGTGATGTACGGAAACCGTCGAAGAAGTGAAGGAAAGGAACTTTAGCCTTGATAGTTGAAAGGTGAGCAACTGCACCAAGGTCCATAACTTCCTGAACGCTTGATGATGCAAGCATAGCAAAACCTGTCTGACGGCAAGCCATAACGTCTGAATGGTCGCCGAAGATGTTAAGTGCGTGGCTGGCAACGCAGCGTGCACTTACGTGAAGTACACAAGGAAGTAATTCACCTGCTATTTTGTACATATTGGGGATCATAAGAAGAAGACCCTGTGATGCTGTATAAGTTGTTGTTAAAGCACCTGCTGCAAGAGAACCGTGTACCGTACCTGCGGCACCTGCCTCCGACTGCATCTCTACAACCTTAACAGTTTGTCCGAAAATGTTTTTCTTGCCTTTGGCAGCCCATTCATCAACGTATTCTGCCATGGGGGAGGACGGTGTGATAGGGTAAATACCGGCAACTTCTGTAAAAGCGTAGGAAATTGTAGCAGCAGCCTGGTTACCGTCCATGGTTTGCATAACCTTTGACATTTTTTTTATTCCTCCTTGTCAAAAATAAATTTTGATAATTTTTTGGGGCAGAGCATCTGCAAAAACAAAATGCAGTCATCACACCCGTACAAATTATCCTATGGTTTAATTATAGCAAGTTTTTTTAAAATAGTAAATAAGAAATTGAAAAAAAATTGAAAAAATTTTAAAATTTTTTGTAATATGTTGGTAATGTGACTGTAAAATAAGGCTGTGATAGGATATTAAATTGTATATTTCCACAGAAATGCCAAAAATACGGAAGTTAGTTTTAGTTAATTCTGACTAAAATGCTATGAATTAAAATCAAAAAAAGACCGTTCTCCGAAAAGAACGGTCAAAATTATGTGATTATTGTGATTATAATGTTAAAATCCTTTTTTGATTGGTGACTGCATAAACCGATCGACTCGTTTTTTCAGCTTGAAAGCCGAAGCAGGGTATCAACAGCTTCTATATCCATTGGTCTGCCCCAAAGGAAGCCCTGTATGAAATCACAATTGAGCTGCTTTAATGTGTTGAGCTGTGTTTCGTATTCAACACCTTCGGAGATAACATCGAAGTGGAGCAGATGTCCCATTGAGATTATGGCAGCAACAAAGTCCGCAAAGTTGTTTTCCTCGTGCAGACCGTCAACAAAGCTTTTGTCTATCTTGAGCAGATCTATCGGAAGCTTTGTAAGGTAGCTCAATGAAGCATAGCCTGTGCCGAAATCGTCAAGAGCAATCTTTATGCCCATCGCTTTTATTTCGTCAAGTGTTTTTGCCGTGCTTTCAAGCGAGGATATAAACACTGATTCTGTTATCTCTATCTCAAGGTTTTCGGCAGGGTAGCCCGTTTCGATAAGTGCGGACTCCACATCGCTTACAAAACTGTTTTTCGTAAGATGGATAGCCGAGATATTGACAGATAAAATAAGTTTGTCATTGTATTTTTTCAGCATAGGCAGGAAAGTTGCCATAGCTTTTTTGAGAACATAACAGTCTATCTCGGTTATAAGACCGTTTTTTTCTGCCATTGGGATGAATATGCCGGGGCTTATGGGTCTGCCGTCTGTATCAGTCATACGAAGAAGAGTCTCAAAGCCGCGAAGAGTTTTTGTATTGGTGTCGTACTGCGGCTGGAAAACAAGCTTGAACAGATCGTTGTGTATTGCCTCGCGCATAAGGTTTTCGATATTAAGATCGCTTTCCACCTTGTTTATCATACTTATGTCAAACAGACAAATGTTCGTGTCCTGCCTGCTGTCTGCCGTTTGCATGGCAATATCCGCAAACCTCAGCAGCTCTTCGGCATTTGTACTGTCCTTGGGATATATGGCGGCACCGAAACTTGCGCTTACAAAAACGCTCTGATCGTCTATAGTGATCTTGTTTTTAAGTGCGTTTGAGAAAATGCCGATATGTTCCTTAAGTTCATTTTCGTCTTTGAAATCTCTGATAACCAGGGCAAATTCATCACCGCCTGTGCGTGCGATAAAGTCGTTATTTCGCATTGCGAATTTCCAGCGTGTAACAACTTCATTAAGCACCTTGTCGCCGTATTCGTGACCTGCGGCATCATTTATCTGCGTAAATTCGTTGATGTCGATATAAACAAGTGCAAATTCGTTTTTGCCCGAGGCATCATCGCTGATAAGGTGATTTATAAGTTCGTTGAAAGCACGCCTGTTTGGCGTGTTTGTCATTGGGTCGGTATAAGCTATCTTGCGAAGCTCTATATCTTTGCTTTCGATAGCGGAAACGTGTTTATATATCGCTGTGGATAAAATGAACATAAACAATATCGTAACCGCACCTAAAACAGATGTCATACTGCGTGTAAAAACAATGCCTGCAAAAACAAAGATAAAATGTACGCTAAAAAGCATCATTGCGGTTCTGTATGCGGGACGCTTGAATGCAATGATGTTTGTTACAGTGATAACTGCAAGTATCATTGTTATTATCATGCTTATATCGGATGTATTTATAATGGCGCCGTTTTTTGCGTGCAGACTGAGATTGAAAACATTAACGGCAAACATAATAGCCGTAAAAAACATATACAAAAGAGCAAAAAGGACCAGTGAAATACGTGCTTTTTTAGTATTCATATACCTGTCCTCCTTTCAAAGCTGCCGTTTTTTTGCATAGTAGCTTATTTTAGTATATTTATTATAGCACATCCGAAAATGAATTGCAACATAATTGTGAATTTTTTTTGAACATTTTTTTAAAATATTATTACATTGACTAGTTCTTATTTTTCCGATAATTAAAAAAGGACGAAAAGTCAGAACATCTTCGTCCTTTTTTAAACTATTATATTTAAGGATACGCTGATTTAAGGATAACAAAAATAATTTTTCAATTTGATCAGCGTTTCTTTAATTCTTTATAAAATAGCTCATTATTGTGTAGCCGTCGGGTATGAAAAGACCCGTTTCTTTTGCGGATGCTTCACAGAAATGCTCAACGCTGTATTCCGTCTTATCCACGCTCTTCTGATAGATAAGAAAGGGTACGGGGTCGTTGGTGTGTGTTCTTAATGAAAGCGGAGTAGGGTGATCGGGAAGTATCATCACTTTGTAATCGTCATAATCTTCAAGAGCCGCAAGGACGGGTTTGAGTATCTTTTCATCGATTATCTCAAGTGATTTTTTCTTGTTCTCTATCTCTGCCCTGTGACCGCATTCATCGGGCGCTTCAACGTGTATGTAAACAAAATCGCTGCCGTTTTTAAATTCGTCAATTGCTGCCTGTGCCTTGCCCTCGAAATTGGTGTCCATATAGCCTGTTGCCCCGGGTACTTGAACAACATTCATTCCCGTGAACTTGCCGATACCCTTTAAAAGATCTACCGCCGAGATCATAGAGCCTTTAAGACCGTATTTTTCTTTGAAAGCAGCAAGAGGTTTGCGTATACCCTCGCCCCAGAACCACATACTGTTTGCGGGGCGCAGACCCTTTGCGATGCGCGCCTTGTTGACGGGGTGGTCTTTAAGCAGATCATAAGACTTGACCATCATATCATAAAGCTTTTTTGCATTGGGATGCTCGGGAAGATGTCCTTTTATGGGCTTGCCCGTTATATCGTGCGGCGGTGTGAGTGTGCCCACATCAAGCGTACCGTTGTTCCAGATAAGGCAGTGACGGTAGCTTACGCCGCTGTAAAGCCTGAATTCGTCATTGTTGAAATGCTCACCCAAAAACTTTATAAGCTCTGCGGCTTCCTCCGTGGAAATATCATCGGAGCAGTAGTCGAGGATAGTCTTGTCCTCATAATTCGGCTCGTCCGAAAGCGTAACAAGATTACAGCGGAAAGAAACATCCGTATCTTTCATATCTATGCCGATACTGCCTGCTTCAAGCGGAGAACGTCCCGAATAGTAAACGTGGGGGTCGTAGCCGAGTACGGAAAGATTTGCAACATCACTGCCCGGTTTAAGGTCGTCCGCAACCGTCTTTACAAGACCGACACGGCCTTTTTTTGCCAATTTATCAAAATCGGGTGTGTCGGAGGCATCCAACGGCGTTTTGTTGCCGAGTTCCTCAACGGGATAATCCGCCATACCGTCACAAAGTAAAACCAAATATTTCATAATATACCTCTTTTCAAAGTTAAGTGTAACTAATCATACAAAAAGCATTATAACATAATAAATTTGTTTTTTCAATATATTTATTCGGGCTTTTTGTGATTTTTTTGTTATGTGCCTATCCGATGACTTCTATTATGCTCCTGACCGCTTCTTCTTCGGGAATATTTGCATAATCCAAAACAGGCAGTATTTTATAGTTTGTCCACACACCGTCATCATCAATAAAGCCGATACTTTGAAGATAGACCAATACCTTGTATATCTGGACGGCAGCAGTCTCAATATCTTCTTTCGGGGAATCGTTGTTTAAAGCGGTTTGTATACCGATGTCATATATTGATATTTTGGGAAATCCTTTTACGAGTTCCTCGGGTTCTTCCGTTGAATTATATAATTTTACGGCATGGTCGGGATCGGGCTCACCGTATCGATAATATACATCAACATTTTTTATTTTGTCAAATTTCATTTTGCTTATATTATCGTTTAATTCCTTATTTACTGTCTGATACAGCAAAGAATATGTATAATCGTCATATATAACACTATATTTTCCGTCAACGATAATATCCGCTTTGTTTCCGTCCTCATCCTTGAATATCACTTTGACCGCTGCACCCGAGTAATTGTAGGACTGCAGGTCTTCGGCGTCAAATGCGTTTGAATACATAATAACGTCTGTTTTCACAAAAGTTTTGCCGTATGTTTCCGTAATGTATTTTTCTGCTCTATCAATGGCTTTTGCTTTGTTTTGGGGAAGATAAAGCGACCAATTGTCATATGTGAGTGCAAGAATAAATACTATGCATACAATGATCGGAACAAAAAACAAAAAAGCCTTTGCATTTTCTTTAAAAAATTTGCTCATAGGAATTCCTCCTTTTTGCAAAAATAATTTATTTTTCAAAATATCTGAAAAAGTATATCTTATCTCCGAATTCCGACAGCGGCACGGGTTCCTGCTTTTCTTTAAGCGGATCCATACAGAGATATTCTCCGTTTTCACTGCCGACAATAAGCACAAAATGTCCGACACCGTAAGAAAGTTTCACCCTTGCAATGGGGTAAATACCTTTTAAAAGCAACGTATCAAGGTCTTTTGAGAATACTTCTGAAGCATCTTTGCGTGTGACGGGCATTATCGGACTTCCGAATCGTTCCCACTGTAAATTGCCCTCGCCGTCATAAACAAGGTGTTCGGATAACTCCTTGTTAAGCTTGCCGGGGTCGGTGTCCGAAAGCCCCTGCATTTTTAATGCCGAGGCAATGCAGCTGACAAGACAGCCCGAATCACGCATTTTATACTTTGATGTACCGAGATTGTCATCCGCCCATCTTTCGTCAAATTGGCAGTAATAAACCACATTTTTTGGAGAAATATCTGTTTTTGAATGATATATAATACCGTTTCGGTTTATAAGCTTGTAGGCGATAAATAATGCGGCAAATAAAGCTAAAGTAAGTACAGGTATCATAAATATAAGCACTTTTTTTGAAAAAAAATGAGTTTTTTGAAACATATGATCATCTCCGAAAATTATTTCAGAAAAAATTATAGCATTTTGCGGCTTTGCTGTCAAATAATATGCTGATAATTTGTAATTCACTAAGCGCACGGATGTGCACGCGAAATGTAGAGACTCGGCATAACACAGTAAAACAATAACATAACGTCTGCAATGTTTTTCCTGTGCTTTTTCTAAAAAAGCGCGCAGGGGTGCAGGGGGCAGCGCCCCAAATAAAACCCAACCAACTAAAAGTACCGCCCTGCACAATTTTTGCAGGACGGCACAAAAGGAGTAAAATGAAAAGCAGGATCAATGCGGTTTACTTACCGCTACTGCCTAATTTTCCCGAACCGCGCTCGGACGGTATTTTCAGCAGCTCATCATAAGTAAGCTCCGCTCTTTCCAGGTGGTTGTTCACACTGTGCACAACACCCTGGAACAATGCCTTTTTATAGGGATACACTATATAGGCATCTTCGATTATATTTTTCACTGTACTGTCAAGTTTGTCAAGGTCAAGCTTGGTTATCAGCACGGGCTTGTCGTTGGTGTTTGTTGTGGCAAGGAACCATTCGCCCCTGTAACTTGAATCAATAACGCCTGCACTGTATTTTATACCTTTGCTTCCGCTTGAACCTCTTTCGTATATCTGTATATAGTAGTCAACGGGTATCGCACTTGCGATGCCTGTCGGTACAAGCTTTGTGGAGTGGGGCGGTATTATCATATATTCCTCGTCAAAACAGGGATATATGTCAACACCTGCATTCCAGACTTCTCTGTTTGGTATTTTCGCATCGGGTCTCACCTTTGCGAAATATATCTTATCTTCCATTGTGATTTTCCTTTTTAATCAATGTATAAAACGGGTTCGCCGCTTTCAAGCGATCTTTGCACATCAATAACACGCTGGTTTGAAGAACCGCGCCAATGCAGCTGTACATCCCTTAATTCTTTTTCATATCTGCCGTCAATGAGTACATCGGTGTACTTCATAACTTCAAGGTCTTTAACGTCTTCCCATTTGTAGCCTGTGTACATCCAAAGGTCTTTTTTCGGAAATCTTTGCTTGAATTTTTTTGCAAGCCTTGTTATCTCGTCCCTGTTTTTATGGTGAAGAGGGTCACCGCCCGAAAAGGTGATGCCCTCTATATAGCCCTTTGCAGCTTCCTGAAAAAGCTCTGTTTCCGCGGCATCATCAAAAAGCAGACCGCCGTTTATATCCCAGGTCATAGGGTTTTGACATTCATCGCAGTGGTGTTCACAGCCGCTTACCCAAAGGACGGTTCGCAAACCTTGTCCGTTGAGCATATCGTCATGAGTAATGTTATGATATCTCATCACACTTTCTCCTTGAACTTTTTTATTACATACTTACACGGTCGGCGATCTCTGCCATTTTGGCATCATTGAGCCTTGTGTCGCCGTGTACGCGCGAATAACTCAGATAACCGTTCATACGGTCTATCTTTGTAAGGTTGCGGCTGCCGCACTTGGGACATACATCCATTTCAAGTTCTTCGTGCCCGCAGTTGTCGCAGTATGAAAGACTTAAATTCACACCTTCGTAAAAGCCCATATCCATAGCCCTGTGTATAAGTGAAACAATGGCGTTTTTGTTGTAGTCTATGGGATATTTTACATACTGTATCTTGCCGCCGTTCATAAGGTTCCAGAACCTTTTTTCAAGATCCTGCTTCATTATGGGCGAAATGTCCTCCGAAACGTGGCAGTGGAAACTGTTGGAAACATATTCCCTGTCCGACACGTTCTCGACAATGCCGTATTTCTTTCTGAACTGCTTTACCTGCAAACCGCAGAGACTTTCGCCAGGTGTGCCGTAAAGTGCATAAAGTATGCCGTCTTCTTTCTTGTACTGATCGACTTTTTTGTTGATGTATTCCATAACATCAAGCGCAAAACTGCCGTCTTCAACAAGCGATTTGTGGTTGTAAAGCTCCTGAAGCTCGTTGAGTGCGGTTATACCGAAACTTATGGTAGCCGATTTAAGCAGGGGCTTTATTTTATCGCTCGGTTTAAGATGTCCGCCGTAAAAACCGCCCTCGCAGTATGCCATCGGATTGGTCGATGCTTTCATCTCACCGAGATATTCAATAGTACGCTTATGCAGCGAGCGTATCATTTCAAGGTAATAATCTAAAACTTCATAAAAATCACGGCTCTCGGAACGCGCCTTTGCAAGTATCATCGGAAGATGCAGACTTATTGCGCCCATATTGAATCTGCCGACGGTTATAGCCTTGTCGTTTTCATCCGCAGGTGTCATACCGCCTCTTTCAAACCATAAGGAAAGAAAAGCACGGCAGCCCATGGGGCTGATAACAACACCGTATTTCTGATAAGCCTCGGCAACATAGCTGTCACCGGACAGACTTAACCAGTCCGGGTACATTGTGTGTGCCGAACACTCAACACCTGCTTCAAATACATCATAAAGCGGTTTGCCCTCGCCGTGGAGCTCTTCATCATATAAAAATACGATCTTCGGGAAAAGTACGGGCTTTTTGTTGCCTTTTTTGCCCTGACCGTTCTTGTGTACTTCAAGTGCAGTGATAGATGCCATTTTGCCGAATTCACTCTGCGCAAGACCTAAAGTGATGGTAATAAACGGATAATCACCTCTTGAAGAACCAACGGAGTTGAGTTTGTATTCAAGACCCTGAAAACCCTGTTCAAAATCACGTTTAACACGCTTTTTTGCAGTTTCTTCGGCATATTCGATGTCTTTCTCGTCGGGTTCGCCGCCTTTTACGTGTTCAACATAATCAAGCATTTCGCTGCGGTATTTTTCATAGGATTTAATAGCGTAAGGCTCAAGTATCTTGTCTATTTCGGGTACAGTAAAACCGCCGTACTGCTGGCTTGCGGTAGATAATACAACATCGCCTATAACATCAAAAGCAACGGCAAGTGTCTTTGGCTCGTTATACCATAGATTGCCCATCTCAAAACCGCCTTTTAACACGTTAGCCATGTCAAAAAGACAGCAGTTCATCGTATCGCGTCTTGCGGACATATCGTGTATATAGATATAGCCGTCCTTGCAAGCCTGTTTTTCGTTTGTCGTTAAAAAGAACTTCTGATAAAGCTCTTTGTTAAGATGATTGTAAATAAGGCTTCGTTTTGTTGCCACGAGTGCGGAGTCAGTGTTTGAATTTTCTTTATCCCCTATATACATGACCGACTGTGCTTTCTGATAAACATCATCAAGCATATGCACGAAGTCTTTTTTGTAGTTTCTGTAATCCTTGTAGCTTTTTGCTACCTTGGGCTCAATAGCCTCCAAAGCGGACTCGACAAGGTTGTGCATGGTCTGGATAGGTATTTTCGTCAATCCCTCATTTTCAATGCGTGTTTCTATCCATTCGCACACTCTGTCGTATTCGTCCTGGGTAAATGTATACATAACACGGTTGGCCGATTTTGTTATTGCGGCAATTATTTTGCTGCTGTCATAAAGCTCAAGCGTGTTGTCTTTTTTTATTATGTACCGCTTAACATCGCTGTCCATAAGAATTTCTCTCCTCCTATATTTTGTGTTGTACTTATTTTACAACTCTATATATTGTGTTGTCAACCTTAAAATCATACAATTTTTTGGCTTGAAAACAAAAAAATTTTTTACAGCCGATAAACATCGGATTGTTAAAATTTTATGTAACATAAATGAAATATTTGTAACATTGCGGTAATAAAAGCTTTTGTTTATTATAATAGGAAGAAAAATATTTCCGCTTGATCAAGCGTTATAAAATGCGCAAATATCTTAGGAAACGCTGATTAAATTCAAAAAAACAAAAATAATTTTAGCCGATGGCGGCGCATTTGTAGGCGACCATGCTAATGTGAAGCCTAACAGGCTGAACATAGCAAACAGAGCCGTTAAGC
>ODAI012473499.1_pt1 | contig 11958 bp, 10 predicted proteins | sample 1539321 | NCBI WGS metagenome assembly ODAI01 (sample SAMN02144231, study PRJEB22623) | gut metagenome | biome: sheep rumen | host: Ovis aries | place: New Zealand
CTAGCGGCCTTAAACCCTTTCCAACTTTCTTCGAAAGTCCCGGGCCGGCCGGTCGCCTGATGGCGACTTCTAAGTGTGTTGAGATAGAAGGATTCGAACCCTCACTGACAGAGCCAGAATCTGTAGTGCTACCATTACACCATATCTCAATGTGTTTATGTCAATGCCCCGCAAAACGGGACTGCAAATTTACAACAGTTTTAGTAATTTGCAAAAAAATGGTGAAAAAAACGAGAACTTTCTCCTCAAACGGACAATATTCAGGATTATTTACTATTTTTACATATCCGAAACTTATGCTTCGGCTTTTGCAAAGGGAAACCGAAAACACTGAAACACTTAAATTTATCTTATTATGGCATCCTTGACCGACCTTCTCGCCCAGACCGTCGCATCCGCGACCAAAGGCGTTGAAATCCCCTCCAATGTACAGAACACCGTCCTGAACGGCCTTTCCGACTCCGTCCTTAAGAGCCTGACCCAGACCGCTACCTCCCCTGGCGGCGTCGACATCCTGAAGAACCTCTTCGGCGGCAAGTCCGATGCAGCCACCAGCCCTGTCACCAAGCTCGCAAGCGCCCTCTTCCTGAAGAACACCCTCAGCAAGCTCGGCCTCGGCAAGCAGAAGGAAGATTCCCTCAGCGGCCTCATCCCCAACATCGTCGGCAAACTCTCCGGCCTTCTGAAGGACATGGACGGCGACGGCGACGTCGACCTCAACGACATCATCCTCGCGCTTAAGGGCGGCACCCCCAAGAAATCCAGCGCCGGCTCCATCCTCGGCTCCGCAGCCACCGCCATCCTCGGCGGCCTTTTCAAGAAATAGGATGAAACGGCTTCTTACTTTATTGGCTGCAGCCTGGCTGTTTACCGGCTGCAGCCTTTTGACGGCTATCAACTGGGACGGGCAGAGGCTCGCCTCCGCCACGGGCAAGGCCGTTACGGCCATGTCCATCTCCGACGAGCAGATAGTGGAGCTCTGCCGCCAGTCCGTGGCCCAGCTCGACCAGCAGAACACCGTCGACAACGGGGCTTACATCGCCCGCCTGCGCAAGCTCATGGCCAACGTCAAGCAGGTCGGCGGCATGACGCTCAACTACAAGGTCTACCGCACCGAGGAAGTCAACGCTTTCGCCAGCGGCGACGGCTCCGTGCGCGTTTACTCCGGGCTGATGGACCTGATGGCCGACGACGAGCTCATCGCAGTGATCGGCCATGAAATCGGCCACGTAGTCCACCAGGACTCCAAGAACGCGCTCAAGAAAGCGTATATGGCTTCCGCCGCCAGCGACGTAGTCGGAGCGGCCGGAGCCGTGGGCGCCGTGACGCAGGGGCTTGCCGGCGGTATCGCCGAGGCCCTGGTCAACGCGCAGTTCTCGCAGAAGCAGGAGCTCAAGGCCGACGAGTACGGCTTCGAGTTCGCCATAGCCCAGGGTTACAGCCCTTACAGCATGGCCAAGTCCCTGGAGAAGCTCAATTCCCTCTCGAAGGGCGCTAAGGCTTCGTCCGTAGCCCAGATGTTCTCCTCGCACCCCGACAACGCCAAGCGTGCCGAGAAGATGAGGGCCAGGGCCGACGCCTACACTAAGAAGAAATAATCAACGAACCATAGCATGAAGAAACACTTGCTCTGCACCCTGCTCCTCGCGGCAGGGTTTGCGGTTTCAGCCCGCGCCGACGAAGGACGCCTCCTTCGCTTCCCCACCACCAACGGCACCGACGTAGTATTCTCCTATGCCGGTGACCTCTACAAGGCCCCCCTCACCGGCGGACGCGCCGAGCGCCTCACCTCGCACATCGGCTACGAGATGTTCGCACGCTTCTCGCCAGACGGCAAGACCATCGCCTTCACGGGCCAGTACGACGGCAACACCGAGGTCTACTCCATGCCGCTGACCGGCGGTGAGCCGGTCCGTCTCACCTACACCGGAACAAACAGCCGCGACGATCTGGGCGACCGCATGGGGCCCAACAACATCGTAATGGGATGGACGCCGGACGGCAAAGAGGTAATCTACCGCAACCGCATCAGCGACTCCTTCGACGGCAAGCTCTGGAAAGTCCCGGCCGCCGGCGGCATGAGCGAATGCCTGCCGCTGCCGGAGGGCGGCTTCTGCAGCTATTCACCGGACGGGAAGAAGCTTGCATACAACCGCGTATTCCGCGAGTTCCGCACCTGGAAGTACTACCGCGGAGGCCAGGCCGACGAGATCTGGATCTACGACGGCAAGTCCGTCAAGGCCGTCACCGACAACGAAGCTCAGGACATCATGCCGATGTGGATAGGCGACGAGATATTCTTCATCTCCGACCGCGACCACTGGATGAACATCTTCGTGTACAATACCAAGACCGGTACCACGCAGAAAGTCACCGACTTCAAGGAGTACGACGTCAAGTTCCCCAGCACCAACGGCAAGTGGATAGTCTTCGAGAACGGCGGATACCTCTATTCGCTGAACCCCGCCGACCGCTCCTGCAGGAAGATTGACATCGAGCTCGATGCCGAGGGCCTCTACGCCCGCCCGGAGAAGATGCACGTGGACAGGAACCTCACTGCCATCAGCATCTCCGACAAGGGTGACCGCATGGCCGTCACCGCCCGCGGAGAAGTCTTCAACGTCCCGGTCAAGGCCGGCGTCACCCGCAACATCACCCGCACCCCGGGAGCCAACGAGCGCGGCGCCCAGTTCTCCCCTGACGGGAAATACATCGCTTATGTCTCCGACCGCACCGGCGAGACCGAGATCTACCTGCAGGATGTCGAAAAGAACGAGCCTGCCCAGCTCACCAAGGGCGCGGACACATACATCCGCAGCATCATCTGGGCTCCCGACAGCAAGTCCCTGCTGTACACCGACCGCAAGAACCGCCTCGTGCAAGTCAGCGTCCCTGACGGAGCCAGGAAGGTCCTCATGACCAACCCCGTCGCCGAGTTCCGCGGCGTCAGCTTCTCGGCCGACGGCCAGTGGCTCACATACGCAAAGCCCGCGACTAACGAGATGGACGTAGTCTATGTCTACAACCTCGCCTCCGGAAAGGAGATCCCCATCACCGAGAAGTGGTACGACTCCGGCTCCCCGATCTTCAGCCAGGACGGCAAGTACCTGATCTTCACCTCGGCCCGCGACCTCAACCCCACCTACAGTTCGGTGGAGTGGAACTACGCCTATACCAACATGAACGCGATGTACATCGCCATCCTCTCCAAGGACACCCCTTCGCCTTTCCTCCCCCAGGACGGCGATACCCCTTCTGCAGAGGCCAAGGACCAGAAGAAGGATGACAAGGCCGCCGCGCCCGCCGTCAAGGTGGACGAGGACGGCATCTATGAGAGGATACTGCGCGTGCCCGGCGTCAGCGGCATGGCACGCCCGATCTACTGCGACGGCAAGAGCCTGCTCTACGGCGGACGCGGCGGCACCCAGTCGCTCGACTTCGCCTCCGGCGAGTCCAAGCAGGTGTGCGACGGCAGCCTCAGCGTCATCGGTAAGAAGGCCCTCGTCTCCAACCGCGGCAAGTACTACGTGACCGACATCCCGCGCGGACGGGTGAACCTCGAAGGCGACGGAGTCAAGTTCACCGACATGGTGGCCGACATCGACTATGAGAAGGAATGGGCCCAGATCTTCGACGAGGCATGGCGCGCCTTCCGCGACGGCTTCTACCTCGAGAACATGCACGGCATCGACTGGAAGGCCATGAAGGACAAGTACTCGGTGCTCGTCCCCTATGCCAAGACCAGGCTCGACCTCAACTACATCATCGGAGAGATGATCAGCGAGCTCACCAGCGGCCACGCATACGTGACTCCCGGCACCTATCCCAAGCCCGAACGCATCCAGATGGGCCTGCTCGGCGCGACCATCTCCAAGGACAGGAACGGCTTCAAGATCGACCATATCTACAAGGGAGCCCCGTACAGCGAGTCCCTGCGTTCGCCTCTCACCGAGCCCGGTATCGGCGTTAAGGAGGGAGACTACATCCTGGCCATTGACGGGCAGGACCTCAAGGACGTCCCCAACATCTATTCGCTTCTCGTGGGCAAGGCCGGCGTGCTGACAGAGCTCACCGTCGCCTCCAAGGCGAACGGTTCCGACTCCCGCAAGGTGGTGGTCAAGCCCATCGCCGACGAGTATCCTCTCATCCACTACGAGTGGGTGCAGAAGAACATCGCATATGTCGAGAAGGCATCGAACGGCAAGATAGGCTACATCTACATCCCGGACATGAGCGCCGAAGGCCTCAACGAGTTCGCCCGCTACTACTATCCCCAGCTGGACAAGGAAGCCCTGATCATCGACGACCGTGCCAACGGCGGCGGCAACGTCTCCCCGATGATCATCGAGCGCCTGCTGCGCGAGCCGTACCGCATGACCATGTACAGGAATTCCACCCGCACAGGCACCATCCCTGAAGGGACTTTCTACGGGCCTAAGGTATGCCTCATCAACAAGTTCTCGGCATCTGACGGCGATCTGTTCCCCTGGAGTTTCAAGGCCGTGGGGCTTGGCGAGCTGATCGGCACCCGCACCTGGGGCGGTATCGTCGGCATCAGCGGTTCGCTTCCCTACATGGACGGAACCGACATCCGCGTCCCGTTCTTCACAAACTATGACGTCAAGACCGGCGAGTGGATCATCGAGAACCACGGAGTCGATCCCGACATCTACGTGGAGAACGACCCCATCAAGGAGCAGGCAGGCATAGACCAGCAGCTCGACAAAGCCATCGAAGTGCTGATGGGCAAGCTCAAGGACCGCAAGCCCCTGCCTCCGGTCCCGGCTCCGCGCGACTGGTCCTACAAGGGCAACTAAAGGAGGAAGTCACCGATCTCCCGGGCATGACGCCCGGGAATGATCACATGGTGGTTCCCTATGGGATCCTTCAGGAAATAGTCCCGGCACAATGAACGGTCGTCAAGCCTGAGCAGTACCTGCGTACGGCACAGATGCTTGTCAGACAGATTCCTTACCAGCCCGGCCTCCGCCGCGAAGAAGCGGTCGAGGCCGGGTGCCATTTTAAACAGCGTCACCGGGCCTTCGGGGAGTTCACCCTTGACGGCCACTCCTATCCCGGACTCGAAATGCGTGTCATAGACGTAGTCGTGCAGCATGTTGAAAGGTACGGTGCAGTGCGCAAAGACCATTTCGCCGGTGGCGGGATCCATCCTGGAGGGATTGGCCATGAAGCCCGAAACCCCGAACAGGGCATTGGACACGCACATGGAAAGGAGTGTGGGGATATCGCCCTCGCAGCCTGCAGGGATGCCTTCGGCATTGAGCAGGGCCAGGGCGAGGCAGCCCGTATTGTGGACGGAGGAAAGCAGGTCGAAGCAACGGACGGTCACGGCGGAAAGGTCGTAGCGTTCGATGAGCCGCTTCAGCGCGGCATAGATGTCGAGCGCGCCGTCGAAAACCTTCTGCGTGACCTTGGGGCTGACGGAATGCCTGACGCTCTTGAGGGGAGATGCCGGAGACTCCTCGAGCAGGCCGAGACGGATTTCGGTGATGAGTTCTTCCATGGGGATATCCACTATCTCGATGCCGAGGCGGTCACGGCCGCCCTCGCGGTCGGGATCGGAGGAGATGAGCCAGTCGGAGGGGCGGCCGATGACGCCGGCCCGGCTGCCTTGCAGCCTGCGGCGGGCCCGGGCCGCCCTCCCGAGCGCCGCTATACGCTCCGCGATATACGCGGCGCTCCCGTGCAGGATCTCCCCTTCCCTGCCCTGCTGGCGCAGGAACGAGAGGATCTCCATCGATGCTGCCAGGGAATTGCTCGCTCCGCTGGTGAGCAGGCGCACCGGGCCCTCAAGTCTGGGGTATATCTCCTTGAAAGCGTTTTCCGTACCTCCGGTGCGGACATATATCAGGTCCCCGTCGTGACTGCCGTACGAGGAGAAATCCTCCCCGCAGAAATCGAACACCGCGCCGGCGGCAATGATCTCCTTGATGAAAACCTCATTGGATGCGTCGGGGATGACCTCGCTGTGAAGGCCCGACGTGAGAGTGTATAGTCCAGTCTTTCCCATATCTTTGTACTTGATGCTCCAAAGATACGAAAAAACGGCGGGAGAGAGCCTTGGCTATCCTCAGAAGTTCAGGTCGACTCCCCGGTAGAAGTCCAGTAACTTGGACTGGTAAAGGTACTCGTAGCGGGCCTGCACCAGGTCGGACTCTGCGGACATATACCGCGCCTTCGCCTCGTTGAACTCGGTGATGCCGGACTTGCCGTTCTCGTACCTGGCCTGTGCCAGCTCGAAGGCATCCGCAGCGCTGGCGGCGGCCACGCCGCTGCTGCGGTACTTGGCCTGCGAGCCCACTGCATTGTAGTATGCCTGCTGGATCTCCTTATAGAGATTCTTCTTGGTATTCTCTAGCATGATCTCCTGGTTGTTGAAGGAGAGCTGGGCATTACGCACCTGGTTGCGGTTGGAGAAGCGGCTGAAGATAGGGACGTTGAGATTGAGCCCGACATACTGGCTGAAATTGTTGCGAAGCTGGTCGCTGAACCCTGCGGAAGGGAACCCGGACGAAGTGTAATAGTTCGTGCCCAGGCCGCCGCTCAGCGACAGCGTAGGGAGGAACGAACTCCTGGCGAGAGCGATGTTCTTGGTGGCATACTCCAGACGGATCTCCTCTGCCTTGACTGCCGGTTTCTGCTGCACGGCCTCGGCATAGATCGCCTCCGGATCCATCAGCAGCGCTGTCTCCAGCCCCTCGACGGAGGGCCTAGCGACATGGAAGCCTTCCGGAGAAGGGAGTTCCAGGAGCTGGGTGAGGTCGAGTATGGAAAGGGAGAGGTTGTTCCCGGCCTGGGTCGCGCTGACGCGGCTCTGCGAGAGCGAAGCCTGCTGCGCAGAGACCTCGGCGCGCGACGCGCGGCCGTTGGCCGCCATCTCCTCTAGTCGCACAACCTGAAGCGAATCGATCTCCACCTGTCTGCGGGCGACGTCCAGGATCTCCATGTTGTAGAGGATCTGCACGTACGCCTGGGCCACCGCCACGCGGATGTCATCGCGCGCCTTTTCAAGGTCGGCGGTGGCCGCTGCGAGATCGAGTTTGCTCAGTTCAATATTGTGTTTAATCCGGAATCCGTTGAATACAGGCACGTCCGCCCCGACGCTGAACGAGGTGTTCGTGGTGTTGGTATTGGCGTAGGTATTGTCCGCGGTAAGGCCGCGGCCGAAGGAGAAGTTCTGTCCCGCGCTGCCGCTGACGCCGGGAAGCCGGCTGTTAACGGCAGTGTTGAGTGCTACCTCCCTCTGCTCCACGTTCAGTCCGCCCTGCTTGATGCTGAGGTTGTTCTCCAGGGCATGGTCGATGCACTGGGAAAGCGTCCACACGCGCTCCTGCGCCTTAGCCCCGGCTGCGATGCACAGCGTCAGGGCCGCCGTAATGATAATCCTTCCCATGGCTACTCTATGATTTTGGATCCGCGTACCTTCGTGCCCTCGGCAAGGCCGCCCTTGATCTCTATGTTGACTCCATCGCTCAGGCCTGTCTCCACCTTGGTGCGGGTGGTGCTGCCGTCGGGATTGAGGACCTGCACGTAAGTATCGTCCCCGTCGAACTCGAGCGCGCTCTCAGGCAGGGAAAGCACGCCTTCCGCCTTCTCGAGCACGATCTCGGCATTGGCGCTGTAGCCCGAACGTATCATCTTGTCGGAATCCACGGCGACGGCGGCCTTTATCTCGAACTGGTTGGCGCCGTTGTTCTCCACAGCCTTCGGCGAGATGTACTCGAGGGTGGCGTCGAACGAGTAGTTCTGCAGGGCACCGATCGTGATGACTACCGGCACGCCCTCCGAGAGGGCACCTACCTCGGTCTCATCGATGTTGCCGTCGAAGATCAGGTCGTTCATGTTGGCGACGGTGGCGACGGTGGTACCGTCGTTCATGGTATTGGCCTGGATGACGGAGTTGCCGACCTTCACAGGCACGTCGAGGATGAGGCCGGTGATGGTGGAGCGGACCAGGGTGGACGAGGAGGTGGCATTGGAGCGGGACACGCCGTCACGGATGACCTCGAGGGCATCCTGGGCGGCGGAGCGCTCCTCCCTGGCCTGGTTCAGGGCCTGCTGCACCTGCTCGAACTCGTCGGCGCTCACAAGCTGCTTGTCGTAGAGCGCCTTCTCGCGGTCGAAGTTGGTCTGCGCCTGCTTGAGATTGATCTCAGCCAGGCGTACGCGGCTCTGGGCGGAGCTCAGGGAGTTCATATCGGGAATGACCTTGAGCTTGGCAATCACTTCGTTCTCCTGCACCTGCTCGCCCGCCTTCTTGTAGAGCTCGGCGATGATGCCGTTGATCTGGGGCTTGATGTCCACCTCGTTGCGCGGGATGATCTTGCCCGTCACGACGGTCGTACGCTGGATATCCATAACAGTGGCTTCGAGCTCCTGGTAGCGGACCTCGGCCGGCTTGGATTTCTTGAACAGGAACACGAAGGTCCCGATGAAAAGGATCGCGAGAAGCGCGGTCAGAATGTACTTTGAAAACTTTTTCATATCTATCGTTCGTTTTTATTATTCATCTCTCATGGCATCTACGGGCTTGATGTTCATGGCCCGCAAGGCCGGCGCGAGGCCAGCCGCCATGCCGAGCACGGTAAGCAGGGCGGCAGCGGCCAGCGCGAGGCCGAAGCTTATCTGGAACGCCGGCTGCATGTCGGCGGCGTTGGCTACAATGATCTCGGCAAGGCTGAGCATCATCACAGAAAACACTATGGCGAACATTCCCGCTATCAGCGTCAGGCTCACGCTCTCGAGCATGATCTGCGAGAGGATGTCGCGCGGGGTGGCGCCGATGGCACGGCGGATGCCTATCTCCACCGTGCGCTCCTTGACCGTGACCATCATGATGTTGCTCACTCCGATGGCGCCGGCCAGCAGGGTGCCCAGGCCGATCAGCAGGATCAGGAAATCGACTCCGCGGAAGAGCGTGTCGATGAGCGTGAATACCTGCTCGGTATTGATGAACAGCAGCGCAGGCTCGTCAGAGGGATCGAATAGATGCTCGCGGCCGAGGACCTCCCTTACGCGGGGCTCCAGCTCGGTCATCTTGAATCCGGAGCGTGCGGTCATGCATAGGATGTCGATCTCGAGGTTGTAGAGCTGCCTGGCCACAGTCGAGGGGATCACGACCTTGGTGGTGGTATTGCCGTTGATGCTGATATTGCCCGAAGAGAAGTTCACGCCCACGATCTGGAAGAATACAGAACCCACCTGGATGAAGGTTCCGCAGGGGTCGCCCCCTTCGGGGAAAAGCTCATTGTAGATGCGCTTGCCGATGACGCAGACCTTGCGCCCGCGCTCGACGTCCACCTCGTTGAGGTAGCGGCCGTATTTCATGCGGGGCGCCTCGATGGCGGTATAATCGGCATTGACGCCAGATACGGAGCAGCTGGTCGTCTGGGAGTTGTACACGGCCTTCTCGCCCCAGCGGTCGTACATGGGCGTGACAACCTCCGCCTCGGGGATCAGCATCTTGATCCTTTCGACATCCCGGGGCTTGAGAGTCCAGTAACGTCCCTCCTGGAAGCCCTTGTAAGGCTTGGAAGTATTGGATGCCATCATGATGGCGGCATTGGAAGCAAAGCCCTCGAATTCGGAGCTCAGCAGACCCTTGACACCGTTTCCGGCGCCGAGCATGGCCAGCAGCATGAACAGGCCCCAGAAGATGCCGAAGCCGGTCAGCAGGCTCCTGCTTTTGTTGCGCAGGAGCGAGTCCACGATCTCGTGATATGTGTTTATATCCAGTCTCATTCCGCTCTCAGTGCTTCAATGGGTTTGACTCTGGCGGCCTTGCGCGCCGGGATAAGCCCCGCGACGGTGCCCGCGATGATAAGGAGGAGGGTGGCTTCGAGCGCTATGTCCAGGCCCACGGAAGGATCGCGCATCACGGTGATGCTCTCTCCGAACAGTTCGAGGGGCCTGGAGCCCACGGTAGCGTCGAGGATGGAACAGGCAAGCATGCCGAGCACCATGCCTATATATCCGAAGAATGCGGTGATGGAGACGCTTTCGGCGATGATGAGCTTCATGATGGACCAGGGATCGGCGCCGATGGCCTTGCGGATGCCGAACTCGTGCGTGCGCTCCTTGACCGTGATGAGCATGATGTTGCTCACGCCCACGATGCCGCTGAGCAGGGTGAAGAGGCCGATGATCCAGAGGAAGACCTCGAGGATATGGCGGCCCTTGTTCATCTGCATGTTCATGGTGAAGGTATTGCTGATCCAGATGGCGCGCTCGTCGTCGGGTGCCGCGCCGTGGACAGTGTTCAAGGCGCGCTTGTACTCCTTCTCGAAGGCTTCGTTGGCCTCTTCGGTTTCGAGACCGTGGAAGGTGAAGGAGAGCATGTCTATCTTGTCGCTCTTGGAGAATATGCCCTTGAGGGTGGTGTAAGGGGTGAAGATCTCGGTGTCGTTCTCGTTCTCGTGGCCATGGCGGATGCCGATGATCCGGAAGGACAGGTTGCCGATCTTGACGCGCTGGCCGATCAGGGACTCATAGTTGGTTTTCCCCCCGAGGAAATTGCGGGCGTGCAGGTGCGTGATGACTATGACCTTGCGCTGGCCCTTGATGTCGCCGGGGTCGATGAAGCGCCCGGCGAGCATCTCGACGCGGTTCAGGCGGGCATAGTCGGGATAGACTCCGGTCAGGCCGATATCGAAATAACGTTTGCCGTATGTCATCTTGAAGCCGCTCTGTCTGAGAGTGGCGGAGACTTCGTCGACGTGGTCGGCGAAAGCGGGACCGGCCGTCAGGACCATGTCGCGCTCGTTCAGCTCTATGAGGCGGCCCTGCTTGAAGCCCGCGTATGGCTTGGAGGTGGAGCTGCCATAGACTTCCATGGTATTGGCGCTGATGCCCTCCATGTTGTCTTCCGTCATGTTCATGATGCCGTTGCCGGCACCGAGCAGGACGATGAGCATGAAGATGCCCCAGGCAACGGCGAAGCCGGTCAGGCAGGTGCGGAGCTTGTTTCGCCGCACGGACTCCCATATTTCTATGAAGACTTCTCTCATGGCGTCATTTCATGATGGTGGAAGCTCCGAAGGCGGAGGCGTTGTGCTGGGAGTTCATTTCGATCTGGCCGATGATGCCGTCCTTGATGTGGATGATCTTGTCGGTGCAGTTGGCCACGCCGCTTTCGTGGGTTACGACTATGAGGGTGACGCCCTCCTCGCGGTTCAGCTGCCCGAGCAGGTCCATGACCTCGACCGAGGTCTTGGAGTCGAGGGCGCCGGTGGGTTCGTCGGCGAGGATGATCTGCGGGTGGGTGATGAGAGCGCGGGCAATGGCGACGCGCTGCTTCTGGCCGCCGGACATCTCGTTGGGGTAATGCCCGGCCCAGTCCTTGAGGCCAAGGCGTTCGAGGAACTCCATGGCGAGCTGGTGGCGCTTGTGGCGGCTGACGCCCCGGTAGAAGAGAGGAAGCTCGACATTCTCCCCGGCGGTCTTGAAACCCATGAGGGTGAAGGACTGGAAGATGAAACCAATCATGCGGTTGCGGTAGTCGGCCGCCTGACGCTCGCTCAGGTCCTTGATGAGTTTGCCGTCCAGCCAGTACTCGCCGGTATCGTAGTTGTCCAGGATCCCGAGTATGTTGAGAAGTGTGGACTTACCCGAGCCGGAGGCTCCCATGATGGAGACGAACTCTCCCCTGCCGATGCTGAGGTCGATACCCTTCAGCACATGGAGCGGCTGCCCGTTGTCGTAGGTCTTATTGACGCCTTTCAGTTCTATAAGCATAATATCGTGTCTGTTCCGTTCGTTTTGCAAATCTAAAAAGAATTTATTGAATAACAATAATCTTTTAAAAATTATCGAAAATTAATTACCGAATCTCCTAGTCGATTCATAGTGTATTACAAAACTAATACACTGCAAAGCTAAGACATTTTTTCCAAACCTCCAACATTTCCGGTGTTTTTTTCCTCTATTTCTCTATCCCCC
>ODAI013568510.1_pt1 | contig 11958 bp, 10 predicted proteins | sample 1539321 | NCBI WGS metagenome assembly ODAI01 (sample SAMN02144231, study PRJEB22623) | gut metagenome | biome: sheep rumen | host: Ovis aries | place: New Zealand
GTTCAGTTCCGAACGTCCGTCCGGACTTTTTGAGCTGACATATCAGACCTGTCGGTTTACCCTCAGGCCTTGCATTTTTCAGGCAGAGCCTTGCAAAAATGCAGTTTTTTAAGGTTGCTGATTCGGAAACTGAATTTTCCGGACAGCTCTATAGGAAGGAGTCATTGTGTCTGACACTTGTAATGTAGACGGACATCAGGACGCTGTGCTTGATTCAGCTTCCTCTGCAGAAGCTTCGTCCTCGGACGATGCTGTTCCCCTTAGCAGCGCCATCAGGCGCACGATAAAAACCTATGTGCTCCGTGCCGGCCGCATGACCGACAATGAGCGCAGGAGCTACAATGAGCTCCATCAGGTGTGGTGCATTCCCTTTGAGCACCGCAGCCTGAACTATACGGAGATTTTCAGCAATACCAACCCGGTGACTATGGAGATTGGTTTTGGTATGGGGCAGGCGACGGCGCAGATTGCCGAGGCCTTTCCTTCCATGAACTATCTGGGCAGCGAAGTCCATGTGCCGGGGGTAGGGCGGCTGCTCAGCGATATCCGGCGGCGGCAGCTCAAGAACCTGTTCATTATCGAGCACGATGCGCTGGAAACCTTGGAGAGCATGATTCCCGACAATTCTCTGGCGGCCTTCCACATCTTTTTCCCCGATCCGTGGCCAAAAAAGAAACACCATAAGCGCCGCCTTGTGCAGCGTCCCCACACAGATCTGCTCGTGCAGAAGCTTGTGCCGGGCGGCTCCATCTATTTTGTGACGGACTGGGAGGAATACGCCTATGCAGCCCTTGCGGAGCTGGAGGCGACGCCCGGCATCAGCAACAAGTACGGCTCCTTTGCGCCGCATCAGGAATGGCGCCCCCGCACCAAGTTCGAGCAGAAAGGGATTGATGCCGGCAGGACTATCTACGAGCTGATTTTTGTGAAGGACGAGGACTGACGATGCAGAAAAGAATCGCGGAGCTGGAATCGCTCATCCGGCGCTATCAGGATTCGTACTACAACGGAGAGGGCGAGATACCCGACAGCGAATTTGACGCCTTGTGGGACGAGCTGAAGGCGCTTGATCCCGCGAATCCCCTGCTGCATAGAGTCGGTGCGGACAGCGGCGCTTTTGCCAAGGCCCGCCACATTATGCCGATGGGCAGCCAGGAGAAAGCCGCCGACCCGGAGCAGTTCCTTGCGTGGGCGGAAAAACACGCGTATGCGGAATACCTGGTGGAATACAAGCTTGACGGAGCGAGCCTTGAGCTGCAATACGAGGATGGCCGCCTTGTGCAGGCCGTCACACGCGGTGACGGCAGCGTCGGCGACGTCATCACTGCGAATGCGCTCAGGATGAACGGGGTGCGCCGTACGCTGCATAGCGAGGACGGCAGCCCGCTGCATTTTACCGGCGGGGTACGCGGGGAAGTCATCATGACCCACCACGTGCACGATACGCTCTTTGCGGACAAGGCGAACTGCCGCAATGCCGCGAACGGCCTGATGAAGCGCAAGGACGGGGCTGGCAGCGAGAACCTTGTGCTCATCACCTATGATGTGTGGGCAACGAGCGGTGAGCAGCCCTTTGCAGATGAGGAAGGAAAGCTCAGCTGGCTTTCTGCCGCCGGATTCAACGTGGTGCCGCTGCGGATTTGCCGCAGCCCGCAGGAAGTCATAGACTACCGGGCCGCCGTCATGGAGAGCCGGACCTCGCTCGATTACGATATAGACGGGCTCGTCGTCAAGGAGCGGGCTGTTGACCATGAGGATGCCAGCCGCGACCGCCCTGACCGCCAGATAGCCTTCAAGTTCAGCCTGGAGGAAGCCGTGTCCGTCGTCCGCCGGGTGGAATGGAACGAGGCTGGAGCCACATATACGCCCGTGGCCGTCTTTGACGCCGTGGATTTGAACGGTACCACCGTGCAGCGCGCCAGCCTCGCCAACCCGAATACGATTCGTTCCCTCGGCTTGCGGATTGGCAGCCATGTTGTGGTCGTCAAGCGCGGCGAAATCATCCCCAAGATAGAGAGCGTCATTCCTGCTGCGCCCGACGAGAACCTTCCGCCGGTGGAGCAGCCTGCCGTCTGCGGAACCTGTGGAGCGGCGCTTGTGGACGAGGGCACGCGGCTTTTCTGCCCGAACAAGGCCTGCGCAAAGCGGGTGCTGCACCAGCTGCTCAAGTGGGTCTCCGTGCTTGACATCCGTGACATGGGCGACACGCTTGTCCGCGCTTTGTTCAGGGACGGCGTGCTGCGCTCCATCGCCGACATCTACCGGCTTGATGTGCAGAAGCTTACGCCCTATTTCCTGAATGAGGAGAGCATCTCCGCGGAAAAACGTTCCCTTGGCGCGGAAAAAGTCGCGCTGTCGATAGAAACGCATCGCCGCGTCACGCTCGCACGCTTTATCGCGGGCTTTGACATAGAAGGAATCGGCGAGACGATTGTTGAGAAAGTGATAGCGGTCGGTTACGACACGCTTGAGAAAATCTTTGCAGCCAGCGAGGCGCAGATTGCCGGAATTTACGGCTTTGCGGAGATTCTTGCCCATACGTTTGTCGCGGGGCTTGCGGAGAACCGGGAAGAAATGGAGCTGCTGGTCTCATCGGGGCTTATCTCGCTGGTACAGGGAGCCGCCGAGGGGAGCCTTGCGGGAAAATCCTTCTGCTTTACCGGCGAGCTTACGACGATGAAGCGCGCCGACGCCCAGAATCTCGTAAAAGAGAACGGCGGGACGGTAAAGAGCTCCGTTGTCAAGGGGCTCTCATATCTGGTGACGAATGACACGGCGAGCGGCTCTGCAAAGAACGAGAAGGCCGCAAAGCTCGGTATTCCGGTCATAGACGAAAAGCAGTTCCTCGCGCTTTTGGGGCGCTAGCGCTATGAAGCGTGTGGACAAGGCGCTGCGTTTGCTTGCTGCATGCATACTCTGCGTGTTCTTTGCGAGCGCGGCGCATGTGCTGTTGCGCTTTGTCCGCTGCATACGCTCGGCGTCCTCCATCGCATCGATGGAATCCTACGATGCCGTGCAGGTCTTTCTCTTTGGCAGCAGCGGGAATTCCGTGAGCGGCAGCGTCTCTATCATGAACGCCGATGGTGCCGTTCTTGCGCAGCTGGAGCGCTCCTGGAATTCCGCCGGGCTTTCCATCGATTTTGTCACCGTGAGCCTGGGCGCCCGTTCCTTTTCGTTCCCGGAACGGGTCTATGCCAACAGACTTATGCCGGTTCGCTCCCGTTCCGGGGTAGTCCTTGCCAAGTACTATATGCGGGGTCGGGAATGCCTGCTGTTTGCCTCCTCGCTGCATCCGCTGACTGAGCAGGAGCTGCGCGCCCGCTATTACATCGCCGACTTTGCGCTGTCGCCGGTGGCACACATCTTTGCTTCTTTTATAAAAGTCCAGACGGTAGACCTGTCTTTCTGTGTTCCCGGCCGGACATACGCTATAAAAGCCGAGGCGAACGGGAACCTTTTTCTCTACCCTGTTACTGACTGAGCGCTTTCCTCGCTTCTTCCTCAGAGGTGAAGTCCGTCGTAAAGAAGTCCGGGCTGACGGCGCTCATGTTCAGCCGCATCTCCCAGTGCAGATGGGGCCCGGTCGCAAGACCCGTTGCGCCGCTCAGCCCTACAAGGTCGCCGGGCTGCACGGTGTCGCCGGTCTTTACCTTCAGCTCGCTCATGTGGTAGTAGAGGCTGTACAGACCGGGCAGGTGTTCGATGACGACGCTCCAGCCGGTCGATATGCGGTCTTCCGCCATGACGACGGTGCCGGCGGCGCAGGCTGTCACGCGGCTTCCTGTCGGCACGCCGTAGTCTATGCCGTAGTGCAGGCTGGTGGAAGACTTTCCGTTTGTATAGGTATAGACGCGCCTGTCCGCAAAGAATGATGTTCTGCGTGTGGCCGGTGTGGGGGGCGTATAGACCGCTGTCTGGAATACGGAGCTTTCCGTCACTGTGCCGAGTATGGCATTCAGGCGGTTTATCTGGTCGGTGCGTTTGCTGCTCGTGTCGGTTTTGATGCTCGTGTTGCGGTCGTCAAGCGGGATGGTCTCGCTGACAAAATCTTTATGCGTCAGGGCAAAGGGCAGCTCCAGCGTTTCTGTCGTACCGTCAGGCAATGTGCAGGCGACGCTCAGGTGATAGTTGTTTTTTTCCTGCCACCATGATGAGAGCGGGATGCCGCAGAGGAAGGCATTCATATAGCTGTTGCCGTTGCGTCCGCTTTCTGCGGGGAGCGCATAGAATGCTGCCTTGTCCAGTCGTTTTGCGTCGAGGTAAAGCTCCAGCTGCGCTTTTGCCGCCGCAAAGCCTTCTGGAGCCTTCCGGTGCTGCCGCGCGCTCTGCACAAAGTAGAGCCGCACGAACACAGCGTCGCCGGGGAAAGCGGTGTTGTTGTAGAAGATCCGGATGTTGTAGTCCTTCCGCTCGAAGCTGAGCTCCTTGCCGTATGCCGCCGCAAGGCTGAGCAGCGCCGCCACTATGCAGATGATATGCCTTTTCTTCATATAAACTCCTTTGGTAGCGCCATAGCCCGGCGCTGCCGTAAAATAAAACAGTTTTGCCGTGTGGAAGTTTCTTTACCGCCGCACTGCGGATGCCTCAGGCGGTACCGCGGATGCTTTTGCTTTTGAGCATGTCAACGATGATGAGCTGCGGTATCTCGGCTCCGTTGAATGTATTCCTGTCCACATGGAAGAGCAGATCGACGGAATCGCCCACCTCAAAATCCCGGTGCAGCCGCTCGCCTTCGTTCCAGAACAGCGCGGGCCATTTGTAGGTGCCGTTCCCCACCGTGATTTTCAGGTGCTGCTTAGCCCCTTTGCCCATTACGATTGCGTCCAGCACCGGCAGCTGCTTCGTCATAAACAGAAGCTGCGCGTTCTCCTCGCCGAATGGCTCAAAGCTGTCCGAGATGGTGAGCAGGTTCGGCGTCAGGTAGGCGGGCGGAATCTCCGCGTCCACGTCGAAGGTTCCCGCCTTTGTCTCCTCCAGCTCTATGCCGGCGGAAAGCTCTTTTACCCTCGCCTCGAATTCTGCCAGCCGGGAGCGCTCAAAGCTGAATCCGCCCGCAAAGGTGTGCCCGCCGTGGTTCAGGAATATGTCGTCCATTTTGTTCAGGAACGCGGTGACGTCAAAACCGCGGCAGCTGCGCATGGAGCCGATGGCGGTTCCCTCCACAAAGGTTATGGTCATGGCGGGAATATTGTATGCGCTCACCAGCCGCCCCGCAAGGATGCCGCTTACGCCCCTGTTGATTCGCTCGTCTATGACCACGCAGAGCTTTCCGTTGTGCAGGGGAATGGAGGTCTTTGCCTGCAGCTCCGCATACGCGTAGGCATCCGCGGAAAGCTGCTTGCGCTCTCCGTTCAGCTCGGTGATTCTGCGGGCGGCGGATTCCCGGAAGGCGGCGTCAGGCGAAATAAAGAGCTGCGCCGCAAGTTCCGGGTGACCGAGTCGTCCAGCTGCGTTCAGGTTCGAGACAATAGTCCAGCTGACATCCGTGGAGGAAATCCGCTTGCCCAGCATGTTCAGCTGCGCCATAAGCTCCAGCAGCCCCTGCCGCGGGTACCCGGCGTTTATGCTCTCGATGCCTTTCTTTACGAATATGCGGTTCTCATCCCGCATGGGCATGATGTCCGCAAGCGCTGCGAGCGCCACCAGCTGCAGGTCTTTTTCCTCCTGCTTTGCGAAGGCGGGGAATTCCTTCTTCAGCTGCTGCTGCACGTAGGTCACGTAGATATTGTAGAAGCCGCCGATTTCCGTGGGGGCATGGTTGCCGTAACGCGCGATTTTGGAGAGCGATTTCAGCTTTGCGAGCGGCATCCCCGCAAACTGGGGGAAAAGCCGCGCTGCTTCCGGCTGGACATCAAAGAGATTGATGTCCACTGCGGTGCCAAAACATTCCGCGAGTATGCGCCGCTGGCTCTGTGCATCCCACACGAGGATGAGCTCGCCTTCAAGGTATGCGGGCAGCCGGGTCTCCGTAATGCTTTTTGCGCCCGGCACCACGGTTTCGTCCAGCCTGCTGACCGGTACAAGGTTCCGCAGCTTTATGCAGGAAATGGTCAGAGCTGATTCCGATTCCGATGGCATCGCGTGCAGGAGTGTCACCTGCTGCTTGTACCAGCGGCTCTGGCTGAATCGGATGGCGCTCACCAGCTTGTATACGACAGCGCAGCCGGAAATGTCGCGGAAAGGGTAGCCTGCATCCGGGCATTTCGGGTTCACGATGATTGCCGGGGACGGCAGCTCCGCCGGGGCATTGTGATGGTCTACGATAATGACGTCCAGCCCCAGCTCCCCTGCGTGCGCGACCTCGGCATTGTTCGATATGCCGCAGTCCACCGTTATGATGAGCGAGCCGCCCTCCTTTGCAAAGCTGTCCACCGCCTCCAGAGAAAGCCCGTACGTGTCGTCTCCTGACGGCAGGCGGTACTGCACGTCGATTCCCATTCCTGCAAGGCAGTCGTAGAGGACTGTTGTCGAGCTTACCCCGTCAACGTCCCGGTCTCCGAATATGAGCACCTTTTCTTTTTCTTCCTGCGCATCGTTTATGCGGTCTACGGCATCTTCCATCGTGCTGAACGAAAAGGGGCTGTGCTGGAAGCGCAAATCATCTTCCATATAATAAAGGAGCTCCTGTCCTCTTGTGATGCCCCGCCGTAGCAGGATGCTTGCGGTAAGCGCGTCAATCCCGTACTTTTGTTCCAGCGCCTCGATGTCCGTTTTAGAAACCTGTTTTTTGTTCCAGATAGACATGTACAAATCCTTGGGCTGCTTCAAAAGCCGCTTGCTTCTGAAACTGCCTTTTTATGCGTATAATCCTAAGCATTATACAGCAATGCGACGTTTTATGCTATAAAGCTGGCAAAATATTGCATTGCTTCAGTATGAGATGTATTTTATCTGAAAACAGGCGGAACAGGAGGAATTTGCTTTGCGTGCATGTTCGGCGTATCGTCTGGCAAAACATGCGCCCGCAGGGGCTATGCGCTACAGGATTCCCATGCCGCTTTCCAATGTCTTGAGCTTGCAGCCGGCCGCCTGTTCCGCCAGCGTGAACAAAAGCTGCTTGAGCTGCCAGATGGTCTGCGCGCTGAGCCTGATTGCGCGCACAACTCCCGGCTGCAGCGTGTTCAGCGCGGTCAGGTAGAAAAGTCCTTCCCCCGACAGCTCGTAGCGGAATACCTGCGCTTCCCCTTCTCCCTGGCGGCTGCCGCGGCAGTCCGGGCAGACAAATCCGTTTTCTGCCGGAATGCAGGATGCCGCAAGCTGCTGCATTCCTTGTATGCCCGCAAGCCTTGTTCCGCATCCGGCGCAGCTTTCGGTGTCCGGCTGTACGCCCAGCAGTCCGAGGTAGCGCCACAGGAAGCGCAGGAGCCCGGTACGCGCCTCGTCCTCGCTGCTTCTGTCCATACCGTCTACCAGCGCCTTGAGCAGTATGTATGCATTGTGCTCGTCTCCTGCGCAGTGTGTCTTGAGCAGCAGCTCGGCAGCAAGGTTTGCCGCCCAGATTTTGGGCAGGCTCTCATGCAGCGAATTGTGGCAGTCGCTCACATCGAAGTCCGTGATTTTGCGTGACTGACGGGATTCGTCCTCGTAAAGCCAGAGCGTCCCCGTGTTGAAGGGCTGCACCAGCGAGCGCAGCTTGCTTTTTGGCCCGCCGTACAGCGTTGCCCGGAACATGCCGAGGCTTTCGGAGAGAACCTGCACCGTCCGGTTGCTTTCGCCCATCTCCTTTACGCTCAGGATGAGCGCCTTCGTGCTTTTGTTCCGCTCTGCCATACTGGACATTGTAGCAGTTTTATACTATAATGAAAAGTGGCACGTTCAAAAAGCTTTTTCTGATTTTAAAATGTGTCCTAAAAATAGCATTTTTGCAAGGCGTCAGCCTCAAAAATGCAAGGCCAGGGAGGAAACCTTCAGGTTTCCGAACAGGTCCTATAGAGAGGTGTGTGGTATATGATTTTCCCGCTTGAAGACTTGGTTCGGTTTAAGGGCAGTATTTATGAGATTACGGCAGCTGCGAGCCGCCGCGCATATCAGCTTGCCATGCTGAAGGATCCTGTTGTTGAGGAGAACGACGGAAAGGTCGTGAGCCTTGCTGCGCGTCAGCTCTTTACGAACGAAATCCAGTATCGCATCGAGCAGCAGGCACGCTGACAGTTCCCTTGCTGTGATTCCTGTTGTCGTTATATTTGCGCCTACCGCATGCGGGAAGACTGCGCTTGTCCGGACATTGTTCGGCAGGAGCGGTCTTTCTCCTTTTAAAGGGCTCGGCGAGGTTGTCAGCGCGGATAGTCAGGCCGTATACAGGGGGATGGACATCGGTACCGCAAAGCCGTCGGCGCAGGAGCGTGCCGAGCTTCCCCATCACCTGCTGGATATCGTGAGTCCTGATGTCCAGTTTGGCGTGGGGGAATTCCTTGCCGCCGCGGACGCCGCCTGCCGGGATATCTGGGAGCGGGGCAAGCTGCCCCTGCTTGTGGGCGGAAGCGGCTTTTACGTGCGGAATTTCCTGCTTGGGCTGCCTGTCACGCCGGAGAGCGACCCTACCGTGCGGCTGCAGCTCAAGGAGAGGCTGGCGCAGGAGGGGAGGGAAGCGCTCTTCCTCGATTTGCAGCGCGTTGACCCGGAGAGTGCTGCGCGCATCCACCGCCACGACGCATACCGCATCTGCCGCGCGCTGGAAGTCTATTATACATCCGGCAGGCCGTTGAGCAGCTTTGCGCTTCCCCTTGCGTTGCGGGACGCTTACCGCTTTTGCACCGTCATACTCAGCCGCGACAAAAAAGACCTGTACGAGCGTATCGATGCCCGCGTGGAGCAGATGTTTGCCGACGGGCTCGCGGAAGAAGTGGCGCGTCTGTGTGCGGCAGGCTATACAGATGTGTCACCCGGCATGAGGGCTATCGGATACAGCGAGTTTTTCCTGCCGGGGCTTGGACTTGATGCGATAAAAGAGAAAATAAAGGCGGACAGCCGGAACTACGCGAAAAAACAGTATGTGTTCATGAGGGAGATTCCGGGGGCGGTGAGCGTTCCCGCTGATGACAGCGAGCGTGTTCTGGAGCTTATACGCACCTTTCTGGCGGACATATCCTGACGTGCGCGCCGTATGCGCCCGGCATCAATTTTTGTCTTCATCCCTTTAAAAAGAATCAGGGAGAACTCCCGGTGGGGGAATTCTCCCTGGCTTTTATGCTCCAAGCATGTATCTTGGAGCGCAAGCGTTTACAGCAGCCTCTAAAAACTTCGGTTTTTAGAGCCTGGCTTATTTGTTCACGGCATCAAGCTTTGACTGAATCTCTGCCTTCTCTGACTCGTATGCTTCCTGCGGGGTCATCCAGCCGTGGGCAATCATGTTCACCATATACTCGCCTGAGTAGTCAGGGATGATGGTGTCAAGACGCTCCGGTGCGTTTGCGACCATAAGCGCGCAGGTCTCGTCGAGGGCGCGGTCATCGCGGAAGCCCTGCAGGTAAGAGACGGTCTTCCATGAGTCGGGATCGTCGTAACCGGGCACATCGTCGGTGTAGAAGTCAACAATCTTCATGATTTTGTTTGCGGTCGCGTCGTCGTAGATGTTCGGGAGCGCCCACATGGTTGAATCACCGATGGTGAAGTACTTGCCGTCGCTCTTCGGTCCGAGCGGGAAGCAGACCCATCCCCAGTCATCCTTCATCTGTGAGAGCGTACCGTTCGGCTGGCAGATGTATTCCTGCATAACGCAGAAAGCAACCTCGCCGTTCACGAACGCGGTCTGCCAGTAGTCCCACTGGGCATCGCCCTGGGGCAGCTGGTAGTTCTGGAACATCTTGTACATCCAGTTCCACGCTTCCATAGAATTCTCGTCGCCGATGGCATCCACGAACTTGCCGTTCTGCATCTTGACCTTTGCGCCGCCGTTTGAGTAGGCTGCCGCGATGCCGAAGCAGGTGTAGAATGAAGCCATAGCGTACTGGTCAATCACGCCGTCATTGTTTGTGTCCCTGGTGATTTTGCGGCACATCTCCTCAAAGGTGTCCCATGTCCACTTGCCCTGCTTCTGCAGGTCGTAGGGATAGTCGGGGTCATAGCCGTTCTCCTCAAGGATTCTCTTGTTGAAGATGACGCCTTCGCGCGGCTCGGTCTTGCCCGTGTTGAAGGTATAGAATGAGTTCCCTGAGCGCAGGCGATCCATGATGCCCTTGTTCCACTTTGCCTTGTTCCAGTTCACGTTCTTGATCTTTCCAAGGTCGTACCAGAAGTCGTTCTGCAGGCCGGAGATGGCTGAGCGTCCGTCGATGATGAACACGATATTGTCCTTTGTGCCGGACATGATGAGGTTTGCCACTTCTTTCGGGTGGTCACCCCATCCTGCAAGGTCTTTCTGCACAATCTTGAAATTGTAGGTGTCCATCAGCCACTTGCGGAATGCGCGCTGATCTTCCTCACTCTTTGAGTTTGCCGGTGCGTCGGGATTCGTCCACCAGTCATAGACGGTCACTTCCATGCCGCCGAAGTCATACACCTTGCCGGTCTCCGGGTCGATTTCTGCCTGCACGCCCTGATAGCTCGGTACGTTCTGTGCGGCCTGTGCGCCTTTGTCATTGTTGCAGGAAGCGAACATGAAGACCGTTGCAGCGGCGAGCGCTGCGATTGCGATTCTTTTCATAGAAATACTCCTCTTTGTCTGCGCTTTGCATTGCGCGAGTTACTTATGCCGGGGAGCACGGTGAGCCACTAAGCCCATCATGCTCCGTACTTGATAGTATATCATTGTTTAGGTAAATATGCAAATTTTTTTTTGCTAAAAACAAAAAATAAAGGCTAAAATTAAACTTCCCGCCAGAGCAGGGCTGCACCGCCTTCGTCTGCGGCGGGCAGCCGGCCTTTGCTATTTTTACTTTTTCTGTGATTGTTTTCAGGATGTGCTGAAAACGCCCCCGTCCGCGGAGTTTTTGTTCCCGGATGGGGGCGATGCGGCATCAGCCCTTCACGCCTGTGCTCGCGAGGCTCTCCACAAAGAGCCGCTGGCAGAACAGGTACAGGATAATCAGCGGCAGCACGATGAGCAGCACCGCCGACGAGTTGATGGCTCCTGCGAATGCGGGCGGAACGGAGACGTTGCCGCCGCCCTGCGCGCGGCTCATGTATACGGAAAGCTTGTCGGTAAGGCTTCCTACGGAGCGTGCCAGCAGCTGGATTTTGCCCAGGAAGAGGTTCGCGTAGAAGCTGTCCGTCCACTGCCACACAAATGAGAAGAGGAAGCAGGAGGTGATGATGGGCTTTGCGCCCGGAATCATAATCCTGAAGAACGTAGCGAACGGACCGCAGCCGTCCACGTAGCATGCTTCCTCCAGCTCAAAGGGGAAGCTCAGGAAGTACTGTCGTATCATAAAGATGTACAGACCGTTCTTGAGCCCCATGCAGGTAAAGCACATCATGAGGTAGGGGAGCATGCTGCCCTTCAGATTGAAGGTGAAGCCCAGCAGCTTGAAGTAGCGGAAGTGCAGGTACAGCGACGTTGAGATTGTCTGCGGCGGGATGACAATCAGCAGTATGACGCAGAGGAACCAGAAGCGCTTGAGCGGGAACTGGAAGCGTGAGAAGCCGTAGCCCACGAATGTGCACATCGTCACTTCGATGACAGACACCAGCAGCGATACCCAGATGGTGTTCAGCAGCGAGGTCTTGTAGTCAAGGATATATGAGGCAATCTTCCAGTTGCTCACGGAAAAATGCTTGGGGATTACGACTATGGTCGTGTCGTAGAGATCCTTCTCCGCCATAAAGCTCAGCGAAATCTTGTTCAGGATGGGCTGCAGAATCATAAAGCACATGCCGAAGAGCAGTATTGCCCGGAACAGGGAGACCGCATATTTCTGGATTGTCAGGCTGAGCAGCCTTCCTCCCGATGCCTCGTTCCGTTCCCAGAACGAAAGGCTGTTGTAATCAGTCGTATTAGTCATAGTTATACACCACCTTTGA
>ODAI014061091.1_pt1 | contig 11958 bp, 2 predicted proteins | sample 1539321 | NCBI WGS metagenome assembly ODAI01 (sample SAMN02144231, study PRJEB22623) | gut metagenome | biome: sheep rumen | host: Ovis aries | place: New Zealand
AAAAGTAGAAAGTGGAGCTTATAATGGGCAAATTTCAGAACAGGATTTAAATACAGTTACGCATAATTTAACAGAGTTACAAAAGATTTATACAACAACAATCGAAGAATATATCGGTAAAGATTGGGCTAAAAGAATGCCTAATCATAAATCAAAAACTTATTTTGAATTTGATAAAGAAAAAGCTGGATTTAAAGAATTAATGGATACTGCAGATAATTTATTAAGTGAAATTATCTATATTGGTGATGCTAGTATTATGGATGCTGGCGGTGATAAAAAAAATAATGCCAATCTTAAAGGTTCTGTTTTTGAATTAATATTACAAGCTTTATCTGATATTGATCTTACTTCAGCTACTGAAGATTATCTTGCTGAGCAAATAAATAATAATTTTAAGAAACCATCAGCAGGACAAAATACGATTCAAGCTTTCATTACAGATGATGGTAGCTTTAATCCAATTCAAAAGACTGCTATGAAAAAGAATAAAGAAACAGGTGAAATGGAGGCTGTAACAAAAGAAGTTATTCAAGTAGCTGGTAATACTTGGAAAGCTGATCTTATAAAGAATCCATACACAAAAGGTGCTGGTAAATATGGTAAGGTCGATGTTGAATTTACATTACCAGGACCGGAGCCTTCTCATTTTAAGATGTCAGCTAAAAACTGGAAACAATATGATGAAGCGCATTATTTTGGAGCAAATCTTTACAATAGTTTAATTTATACTTCAGGTTTACATAGAACAATATCATGGGTAACGCAAATTGGTTGGGGTAGTGAAAATAGTACTCATGATACTTATGATAAATATTATCCAGCTGACCATTTTGCTAAAATAGCTATTATTCTTAATGCCATAATGGGCTATGGTCAAGCACATAGTTGGACAGATACTTTAATTATTAATAATCAAGCTAAAGGTAGAGTTGATGTTTATTCTATATCTGATATCTTAGATGATTTAGAAGATAAGACAGCTTTAAATGAGTTAGTTTTTAACGCCGATGGAGCGGGTGGCGCTACTAATAATTTCTTCCCTGATTCTGGTGTTTATAAGAAAATTTTTCATACTCGGTCTGAAATTTATTCTAAACGAGTTAGATATAGTGTTCCTAAATTATTAGAGCGTATGCAAGAAATCAATATAAGATTAAAAATAACTCAATTACAAGCAAGTCTACCAAGTTTTAAAAGTAAAGCAGAATAATTGACTTATATCAAAAAATTTGATATAATATATTATATATAAAGTGAAAAAGGAGAGAATAAAGATGGCAAAAATTGGTTTTACAAAATTAGGTTTAAAGAAACTCGATGAAATAAAGACTATTGAAATTGGAGAGAATACTATTGAAGTAAAACAGTATCTTCCAGTTAATGAAAAATTAAGTCTTATTGAACGAGTTGTTAATTTATCACAAGATGAAAATAATTTTCCTAATCCGATAAAGATTGATGTTATTGGATCAATCGAAATGATAGCTGCTTATACTAATATCACCTTTACTGAAAAGCAAAAGGAAGATATTGGTAAGTTGTATGATTTATTAGAGGAAAATGGAATTATAGATAAAATTATTGCGGCCATACCTGAAATAGAATATGAATTTTTAATTAATGGAATAGATAAAACTATTGATGCGGTTTACGACTATCGTAATTCTGCATTGGGTATTTTAGAAGCAATAAAGACAGATTATTCAAATCTTGACTTAGAGGCTACTGAGATTCAGAAGAAATTAAGTGATCCAGAAGCTTTATCAACTGTTAAAGAAGTTCTTGACAAATTAGGTTAATTTGATTACTGGAATTTTCATATATAACAGGAGTTAAGGGGGAAGAGTAGAAAATTAACTCTTCCCCCTTTTTTTTATTTGCGCAAATAAAAAAACTTATACTAGAATGGAGAGAAAGGAGTAAGTATGGCACAAAAATTAAATATTACGTTGAGTTTAACTGCTGATGCTACCCAAGCTAAAGCTCAAATTAAAGCTTTACAGCAAGAGTTACAGAATTTAGCTAAAACAGCTGGCGGTAATACGACTAATAGATTAGGTATTACAAAAGAAATTAATGATGCAGTTTTAAAAGTTAATGAATTAAGAGCTGTTTTAAGAAAAGCAACAGATGACACAACTGGTAAATTAGATTTAAGTAAATTTAATCAAGCATTAGCACAGAGTGGAACTAGTATAAAACAGTATAGGGATAGCTTATATGCACTTGGGCCGCAAGGACGAAAAGCTTTTACGCAATTAGCTACTTCTGTTGCTAATGCAGATGCTAGAATTCTTTCTGCTAATAGTTCGCTTAAAAAAATGGCAGTTACTCTTGCTAATACTATTAGATGGCAAGTTGCGGCCAGTGCTATCAATACTATTGTCGGTAGCGTGCAAGCTGCAGTTGGTTATGTAGAAGATTTAGATAAATCTTTAAATAGAATTAGAATTGTATCTGGGCAGAGTGCAGATCAGATGGCTCAATTTGCGGTTCAAGCAAATAAAGCAGCACAGGCGTTAAGCACAACAACTACTGCTTATACGGACGCGAGTTTAATCTTTTTTCAACAGGGGTTAACTGGCGATGCAGTAACAGATCGTACTAACGCTGTTATTAAAATGGCTCAAGTAACTGGAGATAGCGTTGAAGAAGTTTCATCATATATGACAGCTATATGGAATAACTTCGATCAGGGTTCAAAAAGTTTAGAATATTATGCGGATGTTATTGCTAAATTAGGTGCCACAACCGCATCTAGTAGTTCAGAAATTTCACAAGGTTTGGAAAAGTTTGCAGCAGTAGCGCAAGCATCTGGTTTATCATATGAATATGCTACATCAGCACTTGCTACTATTGTGGCAGCAACACGTCAATCTGCTGATACTGTTGGTACTTCATTAAAGACTTTGTTTGCTCGTATTCAAGATTTGGAATTAGGTAAGACTCTTGATGACGGTACTACTCTTGGTAAATATTCACAGGCACTTGAATCTGTTGGTGTTAATATTAAAGATGTTAATGGCGATTTAAAGTCAATGGATACTATCTTGGACGAGTTAGGTGCTAGATGGGGTACACTGGCAGATGATGTAAAAATAGCTGTGGCACAAGCAGTTGGTGGTACTAGACAGTATAATCAATTGATTGCGTTAATGGATAACTGGCAGTCAATGCAACAGAATATTGCTACTGCAAGAGGGGCTGAAGGTACTGTTAATCAACAAGCAGCTATTTACGCAGAGTCTTGGGAGGCCGCACAAAAGAGAGTAAAAGCAGCTTCGCAAGAAATTTATAAAGCTTTAATTGATGAAAAATTCTTTATTGGTATAGATAATACAATTACTAAGTTACTTAATGGTACTGCTGGACTGATTAAGAATCTTGGCGGAGTACAAGGTGTAATTAGTACATTAGCTAGTTTTATTATTTCTAAATTTAATAATGAGATTGCTACTGGTATTGATAATTTAATTTTTAAATTTAAAAATCTTGGTAAAGATAGTGAAGCAATTCGTAAAGAAACTGTTAATGCGGCTATTGAAGGATTGAATCAAGGGCCAGCAGCTAGCACTAATGAAACTGAAGTGCAATTTTTAAAAGACAGGTTAAATTTACAGTCTTTATTAATTACTTACAATAAGAATATGACAGATGTGCAGAAAGAGGCCTATGCTTTACAGCTAGATATGCTTACTGCGCAAAAAGATGAAATTGTAAATACTCAAAAACAGCTTGCTTTAACTAAAGAACAAGTTGCACTAGATCAAAAAAGAGCACAAGCTTTAGCGGTTGGTTTTGCTCAAAGAAAAGCAAAAGAAGAACAAAAAGAAGCATTAGCAGAACAAAAGCAATTAGAAAAAGCACGAGATGATATTCAAAAACAATTAAATAAACAAAGAACAGCTGATATAAATTCTCAGAAAAAACAGTTAGAGGATGAAAAAAAGCGTATAACTGATGACATAATAAATGCAAAGAAAGAATTAGACAATCTTCCAAAACAACGAAAAGAAGCTGAAAAATATCTTGAGGCTAATCAAAAGACTTTTAATAAAAAAGGCGGAGATAGAGCGACATGGAATGAATATTCTAATAAGTTGAAAGATAATGGAGAAGGCGATTATTATACAAGAAGAGACAAAGAATTACGTCAGAATATTCGAAAATTAAAAGAAGCAGAGGAAAAAGCAGAAAGTAATATTACAAAGTTTGATGAGTCTAAGATTGATGTAACTAATAAGAGCAAATCCACAGCATATAAAGATTTGGAAATGCAGTTAAAAGAAGCTGAAAAAGCTATTGAGAATTTTAATAAAAATAATGCTGCAAAAATAAATTTGAAGTTTAATAGAGATGAAGTAAAAGCAGATATAGAAAAACAATTTACTAATCTTAGAACTGCTCTTGAAACAGAAGTTAAAATAGATCCTTTTAAAGAATCATTACAAAAGATTAGTAGTAGTAAAACCATTCCTGAAATGCAAGCGCAATGGAAAGCTCTTAGAGAAGAAATAGAAAAATCTGGCCAAAAAGTTGAAGAGATTTTTGGTAAAGATTTAGTTAAAGCGTTAGAAGCGCCTAACCCTAATCTTGTTAAAATACAGACAGAAATAAAGAATTTACGAGAGGTAGGCGCTACAGGAAGAGAAAATTTTGCTTCTGTATTAATAAATGATTTTGGTTTTGATGAAAGTACAACTAGTGATTTAATAGCAAGAATGCAGTCATGCACTTCTACAGAAGAAGCTCTTAAAGTTATGACTGAAGCTTTAAAAAAAGCTACAAACGAAACTGAGGGTGGACTTAGAAATTTTAGTGATTCAATAGTAACTACTGGTCAGAAGATTCAAACTTCTATTCAAGCTTTTTCTAATCTATCAATGGCTCTTAATACTATTGCTGGTTCAGTCGCTACTTTAACTAGCGATGATGCAGGTGGATTACAAAAACTTTCTGCTATCTTTATGATAGCTACCACTTCTATGCGAGCTATTACATCTGTTTCTGAAGCTTTTGCATTAAAAACAAAAAAGACTACTGCGGCAGTAGCAGGAGAGGCTGCGGCCCAGGCCGCCGATGCAGCAGCCACTACGGCGAATGGAGCGGCGCATGATAAAGCTTCTGGTAGCATCGGAAAATTGAAAAATGCGTTTACTGGAGCTGGTAAAGCGGCTGGTATTGCAACTGCTGTAATAATGGGGCTAGTACTTGTTACTGAAGCGATAAAGAACGTGGCTATTAATGCTGCAGAAGCGCAAATCAAGTCAGCTGAAGCTAATATGAAGAAAGCTGAAGCTACTAAAGAAGAATTAGAAGCACAAAAAGAACTTTATGATGCTTATAAAGACGCTTTAAAGACCTATGAAAACACTGGTGAAGGCAAAGCTAAATTGGCAGATGCTGCGAGAGAAGTAGCTAATGCCTATGGCGTTGAAGGGGCTTCTGTCGCTATCTTGACTGGTAATTATAAAGCTTTATCTCAAGCAATAGATGAAGCAGAAACTAAGCGTAATCAGCAATTAATTAATACTGAGCAGTCAATACAGCAAAGTGCTATTACTAAAGCAGAAGCAGAAGCAGATAAAGCACAATCAACATCAGACTGGAATATAATTGGTGGTGTCCTTAAAAGATTTATTGCTATTCCAACGCAAGAAATAGCAGCTACACTTATAGATAATGCGATCGGCAGAGAAGGTGGCTCTACCTCTAATGAATGGAATACATTAGCTAATCAAGAAGGTTTAAATTTACTTTCTAAAGAAAGATTTAATACTAAAAATAATACTTACAATCCACAAGGCGAAGATCTTATTCATACTAGTTGGGCTGATCCTACTGCTTTATCGATACATTTATCTAAAGATCCATATTTACTTATTCAACAATATGAAGCTTTAATTGAAGATTCTAATGAGCAAGTAGTACAAGCTACTATGACTCAATGGGGCGAAGCTTATGAGAAGGTAAAAGCTAGTCTTCAGAATGAGCAAGCTATAAATATTAGTAATTATAGTCGAGAAATCAATAAAACTACTTATAATACTTTTAAAGAATATGATGAAGCTAGAAAGAAATATCTTAAAGATTTAGAGAAGTTTGGAGAAGACGCTAGAGGTGCTTTTTCACAAGCTTTAGCGGGGACAGAGCAAGGTAGTATTTGGGAAGATTTAGCTCGCTATTTTGATGATAACGAAGGTTTAGAAGAATTTTATAATACACTTGATTTAACCGCAGATGATAATAAAGCTTTTATAAATTTTGCTCAGATCTTTGGTAATTTACCAGAAAACGAATTGAGTGAAGCTTGGAATAAGCTTAAAGATCAATTTGAACAAATTACTGAAGCAAATAAAATACAGATTAGAGCTAGTGCAATAGAATTTGCCAAAGATAATTTAAAGGATAATATGTCCGATGCAGATTGGGAGAGTTTCTTTGAAGGTACATCTGGTTTAGGTTGGTCAAAAGAGTTTAAAACCCAATTTCAGCTTTGGACTCCTGAAGAGCAGCAGCGATACTTAGACACATTAGACGAGGCCACTGTTTCTGAACAAGAAGGCTATGAGTTAAATATTAAAGCTTTAGAGGCTATACGAGAGATAACTTTAGAGTCAGCTAAAAATGCTACTACAGAAAAAGAGAAATTAAAATTCGCACAACAAGTAGCAGCAATTGACGATGAAATTTCTAATTTACAACAGCAACGTTTTGCAGCAGCATCTAAGGCACGCGTTAAAGAGTTAGAACAAATAGCAAAATATAGAGAAGAATTAGATAAATTAAAAAATGGTGATATATTAAGTCAAGATTTAATGGCTCAATTAGATATTGACGCATCTCAACTTGAAGAATATCTTTCCGACATGGGAGATGGCACTTATAGATTAGTTAATGCCGCAGAAGAATTTGTTAAAGTCGTAAAAAATGCTAGCTTCGAAGAACAGTATAAAAAAGCACAAGAAGGCATTGACAAAACAAATAAAGCTTTTGACGATTTTTTTGAGATAAGAAAAGGTGTTAATAGACCTCTTTTAGATGAAGAAAGTTATAATGCTGCAAAGAATGAGTGGCAAGCTAATGCTGATGCAGAAACTGCTATTAAAGCTCTTCTTCAAGATGAACAGTTACTTAGAAATGCTTGGCTTGAGGAAAATTTAGAAAATTACGTACCTAAACAAGAAGAGTTATCTTTGGATGTATATAGAGAGCAGTTAGAGGAAAAATTATCAGAAATTCAAGCTGCAAGTAGAGATGAACCGGAAAAAGCAAATTATACCAGTTACCAATATACTGAAGCAGATGAAGCAGAAGCAAGAAAGCAACTCAAAAATATTGCTTCAGAAAATGGATTGTTATCTTATATAGAAGATATCAATGTTTTTGATGAAGGAACAGTAAAAGAAATACAAGACGTCTTAAAAGAAGCTGAAAAAAAGCTTACTCATGATGTATTGCAAGGTTGGGCAAATTCTAAAACTGATTTTAATGACTTAGAGGATTGGTTACAAAAACATCCTGAAGCTACTGAAGAATTTCAAGTAGCATGGGAAAACCTTAATAATGAGTTAGAGCGTACTGGTGTTAATATACAAGAACTTGATGGATACAAGAAGTATTTAGATAATTTTAAAGGTGGCATAATTGCGCTTGATGCTGATACACGACAACTTGGTGAAGAAGTACTTCGTACTAACGGAGGATTTGCTGATTTAATATCTAACTTCACTAAATGGGACGACGCGATGCAGCGTGCTAAGCCTGGGACACAAGCTTATTATGATGCAATTAATGGTCTTCGTAATGCTACTGCTAACTTGTTAGATGTCGATCCAGCACAGCTTGATGATAATTTCTTAACTGATCCTGAAGTTCATGCATTGTTTATGCAAGCAGTTAGTGGCGATACTGAAGCAATTAAAGAATTGCATAATGAACTAATAGAATTTACTGTAAGCACATATGAAGGTTTAGAAGATTTAATTGATCCATTACAAGACGAGTTAAGTCATATACAAATAGGCGGAACAGTTAGTGAAGAATTTCTTGCAAAATTACAAGAATTTATTGAGAAACTTGGTGTCTCTCAAACCGAAGCTGAAAATTTATTAGGCATAATAGGTCTTGAAGGTTATAACTATAGATTAAATGAAGCTGGTAAAGTAAAAAGCTTTGAAAGTGCTAGAAGAAAAGCACAAGGAGCTTTCGCAACTTATAACAATAATATTCAGCAGAAGAAAAGCGTTAAAGGAGATTCTTCTCAATTCAAGACTGAAGTAGAGCGTTATCACGAGATTAATAAAGTCCTTGAAGATATGGAGCGTAAGCTTAAGAGGATTGAAAATGTTAAATCCAAAGCTTTCGGCCCAGATAAAATAAAGGCTATTAAAGACGAAGTTGGAATGCTTAATGCTGAAAATAAAGCATATGAAGAAAGACTCCGTGAAGCTAATGAATATCTTCAAATGGATAGAGCTAAGGTTTTAAGCCTTGGCGCGCAGCTTGATGAAAATGGTATTATTACTAATTATAGTCAAGTAGCAACTGGTCTTAATAATCAATATAATCAAGGTTATGTTGAGTATATTAATGCGCAGAATGCGGCCATAGCTGCTTATAATCAGACTGGTAATCAGGATGCTTATGATAAAGCTTTAGAAGCAATTAATGAGAAATGGAAAGCAGTACAACAGTTAAATAAAGAGAACGTCGATGCTCTTAAACAATATGAAGATACAATTAAGCAAATTGAAGAAGATAAAACTAAGCAATTAGAATTAAGACAACAGATTCGTGAGCTTGCTCTTGAAGAAATTCAAGTAAAAGTAGATTTAAAATTAGAATTAAATGAAAGAGAAGTTAAATTACTTCAACGTCAAATTGAATTACTTGGAAAAGGTTTAAATACTGCAACTGATAGAATTGAGAAATATGCTAAGACAGCTGAATCAGCTATTAAAGCATCCAATGGTTCTAAGCAAGGAATTGAAGAATTACTTTCTAATGCTGGAATTACTCAATCTGTTATCGCTAAATATTTTAATTCTGAGTTATCAGAATCAGAGTTAGAACAATTAGTAAATAGTTTGACTGAAGACGAATTTGAAGAATTAAAAACTCTTACTGATAAAATAGGTGATAGTGCTAAAGAAATTGAAGAGACATTTGTTAATGTTCTTGAAGAAATTCGTAATGCTTTTGATACTTATGAAAAACAATTTGACAAATTTGAAAATAGACTTAGTTCATTATCTAAGTTTTTAGACAATATTAATAATACCATTAATTTAGTTGGAGCTCAAAAATTAGATCCTACTGGACAATTAAGACAGATGTTGGCTAATAGTCAAGTTGAAGTTGCTCAAGGAGAGTTAGATACAAGTAAAATAAAATTACAAGGTCTTCAAGATAAATTAGCAGATTTAGAAGCAGCAGCTTTACTTGAAGAGGTATCAGGAAATGAACAATTAAAAGAGAAAAATAAAGAAGATATTGAGGAAATTCAGCAATTAATATTAGAAGCTCAAGGCGAAGTTAGTGATAATGCTTATAAGTTATTAGAACAATTACATAATCAACTAACCAAAAATATTGAAATTAGTGTAGAGCAATGGGAGAAAGCTATTAGTGGTAGTGCTGGTAATTTAGATAACTTACAAGCTATGTTTGATATGCGAAAAGATGTTGCTGATGATACAGTAGCAGATTATCGCAGAATCTATGAATTAACTAAGTTAACTAGAGATATTACTGAATCTATTAATGATAGCACTAATATTAAGAATAATGAGAGACTTGCGGCCCTTCAAGAGCGTATTACCGCCGAGATGGAAAGTCAGGAAGCAAGTAGTGAATATACTCTTGAAAATTATCGTAGAGAATATGAGTTATTGTTAGCGCAAGCGCAATTAGAAGACGCTAGAAATAATAAAACTTCATTAAAATTAAAACGTGATTCTCAAGGTAATTATAGCTATCAGTATGACGTTGATGAAAATGCAATTAATGATGCTTTACAAAATTATGAAGATAAGTTATACGCATTACAAAAAGCTAATGATGAAAGACAACAAGAGTTACAAGAAGAGTTTATTGCTTTAAATGCTTGGTATGCAGAGCAAGTATCTCATTTTGACGAATACGATCAGGCTAGACAAGAAGAAATTACTAGAACTTATAATGAGCGTTTAAACAGACTGGGTAAGGAGACAGAACGAGTAATAAATAATAATAGCAGTCTTTATGATAATGAATGGACCAATTATAGTAAAATGACTGGTTACAAAATTTCTGCTGATAAAGACTATATTGATAGTTGGGATGAACTTCAATTAGCTTCTATTACTGGTTTTGAAACTTTAGATGAATATATGGATGCACATATTGCAGCAGCAGAAACAATGGTTCAAAAAGTAGGCGGTTATCTTGCTGATTATGATGCAGAAATTCAAAACCAAATTGGAACTCAACAACAATATGCACAAGCAACAACTGCAACTATGCAAAGTATTTCTGATGATGTTAAAGCTACAACGGAAGAAGTAAATAGATTTTCTGAGAATTTTGAAGAAAAATTCGCTCTTGCGGTTGGAGCAGCTAAAAATTTTGCTACTGAATATTCTAGTAAAATGAATATTGTTGAAACTGTTTCTCAAACAGTACAAAATAATTTAAATAACGTTATAACAAAAGCAATTAAATTAACTGAAGCTGTAAATGGTATTCCTGCTGATTTTACTAGAAATTATAAGTTAGTTTATGATATTGTAACTAATGGTACAGCTCCTGATTTACCTGAGGCAATAGGTGGCAATGAAAAAGTAGAACCGAAAGATCTTAAAGAGAATGACGATGATGTATCAAGTGGAAATTATAATAATAGTAATAACTATTTACTTTTAGATTATTATACTCATGCTAATTTAGCACAAATTGATGCGTCAGAAGGACAAGGTGCTGCATATACTAGAGCGGCATTCATTTCAAAAGACCGCAATCGAAGAATAAAAATAGTATATCCATACTCTTCTTATGATACTGGAGGTTACACAGGCAACTGGAATTCTTCGGAAGGCCGTCTTGCTATGCTTTATCAAAAGGAACTTGTATTAAATGCTAGTGACACAAGTAATATGCTTGAAATGGTGTCTGCGGTCCGTGACCTTGCGGGTGCAGCACAGGCGAATGTAGCTGGTAATATAGCCCAGATGATTGCTGATAATATTGCTTCGGCGTTATACAATACTACAACAATCAATAATGGTATGCAACAGCAAGTTACTATTAATGCAGACTTCCCGGCTGCTACGTCAGCATACGAGATCGAAACCGCACTTAATAGCTTAGTAAACAAAGCAACACAAAGAGCTGGAATAAGCCAAAATTATAGATAATTAAGGGGACTTTATAAGTCCCCTTCTTTTTTCTTTTGGGTAATAATGATTAATCTCATTCCTATTTTTTTTATAAAATAAAAAGAGAAAAAGGAGGTATTTTTATGGGCAATATAGCCGATCAAATTTGTGATGCGGTCGAGATATTAGTTAATCAATCTCTTGCTACTGCGGGATTTGATAAAACTGTAACAGCAATTATTAAATCTTGTATTAATGAAGATATTGGTCAATATCGTGTACAAACACAAGACTCTATTTATACTGCTAATGCAATCGACTTAGATGCACAATATAAAGCCGGTGATAGTGTTTATGTGCTTATTCCGCAAGGTAATTTTAGTTCTACTGGAGAGAAAAAAATTCTTGGTTATGCGAGCACTCCAAGTGGAAGAGCCTATAATGCCGCTTTTACTGAAGAAGATAAATACCGAATTATTGGAGATAATGTTTTATCTAATACAGAAAGCGTAAATTTAGGTTTAGTTTCTTATCGAAGAGCCAAGTACGCCGAAAAAGAAATACAAGTACAAGGACGTAAAGAGAATAATGATAATAG
>ODAI014496595.1_pt1 | contig 11958 bp, 6 predicted proteins | sample 1539321 | NCBI WGS metagenome assembly ODAI01 (sample SAMN02144231, study PRJEB22623) | gut metagenome | biome: sheep rumen | host: Ovis aries | place: New Zealand
ATGGTCCTCGTAGAGGGTGGAGTAGGTGTCGTAGCCGAGGCGAGCGGTGAAGCTCAGACCCTCAATCCAGTATTTGAGGTCCTGCTGCAGGGTCATGTCGGCGAAGAGTGCACGCTCATGGATTTTGTAATAGGCGGCATCCGAGGAGATGGCCACGGGGTTGGAGGTGCCGGCATAGGTAGAGGTGCCGCCCCAGTTGCCTTTCTCGCTGTAGACGGGGAAGGCGTTTGACGGGAGGCTGTAGACCATATCCCAGAGGTTGGCCTGTGAGCCTGGTCTCGACATTTCGCTCAGCACACCGAAGAGGTTGACCTTGAGGTCGGTGGTGGGAGTGAGGTCGATGTCGAGGTTGGTGCGCAGGTTGCCGCGCACATATTTGTCCTGTGTGGAGTAGCCCTCGTTCTTGTCGAAGTTTTTGACAAAGCCCTTGTCGGAGAGCAGGTTGAGCATGGCGAAGTAGCGGAAGCGCTCACCGCCTCCCTTGAACTCCACGGCATACTTGTTGGTGACACCATGGTGGCGGAAGGTCTCGTCGACCCAGTTGACATTGGGATACTGATAAGGATAGGTGCCGCTCTGGTAGGCTGCGAGTTCCTCCTGGGTGTAGCGGGGCGAGAGTCCCTCATTGGCACGTGCCTCGTTCATGGCGCTTGCATAGGTGTAGGCATTGACGAACTTGGGCCTGTCGACCTGATAGTTGATCAGGTGGTCGTAGTTGACACGGATGCTGCTGCTGTTGTACTTGCCGCGCTTGGTGACAATCTGGATGGCACCGTTGGCGCCTTTGTAGCCGTAGAGGGCCACTGCTGCCGCATCCTTGAGGATGGTGACGTGGTCCACCTCATCAGGGCTGACGAGTGAGATATCGCGCTCGATGCCGTCGACGAGGACGAGGGGTGCACTGGTGCTGAGGCTCTGGAGTCCGCGGACGTAGAAGGTGGGGTTGGCAGCATAGTAGATGCCTGCACCGTCGAGCGAGACGAGTCCGTTGCCCTGTCCGAGGATGGAGTTGCCGATGTTCTTCGACGAGCGTTTGTCGACGGTCTCGCTGGTGATGACCGAGACGGCGGCCGTCGATTGGGCGCGGGTGAGGTTCTTGTTGGTTCCTATCTCAATCGTCTGGTCAAGGAAGGCATTGCCGGTGAGTGCAGTGCTGTCGGTCTGTGCTGCGGCGGTCATCGAGATGCCGGCGAGCATGGCCAGTGCGATGATATGTTGTCTATTGTTGTTCATAATCTGTCATTCTTAACTGTTACTCATCATGTAAGAATTGTCACCATCCGGGGTTCTGGATAAGTCCGTAACCCTTGTTGATCTCGCCGATGGGGAAGGGGAAGAGCAGCCATTTCTTCACATCGGGAGAGTTGGGATCCATCTTCCACATCACACGGGGAAGGCTGAAGAGCGGGAAGCGCCAGTAGTCGAACTGCGAGGGCTCCACGATGCCATTGTCCTGGTGAGTTCCCTTCCACGGTTCGTAGTTGCGCACCATTTCGCCCTTGCTGTTCTTCATCATTCTGAAGGTGACGAGTCCGTGCAGCTGCTTGGTCATCCAGTCGGTGCGCTTGTAGCGGATCATATCGTAGTAGCGGTTGTTGCTCATGCCCAGCTCGCAGGCGCGCTCGCGGAGGATTTCCTCGATGAGGTTGTCCTTGTTCTCGTTGAGCTTGAGGGCGGCATTACGCACGCTGAGACCGCCGAGTCCCACGCGGCTGCGCACCACGTCGACCTGCTTGATGGCTTCAGTCAGGTTGCCTGTCTGTGCGAGAGCCTCGGCATACATGAGGTACATCTCGTCGAGGCTGAGGTATACCCAGTGCATGAACTTGCGGTGGTATTCCTCGCCGAGGTAGTATTTGATGACGCCGAATCCGGTGGAGTATTTCTGTGTCGGCTGCTCCTGAAGGGCAAGGTCGTATTGCTGGGTAGCCTGGTTGTAGGTGGCGCTCATCACCTGCATGCCCTCGTGATAGCCGTTCACCCACAGCTCATAAGTGGTGCCGGTGGGAGTGCCTGAGGTCCAGTCAAACGTCTCGGTGGTGCCGTTGACGAGGATGTTCTCGTAGAGGCGCGGGTCGCGGGTGGGGGTCTTCGAGATACTGCCGCGGTATTCCTTGTATTGGTAGAAGAGGCGGCCGTTGCTGCCTGTGATGCGTCCGCGCAGCGAGTCTGCCTCCCAGTCGAAAGGCGTGCCGTCGCTCCAGGGGAACATGCTCATGTATTCAATCGTGGGCAGGTAGGAGTTGCGGCCGATACCCACCCAGTTCCACCATGAGTAGGTGCCTTGCGAACCGTAGACGGTGGCCACACGTGTGGAGTGGAGCACTTCCTTGCTGCCTTGGTAGATATAGCCCATGCGGTAGGCCTGGCGGTAGGCGTTGGCGTTTCTGGCTGTGGGCTGTGTGAGCTCATAGTAGCCCTCAGAGGCCAGGCGGTTGAAGAAGTCCTGACAGGCCTGCAGGGCGCGTTGCCAGCGTGCTGCGTCGTAGTTGCCGTGCCACACGAGATGCTGTTGCTCAGCCTCTGTGGAGCCGCCGTAGTAGCCCTGGTCGGCATTGTAGAGAGGCGATGCGTTGAAGAGCAGTACCTTGGCTTTGAGTGCCATGGCTCCTGCCGCCGTCCACCGTCCTGTGTTGTTGGTGGCATCGGTGTCGGTGGTGGTTCCGTTGTAGGCCCAGCGGAGGTTGGGAATGGCTTCGTCGAGGAGTTTGACGATGAATTCGGCAGTCTCTTCTGCCGTGGCGCGAGGCAGTTCGTAGGTTCCCTCACCACCAGTGAAGGCATGGTCTACGATAGGGATACCTCCATAGACCGAGTAGAGGTCGAAATATCTTGCGGCGATGAGGCATTTGGCCTGTGCCACCATATTGGCTTTCTCGCTGGCGTCGAGTCCGGGCACATTGTCAATGTTGGCAATGAGGAGCCAGGCCTGTCTGACGGCTTCCCACACATAGTCTCTGGTGAAACTGATGAGGGGGTCATTGTTGGCAGAGAGGGTGCCAGAATAGAAGTAGGTGAAGACAGAGGTGCCGTTCCACTCCAGCTGGTAGCAATCGGTCAGCGCGTCGAGCTTACCGGTGTAGCAGTTCTGGCTGTGGGCTGTGTTGGAGCCGAAGGGCAGTCCATAGTATTGCAGGGCGTAGATGCCGGTGAGGAACTGGCGTGTGTACTCTGCATTGGAGAAGACGGTGTCGAGGGTGACGGTGCCGCCTGGCTGTTTCTCAATGAAGTCATCGCCGAATTTCACCGGGTCGGTGCAGGAGGTCATGACCATGACGGCGGTCAGCAGCGCGGCAGCGCCTTTGGTGATTGTATGATAGAGTTTCATATCCTTTATACCTTATTATATTATTAGAATCCCACCTTCAGGCTGGCGGTGTAGGTGCGTTGCAACGGGTATGAGGGCGAGTTGCTGGCACGTGTCTCGGGGTCGCCCCAGAGGTATGGCGTGAAGGTCAGCAGGTTGTAGCCGCTCAGTGAGAGTTGGAGTTGTGTCAGACCGAGTTTCTTCATCAGCGGGAACTGGAAGTCGTAAGCCACCTGTAAGGTCTTCAGACGCAGGTATTTGGCGTCTTTCTCATAGAGGTCGGTATTGGCGTAGTTCTGGTTGGAGTTGAGGATGGTGGCACGTGGATATTCAGCATTGGGGTCTTGGTTGTCCACGGTCCATGTGTTGTCGAGGTGATATTTGAGCAGACCACCCTGGTTGGTGCCGCTGGCGTTGGCAAACGGCCGGCGGAAGACGTCGCTGATGAGGCGGCTCACATCCCACGCGCCGGTGAACTGGGCATTGAAGGTGAGGCGTTTCCATGCGCAACCGATAGAGAGACCTGCGATATACTGTGGGTCGTCGGTATAGCCTGTGCCCACCACCATGTCGTTGCCATCGACCAGACCGTCCTTGTCCATATCGATATAGACAGCGTCGCCGGGTCTGAGCACGCCCACGAACTGCTTGGGGAATTTGGAGCCGAACTCATTCTCATAGTCAGCCTCGCAGCCCTCATAATAGAGTTTCCAGAAGCGGTAGAGGGTGCGTGAACCGATGCGGTGGCCCTTGGTGTACATATACTCGTTGCGCTGCGGCTCCTGACGGTTCTCTATGATCTCGTTCTGGTTGTGCGAGATGTTGAGCTTGCCCCAGTAGCGGAAGTTCTCGCCGATGCGGTCCTGCCAGTTGACGGAGAGTTCCCAGCCCCAACTGTCCACCTCGCCGAAGTTGGTGTAAGGCACGGTGAAGCCGAGCATTCGGGGCACGGTGGCATCCTGCCAGAGGATATCCTTACGGTGCTCCTTGTAGTAGTCGAAGGTGGTGCGCAGACGGTCGTTGAAGAAATACATGTCGAAGCCGTAGTCCTGCTTGAAGGCCTTCTCCCACGACACGTCGGGGTAGTTCTTGGCCGATTCCACAGCACCCATAGAGGTGGTGCCGTTCTCCACACCGAAGTTGTAGCCGAAGGCGCCGGTGTCTTTGCCGGTACGCTCGAGGAGGGCGTTCTGATTGACGTTATAGGGGTCGGCGATATACATGAATCGCTTGGCGCTCACCTTGTCGTTGCCCACGAGGCCCCATGAGGCGCGTAGCTTGAGGAAGCTCACGACGGGCTTGAGGGGCTCGAAGAATTTCTCGTCGCTCACCACCCATCCCAGCGAGCCTGCGGGGAAGGAGCCGAAGCGCTTGCCGGGAGCGAAGTTCTCTGAGCCGTTGTAACCGAAGTTGACCTCGGCCATATAGCGGTTTTTCCAGTCGTAGGTCACACGTCCCACAAAGCCTACATAGGTGCGGGGGATGTCCTTGTAGGCATCCTCGGCGCCGAAGTAGTATTCCTTGCTCTGGTTGTAGAGGGCGAGGGCGGTGATGGTGTGGTCGCCGAAGGAGCGGTTGTAGTTGAGAGAGCCCTCAGCATACCAGTCGCGGCCCTTGCCATAGCCGTAGGAGTAGGTGGGTTCCACGTCGGAGCCAGATTTGCGGTACATGAGGTAGCCGTCGGTCTGTGTCTCGTCGCTCCAGGTCCACACGGGAGTGTAGGAGGCCACTGAAGCGGTGAGTGTCTTCTGCACCATGAAACTACTGTTGTAGGAGCCTTTGAGTTTGACGGACAGGCCCTTGGTGATCATGTCGAGTTTCTGGTCGAGCACGAGGTCCATCGAGAGTTTGTTGTTGTTGGTCTGGATGGCCCCCGGCTGATAGGCGTAGTAGGTCATGGGCGACTCGCCTACGAAGGGGAGCACGAGTCCGTCGGCATTGTCGGCGCGCTGGTTGGTGTTGACGATGTAGCGTCCGTCGATGATGCCCGGGCTGCAGAACGGTGTGGCGTAGTAGATGGCCTTGATCATACCGCCCGAGCCTTGGCCGGTGCGGGGCTTTGCGGCATCGTCCACCTTGCCTGCGATGTTGAAACTCAGCTGGGTGGTCTTAGTCACGTTGATGTCGAGGTTGGAGCGGTAGTTGAATCGCTGGTACTCATAGCCGTAGTCCCACGACTTACCGAACTCCTTGAACATGCCGTCCTGTGTGAACATACCGGCGCTGATGAAGTATTTCACGTTCTTGTTGCCGCCGGTGATATTGATGTTGTGCTGCTGCTGCAGGGTGACGTCCTTCATGATATACTCGTCCCACTTCATGCTCGGGAAACGGATGGGGTCGGAGCCGTCCTGGAATTTCCTCAGCACGTCGTCGGAGAAGGAAGGATTGTTGCCGTCGTTGATAAGCAGCTGGTTGTAGAAGGTGGCGTACTCATACGAAGAGGTCTGCTCCACCATCTTGGTGGGGGTGAGAGCCGAGAACGATACGTTGGCACTGATCTTTGCCTTGCCCTCGGAACCGCGCTTCGTGGTGATGAGCACCACACCGTTGGCACCGCGCACACCGAACACGGCAGTGGCTGAGGCGTCTTTCAGCACCGTGATGCTCTCAATCTCGTTGGGGTCGATGTCCCACATCTCGCGCTCCACACCGTCGACCTGGATGAGGGGAGAGGAGTCGACCCATGTGGCCTGGCCACGGACGAAGATAGAGGCGGCGTCGGAGCCCGGCTCGCCCGAATACTGCACGGTGGTCACACCCGAGAGCTGACCTGCAAGCACGTTGTTGACCGATGACACCGGGGTGCGCATCAGATCTTCGTTCTTGATGGAGGAGAGGGCGCCGGTGACGGTCACCTTCTTCTGCACACCATAGGCCACCACCTCGATGCCTTGCAGCGAGATAGCGTCGGTCTTGAGTTGCACACGCATACCGTCCTTTGCGGCCACGGTCACCGTCTCATATCCCACATACGAGATGACGAGCTGGGTGCCCGGCTTGCACTGGATGGAGAAATTGCCGTCGAAATCGGTAATTGTACCCTTGGACGCGTCACCACCCTTGATGACGATAGTGGCACCGATGACTGTCTCGCCTGTCTCATCGACGACCGTACCCTTGATGACACCGCTTTGCTGCAGTTCCGATGGAGCGGCCGCGGCATCTTGCACGCCGAGGTGCCCGGGAAGGGGCATGGTTGAGAACAAAGCAGCCAGTATCAGGACTCGCCCATTGACATACTTTCTTTTCTTCATGTTTGGTTATTGATTTTATTAGGTTATTTGATTCGTTACGGTTTCGTTTTGCAGGTCCTTTTGAGGGATGATGCAAATGTAGTACTAATCACTGACGCAATACTACTTTTTTTGAGGTTTAACCTTCAAATTTTGTCCCTCGGCGGTATTCTTCCAATCTTTGCCGCAGGAGCCGTGGACATCCGTCCTTGCCCCTGCTTGATTGCAAAGATAGGAAAAATATAGCAGGCAGGCAAATTTTCAGACCATTTTGTCGTCAGGACCCTCAGGAAAAGTGTTTAATAAGTTAAAAAAAGGCGGTGTCTTGTCGCCAAAGTAAAGAAGCTTTAGTTAAAAATCATCAATATCGCTTCCTGTTTTTAAATTTTGTTTTATCTTTGCAAAATGAAGCGTCCGGCGCGTCGTCCCGCTTGTCTTTCACATGAGAGATGGCGGTGCATCGCCCGAATACTTCTTCCTAAGTCAATTATTTCACTAACCAGAATGGCCACAGGACCGATGGCCTCATTTTGATCAAGAGGATGATGAAAAGAAACTGTTGGATGGCATTGTGCCTTTTTCTCTTTGCCGGGATAGCCCATGCCCAAGTGAAATGGAATGCCGATTTTCAGGCATATATCGACCAGTATAAGGATATCGCCATCGAGGAGATGGCCCAATATCGCATACCCGCCAGCATCACCCTTGCGCAGGGGCTTCTCGAGAGCGGGGCAGGGAAGAGCTATCTTTCCCGCTGCGGCAACAATCACTTCGGCATCAAGAGCCACGGATGGGCCGGGCGCACTATCCGCCACGACGACGACAAGAAGCAGGAGAGTTTCCGGGCCTACGACTCTCCGCGTGAGAGTTACGAGGACCACAGCCGCTTCCTGGCCGAAAGGGAGCGCTATCAGCGTCTCTTCTCACTCAAAATCACCGACTATCGTGGATGGGCACACGGGCTGAAGGCTTGCGGCTATGCCACCAACCCTCAGTATGCGCAGCGTCTCATCAGCATCATCGAGACCTACAAACTCTATGAGTACGACAAGATGTCGCCCAAGGCCAAACCCGAAGCCAAGACCAAAAAAGAGGTGGCGGAGACGATGAGCAAGCGCACGTCCTACAGTGTGCACAGCATCAATGCCTACAACCAGAACTACTATGTATATGCCCGCCGCGGCGACTCCTTTGAGTCTATCGGACGCGAGATGGGCATCTCTGCCTCGAACCTTGCGAAATATAATGAGCGTGATGCCCGCGAGCAGTTGCGTGAGGGCGACGTGGTGTATCTGCGCAAGAAACAGAAGAAGGCCGACCGCCGCTTCAAAAACCATGTGCATGTGGTGAAGCAGGGTGAGAGCATGTATTCCATCGCACAGACTTACGGCATCCGTCTGGCCAGCCTTTACAAGCTCAACCGTCTGGATGCCGACTATCAGATCAATCTTGGTGACAAGCTGAGAGTGTATTGAGGAATTCCTCAGCACGCTCCAGGTCTTCAGGCGTGTCGATGCCCACCGTCTCGAGTTGGGTGAGTGCCACGCGGATGCGGTAGCCGTTTTGCAGCCACCGCAACTGCTCCAGGCTCTCTGCTTTCTCGAGCGTCGACTGCGGCAGCCGGGTAATCTGGCTGAGCACCTCGGTGCGGTAGGCATAGAGCCCCAAATGCTTGAGATAGGGGAAGTGGTTGAGCCACTCCTGCCGCTCCTCACCCCGCACATAGGGGATGACGCTGCGGCTGAAATAGAGGGCGAACCCCTCGTTGTCGACGGCTATCTTCGGCGAGTTGGGGTTCTCCACGGCCTCCATGCTCTCAAAGGGTTTGCCCAGGGTGGCAATCTGCGTCTCTTCCTTGTCGAAGCATCCGCAGAGCGCCTCTATCTGCTCGCGGCGGATGAAAGGCTCGTCGCCCTGCACGTTGACCACCACGTCCCACTGGCCGCCGATGAGTGCCACGGCCTCGGCGATGCGGTCGGTGCCGCTCTTGTGGTGGGGCGAGGTCATGACGGCACGTCCGCCGAAGGCCTCCACAGCGTCAAAGATGCGCTGGTCGTCGGTGGCCACATAGCAGTCGGGCACGACGGCAGCCACTTGTCTGTATACCCGCTCAATCACCGTCTTGCCTCCGAGCAGTGCCAAGGGCTTGCCCGGGAAACGTGTCGATGCGTAGCGGGCGGGGATGATGGCGATGAATCGTTTTTCCATGTCCATATCGTTTTTGTCTGATTAGATCAGGTGGGCTGTGCCGAGGAAATAGAGCAACACATAGCCGGCGGCGATAGAGATGAGGCCCACGATGAGTCCGATGCGTGCCATGTCCTTCTGGTCGACCAGGTTGGTGGAGTAGGCCAGCGCGTTGGGAGGCGTAGAGATGGGCAGCACCATGGCGCTCGAGGCTGCGATGGCAATACCGATGAGAATGGTGGCCGTTCCTCCTATGGCATCGAGCTTGTCGCCCATGGCGGTGCACACCACGGCGAGGATAGGCATGAGCAGTGCTGCCGTGGCCGAGTTGCTGATGAAGTTGGAGAGGGCGTAGCAGATGATGCCCGAGACGATGAGGATGAAGAGGGGTGAGAAGTTGCCGAAGGGGATCGACTCTACCATCTTCTCTGCCAGACCTGAGGCGTTGAGACTGTATCCCAGGGCGAAACCGCCTGCCACCATCCAGATGACCGACCAGTTGATTTCCTCAAGGTCGTATTTGGTGATGATGCCCGTGAGCGAGAACACCACGAAGGGGATGAGCGCGACGGTATAGGAGTTGATGCCGGTCACGCTGTCGAGCAGCCAGAGCAGCACCGTCACGAAGAAGGTGATAATCACGATGTAGGTCTTGGTGTCGCGCTTCATGGTGCTCTCAATCTCCAGTTTCACACTCTTCTGGGTGAAGGGGAAGATTTTCTTGAGCAGCAGCCAACTGATGAGGAGCAGCACGATGACCAGCGGCACCATGAAGAGCATCCACTCTCCGAAGCCGATGTTCATGTTGAGTCCCTCAGGGTCGTTGAGATATTTCAGCGCGATGGTGTTGGGAGGGGTTCCGATGGGGGTGCCGATGCCGCCGAGGTTCGCTGCCACGGGAATCGACAGCGTCATGGCGATGCGGCCCTTGCCCTCGGGGGGCAACTGCTTGAAGACAGGGGTGAGGAAGGTGAGCATCATGGCTGCCGTGGCGGTGTTGGACACGAACATGGAAAAGAGTCCGGTGATGAAGATGAATCCTAAGAGCACGCTCTCACTCTTGCTACCGAAGGGTTTGAGCAATACTTTAGCCAACTGACCGTCGAGGCCTGTCTTCGTGGCTGCTATGGCCAGCACAAAACCGCCGATGAAAAGCATGATCACCGGGTCGGCGAAGGTGGCCATGATGGCTTTGTAGGAGAGCAGCGTGCCCACTTTCTCCTCCACGCACATCGGGCCGATGCCGGAGTCGGAGGTGAAGAGCAGGAGCAGGCCGATGATGGCCACCGACGTGGCCCACGACGATACGACTTCGAGCAGCCACATCAGGGTGGCGAAAGCAAAGATGGCGATGATACGCTGCTGCACCACCGTCAGTCCTTCGATGCCAAAGGCGCTTGATGGGAGATTCCACAGCACCAGTGTCACGAGGAGGACAATGAGGGCCTCTGTGGTTTTCTTGATCACTTTTCCAGGATGATATTTCCTGGAATGACTCACTTTGTGATAGGCTTCCACTAAATCGAAGCCCCTGAAAGTTTTAAACATGTTGCTAAAAAAATCCTAAAAAACGAAACTGCTTTAATATCCTTAAAAATCAAAACTACATTTTTTCATCCGCAGATGAAACGCGGTGCAAAGGTAATCAATTATTATCCAATGCGAAAAAACAATTTCGGGATTTTGAGGGCTCGGAAGAACAATAAGTGTGTTTTTGCCAATTATTTTCCCCTGAATGCAAAATTTGTCATCTCGACTGTGCAATTTGCAGGATAGATATTATCTAGAGAATCTAGAAAATCTAGGAATACTAGGAAAACTAGGAAAACTAGAAAAAACTAGAAAAAAAAGCAGAGAATCACCCCTGAGGGCAGCAGCGTGTGCCGCCCTCAAGGCTGATGCTCTTTATGTCGTGGCGTGGCTCAGGCCCACACCGAGAGGTCTTTCTCTGCGATGAAGGACATGTTGTTGAGGATGATGGTCTCCTTGGCGCGCTCCGCATCATCGGTGCGGAAGACGAGGATACCCTTGCCGCGGAGCAAGAAGCTGTAAAGATAGGTCAGGCCGATGCCTGCATTGCTGAGCACCTCCACGGCGTCGGCAGCGCGGCCCGGCTGGTCGTCGAGCTCAAGGGCGAAGACGTCGGAGAGCGCCACAGGCACGCCGGCTTTCTTCAGTCCCTCATAGGCACGGAGCGGTTCGCTGCAGATGACTCGGTAGATGCCGTTCTCTGCGGTGTCGGGGATGGTTGACGCGATGATCTGTACGCCGAAACGGCGGAGCATGTCGAGCACCTTGACGAGGGCGCCCGACTTGTTCTCTATGAAAATGGATAACTGGTGGATGGTCATATCATCATGGTTTTAGAATAGTTTGCGAAGGTCTTTCACACGCACGGCCTTGCCCTCGTCGGAGGCGTGGATGCCGCCCTTGGGCAACAGCCTCACCTTGGGTGTGACGAGGATCTCGTCCTTGAGCAGGCGTGTGATGTCTTTAGTGAGCCGCTGCAGCCGCTGGTAGTCGTCGGTGAACAGCTCGCGGAGCTCCACGTCGACAGTCATGGTGTCGTTGCCGTCGACGGTCTGGAGGGTGATGAGATAGTCGGTGCTGAGTTCCTTGAACTTGAGCAGGATCTTCTCTATCTGGATGGGGAAGATGTTGACGCCCTTGAGAATCATCATGTCGTCGCTGCGACCTTGCAGACGGGCCAGACGCTTGTGGGTGCGGCCGCAGGGGCACTCGCCCGAGATGACGCTCGTCAGGTCGCGTGTGCGGTAGCGCAGCAGAGGCATGGCCTCGCGGTTGATGGTGGTGAGCACCAACTCGCCTAACTGGCCGTCGGGCACAGGCTCCAGGGTGACGGGGTCGATGATTTCCACGATGAAATAGTCTTCCCAGATGTGGATGCCGTTCTGCTCGGGGCACTCGAAGGCCACGCCCGGGCCCATCATCTCAGAGATGCCGTAGGAGTTGTAGGCTTTCACGCCGAGGTTCTGCTCGATGCGCTTGCGCTGTTCCTCGCTGTGAGGCTCCGCTCCGATGCAGAGCACGCGCAGTTTGGTGTCGCGGCGCGGGTCGACGCCCTCTTCGCGCATCACCTCATAGATGCGTGAGGCATAGCTGGGGATGGCGTGGAGCACGGTGGTGCCGAAGTCTTTGATGAACTTGATCTGGCGTGTGGTGTTGCCGGCGGCGGCGGGCACGGTGAGCATGCCCACTTTCTCGGCG
>ODAI010550458.1_pt1 | contig 11957 bp, 7 predicted proteins | sample 1539321 | NCBI WGS metagenome assembly ODAI01 (sample SAMN02144231, study PRJEB22623) | gut metagenome | biome: sheep rumen | host: Ovis aries | place: New Zealand
GAAGAATAAAACGAATCCATCATCATAAGCGGGTATACTGTCGCACAGATGTACAGTTTTTTCTGAAGCTGTCGAACCGGAAAGGCATGGTCAGCTTGTCCGGCACATCATTTTTCATCATTTATTAAGTTTATAGTACTTTGGTGTTTGCTCTGGTATTTGCTCTGAGTTTTCGGGTCACCTGCTTTATAAGGAGGCGTTTCCCGCCCGGTCTCAGCGCAGTCAGGATCAAATCAGTCACAGGAGGTGCTTTATGAAGACAAAATATTCCTTACAAAAAAGAGTCATTGCCCTGGGCATGATGGTGATTTTTCTGACAATGTCCCTCGCGGTGATCAAGCCCGTTAAAGTCCATGCCTATCAGACTGTTCTCTCCAAATATACGGTTATAGTGGAAAAGAATTACCTCGCCCTCAGGAGAGGAAAGGCTTTCAAGAAAGAGAATGAAATCGGAAAGCTGTACACCGGCGACACTGTCATTCATTGTCCTTCTCCAACAGAAAACGATACATACTGGTATGTGTACTCTCCAAATCATCACAAGGTGGGCTATGTCAACCGCCATTATCTCGAATATGATGAGAAATACACCGGCAGGATTCATTACACAGCCAGCGTGGATAGAGGGTATCTGGCACTCCGGAGCGCAAAGGCCTTCGACGCAAAGAACGAAACCGGAAAGATGTATACCGGAGACGAGGTGATCGCCCTTTATAAAGACAGAAATTCGGACTACTGGATGGTTTATTGTCCCGATCTTGAGAAAGCCGGATACACAAACAAGAACTATCTGGAGTATGACGATTACTACGATGATGATGACTACTACGATGATGACGACTACTATGACTATGAAGATTATGATTATGACGACTACGAGCTTTATCGCGATGACGGGAAATACAGAACTATAGTTGATTCGAACACCCTCATTTTCAGAAGTCATGCGGATTGAGATCACAGTTACAATTTCAGGTTCAGATTCCAGACTGCATTACAGGTTCAGATCATATGCTGGATTTACAGTCGGGATCACAGAATGAAAGCCGGGATTCAGGATTGCAGATTCAGGATTCCGGATTCAGAACATGGATCGTGACCGCAGATTAAGGATTCCTTATCGGAAATCAGTTAAGGTCTGTTCCTTTACGGACACAGCCTATGAGAAGTAGATACCGGCAGCAGCAAGATTGAACAGGCTGCTGCCGGTATTTTAAAAAAGTGTAAAAAATCGGAGTCAAAAAAGTGCTGCCGGTTTTTTTAAAAAAGGTTCTTGCCAAATGCCTTTTGAGTCTATATAATGATAAAGTCGCCTGCCAAACGGCGGCGCAGTGTTTGTTATGCTGGAATAGCGCAGTCGGTAGCGCAACTGATTCGTAATCAGTAGGTCGAGGGTTCGAGTCCCTTTTCCAGCTCTTTAGTGCGCGGATATGCATGACCGGTATGGGAGGAGCATGTCCGCGCATATTTTTTTAACAGCAGAAGACCATTTAAGGAGAAACAGTATGGCACAGTTATGGGGCGGAAGGTTTACAAAACAGACTGACGCAGCCGTCAAGGCATTCAATGACTCGATCGGTTTTGACAAGCGGCTTTACCGACAGGACATCCAGGGCAGCATGGTACATGCCCGTATGCTGGGAAAACAGGGGATCCTCACTGAAGAGGACTGTCTTGCGATCCAGGAAGGACTCGAGGGTATTCTGTCCGACATCGAGAGCGGAAGACTTGTGATCACTTCCGAATATGAAGATATCCACAGCTTTGTGGAAGCGAATCTGATCGACAGGATCGGTGACGCGGGCAAGCGCCTTCACACAGGACGCAGCCGCAACGATCAGGTCGCGCTGGATATGCGCCTTTACACAAGAGATGCGGCAGATGAGATCCGCGGACAGGTCCTGCACCTGCTGGAGACGATCCTGGAGATCATGGAGGCCAACAAAGAAACCTTCATGCCGGGCTTCACGCACCTGCAGAAGGCTCAGCCCACGACACTCGCCCACCACCTTGGGGCCTATTTCGAAATGCTGCGCAGGGATTATACCAGGATCAGCGACTGCAGAGTCCGCATGAACGAGTGCCCTCTGGGCGCGGGAGCCATGGCGGGAACCACCTATCCTCTGGACCGCGAATATGTTGCCGGAGAGCTGGGCTTTGCCTGCGCGACGCGCAATTCCATGGACAGCGTCTCTGACCGCGATTACCTGCTGGAGTTTTTGTCGGATCTGTCCATCCTGATGATGCATCTGTCCCGTTTTTCCGAGGAGCTGATCATCTGGAATTCCAACGAGTACCGCTTTGTGGAAATGGACGACGCCTTCTCCACGGGAAGCAGCATCATGCCCCAGAAAAAGAATCCCGACATCTGTGAACTGGTGCGCGGAAAAGTAGGCAGGGTCTACGGTGATCTGATGTCTCTGCTGACTGTCATGAAAGGACTGCCCCTTGCCTACAACAAGGATATGCAGGAGGACAAAGAGCCCGCTTTTGACGCCATCGATACTGCCGCTGCCTGCATCCCTCTCTTTGCGGAAATGCTGCGGACCATCCGCTTCAACAAAAAGGTCATGGAGACCAGCGCAATGCGGGGATTCACCAACGCGACGGACGCCGCTGACTATCTGGTCGGCAAGGGAGTTCCCTTCAGGGATGCCCACGGCATCATCGGCCGCCTGGTCCTGCACTGCATCGCTCTTGACAAAGGCATTGAAGAGCTCAGCCTCGATGAGCTCAGGACTTTTTCCGACCGGTTCGGCGAGGATGTGTTCGAGGCCATCTCCCTGCGCGCCTGCGTGAACCGCAGGCTCACCGCCGGAGCGCCCGGCGAGGCAGCAATGGAAAAAGAGATCGAAGCTTCCCGCGCCTGGCTGCAGGCACAGAAATAATTTTATTCTTCATCGCGCAAGACTCGCGGGCGAGTCTTGAAATCGCTTTTTCCGAAAGGCAAAAAAGTATTTTACAGGATCGGGATACTGGCAGTAGAATAGTCATCATAGCATTCTGCCCGGGACAGAGCTTCCTCTTATTCAGGCACTTTTCAAAGTGCACAGGAACCCATTCCTTCCCCGTCGGCCTGATATGCAGCACAATTCATGCCAAGAGCACTTGATCGCCCGTTATTTTTTAAGACATAAAGGAGACAGTAAAATGAGTGAAAAGTTACGCGTAGGTATTCTCGGCGGCACAGGTATGGTCGGTCAGAGATTCATCTCTCTTCTGGAGAATCACCCCTGGTTTGAAGTCACAACGATCGCGGCAAGCCCCCGCAGCGCGGGAAAGACCTATGGCGAGTGCGTAGAAGGACGCTGGAAGCTGGAAGTCCCTATGCCTGAATCCGTCAGGAACATCGTGGTCAAAAATGTCAAAGACGTCGAGGCGGTCGCTTCCGAAGTCGATTTCTGTTTCAGCGCCGTCGATATGTCCAAGGACGAGATCAAAGCCATCGAAGAAGAGTATGCAAAGACAGAGACGCCCGTCGTCTCCAACAACAGCGCTCACCGCTGGACACCCGATGTCCCCATGATCATTCCCGAGATCAACCCTGAGCACGCGGAGGTAATCAAGTTCCAGAAGCAGCGCCTGGGCACGACCCGCGGTTTTATAGCTGTCAAGCCCAACTGTTCCATTCAGAGCTACACCCCCGCCCTGGCCGCCTGGAGAGATTACGATCCCTGGCAGGCACTGGTATCCACTTATCAGGCGATCTCCGGCGCAGGCAAGACTTTCCGCGACTGGCCCGAGATGGACGGCAACATCATCCCTTATATCGGCGGTGAGGAAGAGAAGAGTGAGCGCGAGCCCCTCCGCGTCTTCGGTCAGGTCCAGGACGGCGTGATCGTTCCTGCCAAGGGTCTGGTGATCACCAGCCAGTGCATCCGTGTTCCCGTTCTCTACGGACACACAGCGACTGTCTTCGTGAACTTCAGGAAGAAAGCCTATAAAGAAGACCTGATCGAGAAGCTCCGCGAGTTCAAAGGACTTCCCCAGGAGCTGGGTCTTCCCAGTGCACCGGTCAATTTCATCCAGTACCTGGACGAAGACAACCGCCCTCAGGTACAGCTGGATGTGAATTACGAGCGCGGCTTCGGCGTTTCCATCGGCCGTCTCCGCGACGACGCCCTCTTTGATTTCAAATTCGTGGGCCTGTCCCACAACACCATCCGCGGCGCGGCGGGCGGCGGCGTCCTGTGCGCGGAGCTGCTCAAGGCGATGGGATATATCAGCAAAAAATAATCCGGTGTTTTGCCCTGCCTGCGTTCATGGGCAGCGCCGGCAGATCGACTGATCATTGGCTGCAGGCCTCACTGCCCCCGCGCCGGACAGGCACAGCCTGACGCGCGGGTGTGACCTGCAGTCATCCAGTACACTGACAGGAGGCCGGTATTACGAAAAAAGTTTTTATAGCGGAAAAGCCCAGTGTGGCGCGCGCCTTCGCGTCCGCTCTGGGCAAAAACTTCCGCAGTGCGGACGGATATATGGAAGCGGAGGATACCATAGTCACCTGGTGCCTCGGTCACCTGGTGTCCATGTCCTATCCCGATGCCTATGACGCCTCCCTGAAGAGGTGGTCCATGGCCACGATTCCCTTTATTCCGCAAGAATACAAATACCAGGTCATCGACGGAGTTAAAAAACAGTTCGGGATCGTCAGGCGCATCCTGACCGACCCGCAGGTGGAGACCATCTACATCTGCACGGACTCCGGGCGTGAGGGCGAGTATATCTACCGTCTGGTAGCCGCCCAGGCCGGCGTAAAGGGCAAAAAAGAACTCAGAGTCTGGATCGATTCGCAGACACAGGAAGAGATCCTGCGCGGGATCAGGGAGGCAAAGCCTTCCTCTGCCTATGACAATCTGGGAGCCGCAGCCTATCTGCGCGCCCAGGAAGACTACCTCATGGGCATCAATTTTTCCCGGGCCCTCACCCTGCGCTACAGCGACGCGATGAGCCGGGCACTGGGGACAGACCACACCGTCATCGCCGTCGGCCGGGTCATGACCTGCGTACTCGGCATGGTCGTCCGCAGAGAGCGGGAGATCCGCTCCTTTGTAAAGACTCCGTTTTTCAGGGTCCAGGCAGTGATCTCCCAGGAGGGTTGTGAAGGTTCCTTCACTGCCCAGTGGCAGGTCGACGAAAAGAGCATCTTTTACGGGACACCCGGACTTTACAAAGATACGGGCTTCCTGAAAAGAGAGGACGCGGAGCGCCTGATCCTCTATCTGGCGGGAAAAGAACTTCCCCGTCCTCTGCCGGACAAAGCTTCCCCGCCGGATTCAGGCCGGCAGGCGCAGGCCGCTGTTCCCCGGGAGCTGTTCAGAGAGGCCGCCGACAGCAGGGTCCCGGCTGTGATCGAAAAGATCCAGCGCAAAAAAGAAAAAAAGAATCCGCCGCTCCTCTACAACCTGGCAGAGCTGCAGAACGACTGCTCAAGATTTTTCAAAATCAGTCCGGACCAGACGCTTGCCGTGGCACAGGAGCTGTATGAGAAAAAACTGACGACCTATCCCCGGACGGATGCCCGCGTGCTCACCACCGCGGTTGCAAAGGAAATCGGCAGGAATCTGCGCGGTATCTCCTCCATGCCCGTCTACCGTGAACTGCTGCTTCCGGTCCTGGAGAGCGGCAGCTGGAAAAAGATCGGCAGATCCCGCTACACAAACGACAAGGCCGTCACGGACCACTATGCCATTATTCCGACCGGAGAGGGACTCAAGGCCCTGTCTTCACTGTCCAGACGTTCCCAGAACGTCTATGAGCTGATCGTCAGACGTTTTATATCCATTTTTTACCCTCCCGCGGTCTATGACAGAATGGCCGTATCTGTCCGTGTGAAGACCGAGCTTTTCAATGCTTCTCTTCGCACCTGCGTCGAGAGGGGATACCTGGATGTTCTGGATTATTCCTTTTTCCGCAAAAAAGACGGTCAGCCGGAAAGCTCCTCTTCAGAGACGTCCCCCGGCGGGGATGGATCGGATGGATCCGCTTCCGCAGGAGGCGGCACACAGGCAGAAGGGGCGGGAGGTCCGGCCTCGAAGACCGGAAAAAGCGGGTCCGGAGACGGAGGAGAAACAGGCGGGGATGGTGAGGATGCCGATATTCCGGCCTTTCTCAAAACAGCCCGCAAGGGCACCAGGGTGACGGCAGGTCCTTTTTCCATCAGGGAAGGTGAGACGTCGCCGCCCAAGCGATACACCTCCGGCAGCATGATCCTGGCCATGGAAAATGCCGGTCAGCTGATCGAGGAGGAAGAACTCCGGGAACAGATCCGCGGGAGCGGGATCGGCACCAGCGCCACACGGGCTGAGATCCTCAAAAAACTCTTTAACAACGACTATCTGCGCCTCAACAGCAAAACGCAGGTCATCACGCCTTCTCAGACAGGCGAGATGATCTTTGACACCTGCAGCTGCGCCCTGAAGCCTCTGTTGGATCCCCGTCTGACCGCCAGCTGGGAACTGGGTCTGACCCAGGTCGCGGACGGAAGGGTCACGAGCGGAGAGTACACACAGAAGCTGAACAGTTTTATCACCCGCAGGACCAACTATATCAAGGACACGGATTTCCACACGATCCTGGTGCAGCAATACGCTCATGACGCCTCCCTGTATCCGGACAGGCCCTCCGCCTCCGGCAGAAAGCGGTCCGGAAACGGTTCCTCACGGAAATCATCCGGGAAAAGCCCGGGCAAATCGTCCGGGAAATCTTCAGGAGACGGTTCTTCACGGAAAGCATCCGGGAAATCTTCAGGGAACAGTTCCTCAAAGGGAAGCACCAGGCCCTCCCGGTCCTCAGGTCCCGGATCTGCTGCCCCGTCAAAAGGATAAAAAGCCCGTCCGGTAAATACCGCCGGACTAAGACTGCTTAAATCCTCTGCAGCCAATGAAAGAACTGAAATTCCTGCCTGAACAGGGTTTTCTGCTGCATAGGAATAAGGCAGCCAATGAAAGGCTGAAATTCCTGCCTGAACAGGGTTTTCTGCTGCATAGGAATAAGGATTCACTGCTGCTTTACCGGCCGCTTCAGGACAGTAAAGCCGGTTTCATTGGAGTATTTTTGTTTATGGAAGATTTGCGGACAACTCTGGTCTTCATAGGCGTGCTTTGTTTTTTCATTCTGGTCACCCTCATGCTGGGTGTCCGGGAGCGAAGGCGCACCCGCAGCAGGCTTCTTCATACTCTGCGCGAAAACTTCGGAAAACCAGCCTCCAAGAAGACAAGTCCCGAGCGGTATGCTCAGATTCCTCAATATACCCGCCACCACACCGGAGGTTTCAGAATCGACGATATCACATGGAACGACCTGGACATGGACCAGGTCTTCCATGCCATGGACAGCACCTGCAGCGCGGCAGGAGAGGAGTACCTCTATCATCTGCTAAGGGCTCCGGCCATGAGCGCGGCAGACCTGCCTTTCAGGCAGGAACAGTACGCTTATTTCGCGGGCAGAGATCACGAAGAGGAGAGAATAAGGCTGCAGGAGATTCTGATGGATCTGGGCCATGCCGGAAAATACTCTCTCTACGATTATATTGATTTCACGACAGCGCTGGGAGAGCGGAGCAATCTCCCTCATTACGCGGCTGCTCTTGCTCCCTTTCTGGCTTTTGCCCTGATGTTTCTGCACACAGGGATCGGGATTCTGGTTCTCCTCTTTGTCTGTTCCCTGAACCTGATCACTTATTTCAAGGAAAAGGCAAGGATCGCCCCTCATTTTCAGGTGTTCAATTACATTCTGCGCCTGCTGGACTGTGCGCGGGAGCTGGAAAAAGCCGCATGCCCCGCTTTTAAAGAGGACACAGACAAAATTCCGGAGCTCTTAAAGGCCTTTGCGTCCTTCAGACGGGGTTCCTCCCTTCTCCTTGGAAGCACTGCAGGAAGCGCGGATCCCCTGGGACTGGCCCTTGAATATATCAGGATCATTTTTCATCTGGACCTGATCAAGTTCAACAACATGCTCAGGCAGATGAGGGGCAGGCAGCCCCAGATCGATGCCCTGCTCACCATCACGGGCCGGATCGACGCCTGTATCAGCATCGTCTCCTGGAGGGAGACCCTGCCTTTTTACTCTGTGCCTGAGCTCAGGGACGAAAGCGCCTTTCCCTTCAATGTACAGGATCTCTACCATCCGCTTCTGTCAGAGCCTGTGAGCAACAGCCTGACGGCTTTGCGGCCGGTCCTGCTGACAGGTTCCAACGCCTCCGGCAAATCAACCTTCCTGAAGGCAGCCGCCCTCTGTGCCCTTCTCTCCCAGACGGTCGGGACCGCACCCGCCGCAAGCTACAGCGGGGCCTGTTACAGGATCTTCACCTCCATGGCCCTGAGGGACAGCCTGCAGGATGGGGAGAGCTATTTTATAGTGGAAATCAAATCCTTGCGCCGCATTCTTCAGGCCGCCAGGGAGACTGAGAACCCTCCTGTCCTGTGCTGTATCGATGAAGTGCTGCGCGGGACCAACACAGTGGAACGCATTTCCGCGTCCACGGAGATACTCCGCTGTTTCGGCAGCACAGATACTGTCTGTTTCGCTGCCACTCACGATGTGGAGCTCACAGGGCTTCTCAAAGACACCTTTGACAATCATCATTTCAGCGAGGAGATTTCGGACGGTGATGTCCGTTTCTCCTACCGCCTGCAGCCCGGTCCCTCCAACACATGCAACGCGATTGCCCTTTTAGGGGCTCTGGGATATGATAAAGAGCTGGTCAGCCGGGCTAAGACCCGCGCGGACAGGTTCCTGGCAGAGGGCAGCTGGCAGTGATCCTGCGTAAGGAAGGACAGGCAGGTCAGATCACCGGTAAATCCGGCTTCCCGGCTTATTCCGGGCTTATAAAAAAGAAGCTTTGATGTTACTGTTTACGCCCTCTCGAGGACATGAACAGTCTGAATGCTTTGACTTCTGTGTCATAAAAGAACTATTTGACTTATGAACCATAAAAAAAGGAAACTGATAAGAGCATGAAAGTCATGATCTATACAGATGGAGCCGCGCGCGGCAACCCGGACGGTCCGGGCGGGTACGGCGCCATCGTGCAAATAAAGGATAAAGACGGACGCCTTCTGGAAAAAGAACTCTCCGGTGGGTATCCCAGGACGACCAACAACCGCATGGAGCTTATGGGCGTGATCGCCGCTCTGGAGGAGATTGCCTCTTTCGGGGAGCCCTGTGAGGGCTTGATTTTTTCAGATTCCCGCTATGTGGTGGATGCCTTCGAAAAGCACTGGATCGCCAACTGGAAGAAAAACGGGTGGAAGACCGCCTCTGGAAATCCTGTCAAAAACCAGGACCTGTGGAACCGTCTGCTCAGCGCCTTAGAACCTCATTCCTTCAAATTCCGCTGGGTCAAGGGACATGCCGACCATCCGGAGAATGAGCGCTGCGACCGGCTCGCTACTTCCGCCGCCGACAAAGTCGGGTGGGGAATATCGGATTCCACGCAGGAGCAGCTTTTTTCCACTGAGTGGCGACAGATCGGAAACGAATCTGAATCTGCTGCCCCGGCATCTTCCGGCAGGACAGCACCCGCCATCGCCGGAAGGTCTGCGTCACCCTCCGGGCAGACTGGTCCCGTCCGGGAAAAGGATTCAGCATCCGACGGCCGGACTGTCATATCCGCCGCCCCGGGTGATGATCATTCCCGTCTCAGCCCTGTCCGGACATCTTCAGGCGCGGAGTTTTCTTCTCCCGCCCCTGAACCTGCACAGAAGATCCTGGTCCGCTATCTGAGCGATCAGATTGAAAAACTCCAGCCGCCCACCAACAGCGCCAACTGGGTCGATCTGCGGTCGGCAGAGGACGTAGTCCTCAAAAAAGGCGAATTCAGGCTGATCAGCCTGGGGGTTGCCATAAAGCTTCCCGAGGGTTACGAAGCCCATATAGTCCCCAGAAGCAGCACCTACAAAAATTTCGGCATTATCCAGGCAAACCATCACGGTATCATTGACAACGCCTACAGCGGGGACAATGATCTGTGGAGAATGCCTGTCATCGCCCTGCGCGACACACAGATCCATGTCAACGACAGGATCTGCCAGTTCAGGATCGAACGTCGCCAGCCGGATCTCATCTTCGAAGAGGTCGAGCATCTTGACCAGACCGACCGGGGTGGTTTCGGCAGCACAGGGATACAATAATGTTTTCAGACAACCGTCATTAACAGAACACGAATGGAGCACGCTATGAAAATCAGAACCAGATACGCCCCCAGCCCCACCGGGCGCATGCACGTCGGAAACCTGCGCACAGCGCTTTACGCTTATCTCATCGCCAAACACGAAGGCGGCGATTTCATTCTCCGCATCGAGGACACAGACCAGGTCCGCCAGGTCGAGGGCGCCGTGGATATCATCAACCGCACACTCGAAGAAACCAGGCTGATTCCCGACGAGAGCCCCGACAAGGACGGCGGTGTCGGCCCCTATGTGCAGAGCGAACGTGTCGCTGCCGGTATTTATAAAAAATACGCAGAGGAGCTGATCGCAAAGGGCGAGGCCTATTACTGCTTCTGCACACCGGAGCGCCTGTCCACCCTGACACAGACCATCGAGGGCAAGGAAATCAATATCTACGACAAGCACTGCCTGCATCTGTCCAAAGAGGAGATCGAGAAGAATCTCGCCGAAGGAAAGCCCTATGTCATCCGTCAGAACAATCCTCAGGAAGGCACGACGACCTTCACTGATGAGCTCTACGGCGATGTCACAGTCGAGAACAAAGAGCTGGACGACATGATCCTCATCAAGTCCGACGGTTATCCCACTTACAACTTTGCCAATGTCGTGGACGACCACCTGATGGGCATCACCCACGTCATCAGGGGCAATGAGTATATTTCCTCCACCCCCAAGTACAACCGTCTCTACGAGGCTTTCGGATGGGATATTCCCAAATATATCCACTGCCCGCTGATCACAGATGAGGACCACCATAAGCTGTCCAAGCGAAGCGGTCACTCCTCTTATGAAGACCTGATCGAACAGGGCTTCCTGTCCGAGGCAGTAGTCAACTTCATCGCCCTTCTGGGCTGGTCTCCCGACAGCGACCGCGAGATCTTCTCCCTGGAGGAACTGGTTGAACAGTTTGACTATCACCGCATGGGACGCTCTCCCTCTGTCTTTGACTACACCAAGCTCCGCTGGATGAACGGAGAATATCTCAAGGCAATGGATCCCGACGCCTTCTTCAAGCTGGCAGAGCCCTGGCTCAAAAAGGCCATCACAAAGGATCTGGATCTGCGCAAGATTGCCGAGATGGTCCGCACCCGTATCGAAATCTGGCCCGACATTCCGGACATGGTTTCCTTCTTCGAGGAGCTTCCGGAATATGATAACGAGCTCTACCGCCACAAGAAGATGAAGACCAATCCCGAGACTGCGCTGACTGTCCTTCAGGAAGTCCTCCCCGTGCTCGAGGCCTGCGAATCCTGGAACAACGATGACCTCTTCGCCGCCCTCAAAGCTTTTATCCAGGAAAAAGGATATAAGAATGGTTACGTCCTCTGGCCCGTCCGCATCGCCGTCTCCGGCAGGAGCGTGACCCCCGCGGGCGCCACTGAGATCCTGGAGATTCTCGGGAAAGAGGAGTCCCTTGCCAGGATTAAAAAGTCCATTGAACAGCTGAGCTGACCGCAGGAATCAGTCACTCCTTTGTATAGTTGAGCTGACAGGATGACTTTGGTTTTCCTCAGCCCGGCATTTACGCCGCCCGCAGCATATGCCTGACCTTTGCCGGCACTTCCGCCTTCCGGCGGCTTTGCCGAATAAATGTCCGACAGTTTTCCCGCCCCTTGAAATGCCGAGGGGCGGGATTGTTTATTCTTCATCGCGCAATACCCGTGACTTCAGTCGTGGGATACGCTGGCAAAAGTCTTCGACGGAAACTCACTTCATCGTTGTTACAATCCCGCGATGAAGAATAACCGCTCCTACACCCCGAAGGTGTGTCGGATGCAGCACGGA
>ODAI013669372.1_pt1 | contig 11957 bp, 6 predicted proteins | sample 1539321 | NCBI WGS metagenome assembly ODAI01 (sample SAMN02144231, study PRJEB22623) | gut metagenome | biome: sheep rumen | host: Ovis aries | place: New Zealand
AAAAATGCCGAAAATATGGTTTTTTATCAATAAAATAAAAGTGAAATAATTTTTTATCATTGACAAAACTCCGCATAAATGGTACACTAATTAAGTATAGTCTTGATACGTGTAGGAGTTTGGTATGAAAAAAGTTGTAAAACTTTTAATTATAGCGGTTTTAACCGTGGCGGCTGTTTTGGGGCTTGTCGCGTGCGGCGGGAATTCTGCCGACGCGGGCGAAAAAGGCATTATCTGTAGGAAATTCAAAAATAACGATTTTTATACAGTAGTCGGCTACGGCGCGGAAGACGGTGTTGACAGTCTCGATATTTCGGCGGCGGTTAAAGCAAAGTACGGCGATACCGCAATCGTCGGCAGAATAAGAACGGGCGCGTTCGACGGAAATAAAACCTTAAAACACGTAATAGTTTCCGACAAAGCGGGCGACGGCGTGGATTTGACGATAGACGCGGGCGCGTTCAAAAATATGCGCGCGCTTGAAGAAATAACCTTGCCGTTCGTCGGCGCAAACAGATATTCGGACGCGGATATGAACGGTTCTGCCCCCGCTTCGGGCAACGACCTTAAAGCCGTTAACGATAAGCGCTCTATAGGCTATATATTCGGAACGGAAGAATCGGACGCGGCGTCTAAAATTACTTTAACCTACGGCGACGTAAGCGGACAAACTGCGGACTTTTATATTCCCGTCGCGCTTATTAAAATCAATATCGTTGCGGAAGAAGAAATCAATATTCCTATGTACGCGTTCTGCGGCTTAACGAGAATAGAAGAAATCACTTTAAGCGGCAACGTAAAGGCGATAGGAAGGTCGGCGTTTAAGGGTATGAATAAGCTTTCAAAAGTCAATATCCCTGCGAGCGTTGAAATAATTTACGACAATGCGTTTGAAGGAACGGAAAATCTTAAAGTTTTCGGCGATAACGGATTTAAGATTGACGAAAATTCTAACTTAACGGAAATAAGAGAAGGGGCGTTTAAGGAAACCCGCCTTACGAGCTTCGATATTTCGGGCACGCAGGTTAAGGTTATCGGCGACTATTGTTTCTATAACTCTGCTTTAAAGACCTTTATCTTCTCCGCGGCGATAGAAAGCGTGGGCGCGTACGCGTTTGCGGGTAGTAAAAACCTTTCGGTAATCGAACCGTCTTGTACGATAGGGGTAAACGCTTTTGCCGGAACGGATTTGATGGCTTAATTCGAGTAAATAAAAAACGATATAAACGCGGCGGCGATAAATTATCGCCGCCGTATTTTTTACTTATATTATGAGATTGCTTCGCTCACGTTGTTCGCTCGCAATGACACAAACACCGTCATTGCGAGCCTTTGTTAAAAGGCGTGGCAATCTCTTTTAACGAAAATTTCAGATTAGTTATTTATTTCAACGCTTGTTAAAGTAAACACAAGACTTCCCATATTCAGGATACTGCCGCTGTTATATGCAAAGAGCGGTTTTGCAAATTTAAGCGGCAGGGCGTAATTCGGTAATTCTCCCGCTTTTTCCGCCTGTATGTTTATCGATTGCGCCCAGCCTGCGGCGTTGGTGCTGTTTATACGGTATTCTAAAGTATTGTATTTTATCGTTTCGGTTATAGCCGCCCCGTCGCCGTCTTTAACGTAATTTATAGTCATATTTTCGCTTGCTATCTGGGTGTTGGTTATTTTAAGCGACTTAGGGTCAGTATAAGCCGCCGAAACTACTGAAACGGTCGTTTCGGCTTTTTCTTCAAGACTTAACCCGCGCAGGGCGAAAATAAATTCCGCATTGTCTATCGCCGTAAGAAAATCGTATTTTACGGTGTCGGTTTTATTTGCGAACTCAACGCCGTCGATATTCGGTTCGTCTATCTTATATTCGCGGTAAGTTAAAGTTTTGGTATATTCGTCTTTATTGTAAAGCGTTTGGTTAGTGCTTTCTACAACGTAAACTTCCGCTTTGCCGTCTTTAACGGAAATCATACAGTATTCCGATTTCTCTTCAGTATAAATCGGGGCAAACGCCGCGCCCGCCCACGCTATATAAGCCGTGGTCTTGATACTTTCAGGATGTGTGTAGTCAAGCGTTTCGCCGTTTAACGTAGATAACGTTAAGTTTACGGAAAAGTTGGTAGTAATTTTATAGATGGGTTGGGTATTTACTCTCTCGTCGTTTTTCACGTCGCTATCTATTTCCGAAAGTTCGTCGTTCGTAGCGGCTCTAAATTCCGAACGGTAAGAACCGTCCGCATATTCAAACGTGCAATATTCGTCAAGTGCCGCGGCTTTTTTGAAATTTGCCAGATAGTCTTCAGAATATTCGACTTTATAGTTAAGCGTTTCGGTATAAGTGTTAGTAGGCGCAGTTCCGCCGTGGAAAGCGCTGTTAAAAGACAGCGTTTGTTGCCCCGTGCAGGAGCAGCCGGAAAAAACCGCGCACGCGGCGACAACAAGCGCCGCCGTAAAGGTAATAAATTTACGTTTCATAAAATCCCCGTCCGAAATCCAACAGTATTTTAGATAATTTTACCATAAAAGAAAAAAATTGTAAAACTATATAGCCAAAATCCACAAATTCTTTACTGAATATGTTAAAATAAATAAGATATGGCTGCAAAACTCATTATCACGGATTCGAACTTCAATATTTTTCCGCTGCTTAACGACGAACTCAAGGGCAAAGTAAACGATTTAACGCATAAGAATTACGTTTTTTGCGAAGAGAAGTCGTCGCTTATGGCTGAACGCGCCATCGCCGCGGAGTTTTCCGGTTCGCTTAATACCGAAGTGTATTCTTTCGGTAATTTTTTGCGCGCCGAAAAAAATACGGACGGGCTTTTATCCAAAGAAGGCTCTGCAATGGCGGTGAAAAAAATCCTGTCCGAAGTGCCGCTATTCTGTTTTAAAAAGGGCAAGACAAACCTTTCCGCCGCGCTTTTTGAACTGATAAGTCAATTAAAAAGCGCAAAAATTTCACCCGAAGAATTAGGGCGTGCCGCCGAAAACACCGACGGCATACTTTCCGCGAAACTGAAAGACGTTGCAAGCGTTTATTCGGCGTACGAAAAATATATGGCGGAAAATAATCTGTTAGACCAGAGTTCCGCGCTGTCGCTACTTCCCGAAATAATTTTAAACAGCGAAAAAATCAAGGGCGCTAACGTGTTTATCGTGGGGTTTTCGGGCTTTACCGTACAGTTAAGGCAGGCAATTTCCGCGCTGCTTTCCCGCGCTGATAGTTGCACCGCCATTTTAACGGGCGGCAAAAACGGCTTTGCGTTCGTAAACGAAACGGCGGAGATTTTTAAATCGCTCTGCGCCGCCGCGGGCGTTTCTGTCCGTGAAAAAACCGTGTTAAGCGAGTATTCCGCGGGCGGGCAAATTATTAAAGACGGGCTGTTTAATCCGCTTTATAAGATGGAGTTAAGTTCCGGCGGCAAAAAGCCGCAAGCCTTCTTTCTCGCCGCAAAAAGCGTGAACGCCGAAGCGGACAGGATTGCGGAAGCGGTAAAGCGCAAGGTTATGGAAGAAAATCTTAGATACCGCGATTTTACCGTTATAATAAAAAGCGGCGACGAGTGCGCGGAAGCCTTTAAAAGGAGTTTTTCGCTGTTAGATATTCCGTACTTTTTAGACGTGAAAAGAAAGCCTGAAAACTTTCCAGCGGCGGCGCTTATTTACGCGTACTGCGATTTGTTTATACGCGGGCTGAAAATACCCGTCCTTTCCGCGTTTTTCAAAAATCCGTATCTTTCGTCGGACAAAAATTTTACCGACAGGTTTGAAAACTATCTCTATAAATACGATATTTGCTACGATAAATTCAAAAAGCCTTTCACGTACGCCGCGGACGGCGAAGATATTACGCGGTTTAACGAGTTCCGCGCGTATATAGTCGGGGTTTTGAACGGGTTTGACGTGCCGCGGCTTGTTTCAACCCTTATTTCCGACGAAAGGACAGAAGAACTTTCCGCGCGTCTTACAGTCTTAAACGAAAGCGAAGACGCGGAAATAAACCGCCAGTCGGCAAAGAAAGTCAAAGACCTTATAGCCGAAATGAAATTCGTGTCGGGCGATATAAAGTACGACCCCGTAGAGTTCAAATCGCTTTTTGCAAGCGGTATGGCGGCGATGGAAATTTCGGTTATTCCGCAGTATAACGACGCGGTGTTTATCGGCGACTTTAAAAGCGCTTCGGCGGCTAAAGCCAGATACCTTTTCGCCGCGAACTTAACGGACGACGTGCCGTCTTTTTGCGAAGACGTAGCGCTTTTATCCGATGGCGATATAGACGCGCTGGAACAAATAAAGTTGCTTGTCGAACCGAAAATAAAGGTGGTAAATCACCGCGTGCGTGAAGACGTGGCGTTGGGACTTTCCGCCTATACGGACGGGCTGTATCTATCCTATCCGCTTTCCGACTTTACGGGTGCGGCTACGGTCAAGTCGGAAATTCTGACTTTTGCCGAAAAATATTTTGATTTTAAAAAGTTCCCGCCGTACGACGGGTATATGACCGCAAAACAGGGTATGCGCACCTTTTCGCGCGATTGCGGGCGGTTTGCAAGTCTTTATATCGACGACTTTTCGGCGCAAAGCGCTTTTTACCTTGCCACCAAAGGCGCACCCGAACGTATAGTAAACTACGCCAACAAGGAAATAAAAGTCAGGTTAAGCGACAAGGGCGGCGCGCTTTTGCGGGGCGTCGCTTCGCCGACGACGATAGAAGATTATTACGCCTGCCCCTACCGCTCCTTTTTAGTGCATACGCTTAAAGTGAAAGAGCGCGAAACGGGCAAGGTGAACGCCCTTTCCGTAGGCAATCTTATGCACGAAATATTCCGCCGCTTTATCGCGCGCGTGGAAGAAGCAACCGATAGGGAAAAGTCCGACGCTTTGTTCGACGCGGTTGCCGCCGAAGTCATAAAAAAAGACGAGTACGCCAAGTTTTCCGACGCGGAAAGTTCGTTCGGGCTAAACCTTGCGCTTAAAGAGTGTAAAAAATATTGCTATAATCTTTCGCGCTGGTACTTTTCGTCAGAGTTTAAGCCCCGCAAAAACGGGCTGGAAGTTAAGTTCGGCGACGACGTAAACCAAAGTGAAGGCTATCCCGCCGTAAGTCTTTCGGGCGGGAAGGTTAAACTTTCGGGCAAGATTGACAGGGTGGACGAGTGCGGCGATTATTTCCGCATTATCGACTACAAGACGGGCGGAACGGAAGTCGCGGACGATAAGATTTTTACGGGGCAGAAATTGCAACTGTATCTCTATTCGCTTGCAATAACGGACAAAACGCTGGCGGGTGCGTATTATCTCCGCGTGAACGACGATTATAAGGCGGGCGAGACCAAACGCCCGACGCTTGCCGAAGGCAAAACCGCCGTGGACGGCGAAGTTATTACCGATAAGGAAAAAGAGTTTATTCCGTTTGACGGCAAAAACAAAGCGGTGGCGCAGTCCACGCTTTCCGCCGTGCAACAATACGTTCGCGCTATGGCGGAACAGGCGGCAAAACAGTTAAACGACGGGGTTATTATTCCTTCGCCGTATAAAGGCACGTGCGAATATTGCGAGTTTTCGCCCATGTGCCGCGGGGGGCTTGCGCCGCGCAAGGTTTCGGGCGTGGATACCGCGTTAATAGAAGAGAGCGCGCTAACGGCGAAAAACGGGGGAGAAAACTGATATGGCTGCGGAAAATCTTTTAAAACCCGAACAACTTAAAGCGATAAACCACGAAAACGGCGATATTTTAGTGTCCGCTTCGGCGGGCAGCGGAAAGACTTTCGTGATGATAAAGCGCATTATCCGTCTTATTTCCGAAGGCAAGGCAAGCGTGGACGAGATTTTAGCCGCAACTTTCACCGAAGCCGCCGCCGCGGATATGAAAGCCAAATTAAAACGCGCGCTGACCGAAGAGATAGAAAAGGGCAACTGCGCGCTTGCCAAAGAACTCAATAAAATTGCGACCGCGGATATATGCACGCTGCACTCGTTTTGCGGCAGACTTATCCGCACCTACTTTTTCGCCGCAGGCGTTTCGCCCGACTTTAAGGTGATTGACGAAAGCGACGCGTCGGTGTTAAAAGCCGAAAGTTTAGAAGACGCGTTCCGCGCCTTTTACACCGAGCGCGACGCGGGGTTTTTGAAACTTATCGAACGGTATCGCTATCACCGTAAAGACGACGTTTTAAGGCGGGTAATAACGGATATTTACGAGTTTTGTACTTCGGAAACAGATTTTGAAAAGGTGCTATTCGCTTTTCAGGATAACTATACCGAAAAGGGCGCGGCAAGGTTTGAAGCGTTTTACGCCGAAAGACTGCGCGCGGCGCTTGAAAAGATAGGCGCGGAACTTTCGGGGATAAAAGCCGATTGCGAAAGCGCGGGGTATTTCGTCGGTGCAAAGCAGGCGGAAGAGTTAAGCGGTATAGTTTCGGAAATAGAACAAGGCGGCATAAAAGCGTGCGAAGCGTATGCGGAAAGTCGCGCATTGCCCATTGCGCCGCGGCAAAACCCGCCCGAAGGTTCTTTGCTTAAAGAGCGGCTTAAAGGCGCTAAAGCGCGTATAAAAGCGCTGTGCGAATATTCTTCGGCTACCGCGATAGACAGGGGGGCTTTATCTGCGCTTACCGATAACGCCCAAACGCTTGCGCGGGTGGTCTTGCGTTTTTCGGAGATTTACGCGGGCAAAAAGCGCGAAAATAACGCGTTGGATTTTTCGGATTTAGAGCGGTTTGCGCTTGTCGCGCTTAAAAACGACGACGTTAAAAACGCCGTGCGTAAAAAGTTTAAGTACGTTTTCGTGGACGAGTATCAGGACGTGAACGGGGTGCAGGAAGAGATAATTTCCGCAGTGTCGCACGATAATCTTTTTATGGTCGGCGACGAAAAGCAGAGTATTTACGGGTTCCGCGGATGCCGTTCGGAAATTTTTGAGAACAAAGAAAAAACTCTTATCGCAAAGGGCGGCGCTACCGTAAGGCTTAATTACAATTTCCGTTCGGCGGAAAACGTTATAAATTTTATAAACGAGATTTTTGATTTTTGCTACGTTAAAGAATACGCGGGTTCGGACTATAAGGCGGGTGCGAGACTTGCGGGCGGCGGCATTTATCCCGAAAACGCCAAAGGTCGCGCGGCGCTGCATTTTCTTAAAAAACAAAAGGGAGAAAGGGGCGGCAGAGAAAACGCGCGTATTTACAATATTTTAGAAGAAGCGACGGCAGAAGAAGAGAAAGAAGCGGCGCGCGTTTCTAACCTGATTGCGGACGTTATAGACGAAGAACTTACCAAAGAGTATTACGACGTAAAAGAAAAGGCGTTTAAGCGGGTAAAACTTTCGGATATAGCCGTTTTAACGCGCACGGGCGATACTTCTTTCGTCAGGGGTATCGTCGAAGGGTTAAACGGGCACGGCATACGCGTAGTGTCTGGAGTTTCCCAGAACGTTTGCGATTTTCCCGAAATAAAAACGCTTATTAACGCGCTTAAACTTATAGACTGCTTTTTGCAGGATGCGCCGCTATGCGGTACGCTTTTATCGGTAATAGGCGGGTTTTCCGAAGAAGATTTAACCGACGTTGCGATTTTTTATGCGGACGGCGGCGGCAAGGGCGGGTTTTCGGCGGCGTTCGAATACTATCTCGCTAACGCAGCCACGCCGCTTAAAACGCGGCTTGCAAAATTCAAAACCCGTTTCGACGAGTTAAGATACCTTGCGGACTTTAAGGGTGCGAAAGGTGTTTTAGACACAATAATTTCCGAAAGCGGGTACGATAACTACTTGCTTTGCGAAAGCGGCGGGGACGAAAAAATCCGCCGACTTTACAGGTTTTTATCTGAAACGGTAAGCGGCGGAAAGTTGCGTACGGTAAGCGAATTTTTACGGCGTGTAGAGACCGCGCCCAAAGCGTTTGAAGCGCTGTCTGGCGGGGAAGAAGACGCTGTCAATATTATGACTATACACTCTTCCAAGGGGTTAGAGTTCCCCGTGGTAATCGTCTGCGGGCTGGAAAAACCGTTCAGCCGCAAAGACGAAAATAAGCCCGTTCTTATGGACAGGGATTTGGGGCTTTTTGAAAATTATTTCGACGACGGAACGCGCACCGTTTCTTCTACCGGCTATCGCGAAACCGTCAAGGTAAAATCGCGCGAGACGACCTTAAAAGAAGAAATGCGGCTGTTTTACGTCGCCACTTCCCGCGCGCAATATTCGTTGCATTTGATTATGGAAAAGAGTGAAGACGACCGCAAAAACGTTTTTTCCGCACTTTTCACGGACGGCGCGTGTTTTGCGGACTTTTTGCCGAAAAGTTTGTCCGCCGAATACCATTTACCCACCGAATTCGGGCTTTCGGGCGTTAAACGCCGCGGGCGGCAGATTTTAGTCGGAAAACCCGATACGGAAAAAGCCGCAAAGATGGTTAAAGATTTCGCCTATACTTATCCCTACCTTTCGGCGACCGTGCTTCCGCTTAAAAACAGCGTGTCGGCGGCGGTTCAGCGCGGAACGCAGGAATTTTATCCCGTATATTCGCTGTTTTCGGCGGAGGGCGGCACGGACGCCGAAAAGGGCACGATTGCCCATAAAATTATGGAGCATTACGAGTTTGACGGCGGCGATTTTAACGCGCAGATGGATAAAATGATAAAAGGCAACGTTCTTTCTGCGGAAGACGCGGCTAAAGTCGACGCGGAAAAGATAAAAAAGGTTATCTTAAGCGGGGCTTTCGACGGTGTACGCGGCAAAGCGCTTTACCGCGAACAGGATTTTATAGTTAACGTGCCGGCAAACCTTATTTTCGATACTACCGACACGGAAGATGTGCTTTTGCAGGGGGTTATAGACTTGCTTGCAATCTCCGATAGCGGCGCGGAGATTATAGATTACAAGTATTCCGCGTTAAATGCGGAAAGTCTTATTCTTAAATACCGCAAACAGTTGGAACTTTACGCTTACGCCGTGGAAAAGTCGCTGGGCGTAAAGGTGATAAGAAAAACTCTCGTCAATATTTTTACGGGCGAAACGGCCGAAGTCGACTGAAAAACAAACTATTCGGCAAAAGATTCCGTTTACCGCGCAAAGTATACGGTTATTATGTTATCGCGTGGACGGTAGTTATGTGGTTTTCCGAATTTTTAAACGATTTTTTCTCCGCGGTAAGCGGAACTTGGGCTTTTATTATATCCGCTTTTTCGGTATTTGTCGCATTCGTTGTGTGCTTGGCGCTTGCGATATTTAAAACGGGATACGGACTGAAAAAAAGGGTGTGGTACGTCGTGGTATCCGCTTTTTTTTGCGCTTTTCTTTCCGCGCGCGCGTCCTTTACGGGCGAACGTGATTTGTCTTCGCTTTTACTCTGTTTTGCGCTCATTCTTTTGCTGCCCTTATGCGTTATTCCCGAAAAAAGGAAAACAGACGATAGCGCGGCGGAAGACGGCGCAAGGCGCGGATTTATCCGTTTTTTGGACGATAAATTAAAAAGCGCGCGAGAGTGTTCGGATAACGCTTTGCGTTTTCATACGGAAGAGATAAGGGCGGCAAGTCCGCCGCCCCAACACGAACGGGACGGCACGCAGGATATTGACTTTTCGCACGTTAAAAACGTTCTTTCACGGTTAGAACCCGCGCTTTTATCGCAAGCCGACAGGCGGCAGATTCACGAACTTGAAATGGCGCTATACGACGCGGAGCGCGGCGGGTATTCGCCCGACACGCGGGGTAAAATCAACGAAGGATTAGGGAATTTGCTTAAAATTATGGCAAAACACGGGGTGTAAACACTATAAAAGCATAAAAATTCAAATCTATTGACAATTAGTTTAACGTAATATATAATTATATACGGTTGTCGTTTTGCGGCAAAGTATAAAAAGATATTTGCAGAGGGAATTTATAATGAAAAGGCTTTTGGCGTTTATCTTGTCCGCGATAATGGTTTTAGGTGCTTTTACGCTTTGTGCTTGCGGTACAGAAGACGTGCCCGCGGTTGCCGAATACACTATAACGTTCGATTACGGCGACGGTGTGGGAACGATTTCCGACAAGAAAGTTAAAGATAACGAAGAGATAGGAGAGTTGCCGATACCTTCGATAGTGCCGCAAGGCAAAACTTTTGAAGGTTGGCAAACGGAAGAAGGTGCGCCTATAGCGGAAGATACCAAATATACTTTCGGTAAGGACATAACACTTATCGCCTGTTATGACGCGATAATCTATAATATTTCTTACGACGCTAAAGGCGGCACGCTGGACGCAGACGTTATAAGGTCTTACAGTATATCGGATTCAGATATTGCCCTTCCTGTTCCGAATAAACTCGGCTATACGTTTTTAGGCTGGAAAGAAAATGCCGAAGCAACGCCTATAAAGAGCATTACGGCAGGAACGATAGGAACCCTTGCTTTAGTGGCGGAGTGGCAAGCAAATTCTTATAAGATAAATTTCCATTACGGCGACGGCGCGGGTGATTTAACCGAAAAAACTGTTAAACAGGACGAAACCGTTGATGGGCTGCCCACGCCGTCCGTTTTGCCGGCGGGGCAAAAGTTCGTCGGTTGGGTGAAACAGGACAATACGCCTATTACGCAAGGAACGCCGTATACGTTTGCCGACGATATAGACGTTTACGCAGCGTATAGCAACGAAGATTATTATATCGGTTATGATGCAAACGGCGGCGCTTTACCGCAAAACACGATTATGTCGTATAATATATCGGAAACGGATATACCGCTTCCTACGCCTGAAAGAAAAGGGTATACCTTTTCGGGCTGGAAAACTGTTAACGATAGCATTATAACAGTCATTACTGCGGGGACGTGTGAAAATCTTGACCTTACCGCTACGTGGCAGCCCAACCGATATACCATAACTTTCGTTTACGGTTCAGGCGATGGTACGGAAAAAACCAGGGACGTTGATTATGACCAGGTTATAAGCAACTTGCCTGTTCCGAGTACTATACCTACGGGACAAGAATTTAAAGGCTGGCAAACAGAACAAGGAAACGCGTTTGAAGAAAACACGATATATAAGTTTGAAGAGAATATCTCGCTTATTGCCGTATACGATTTTGTGCATTATTCTATTGAATACGACGTTCAAGGCGGCACGCAGGGCGCAAACGCAATTTTTTATTATATATATTCCGAAAACGACACCGCTCTTCCCGTTCCTAGAAAAAGCGGGTATATTTTCTTGGGTTGGCGAGACGGAGAAGAAATTATAACGAAACTTGCGGCGTATACTACGGGAAATAAAAATCTTATAGCCGTGTGGACGCGTTTTATAGTTTACCTTGATAACTCTTCTTCGCAATCATTTACGAAATGGGCAGACGGTACGACGGGTATAAAAACTGTTGAAGTCAACGTCGGCGACACTATAACGTTTCCGAAAATCGTTTGGGATGATTATACTTATCAAGAAAGAAACAATAGCGATTATAGGGTTGTCGGTTGGTTTTATACAGATAAAAACGGTGAGACAAGAAAATTGACCGCGCAAACGGTATTCTCTTCCGACATGCTTAATATCGCAAGCGTATATTTAAACGTACACGTAAAAGTTGCGACGCAGTGGGCAGGACCGTATTAAAAAATTTTTCTCGGCGTAAAACCGTATATTACGGTTTTACGCCGTTTAGTTTGTTGCAGCATACATTAGGCGACAATAAAAATCATTGATTTCAAATAATTTTTATAAAATCTTTGATTTTATTGTTTTTTTATGTTAAAATACAATAGTAATTTATAAAATACAATATTCGTTATTCTTGGAGAAAAGGTATGTCATTATTCAGACGAAAGAAAGATTCGGGGTTGCATAAAGAACGTATTATAGTTTCGGAAGGAAGTTCTCGTTTCGGTTCGCACGGCTATACCCGTCTGCGCGATAATATTATTTATATCAATTCCGACGGAAACCGTAAAGTTATCCAGATAGAATCGGCTATGGCGAAAGAAGGCAAAAC
>ODAI011572388.1_pt1 | contig 11956 bp, 14 predicted proteins | sample 1539321 | NCBI WGS metagenome assembly ODAI01 (sample SAMN02144231, study PRJEB22623) | gut metagenome | biome: sheep rumen | host: Ovis aries | place: New Zealand
ACAATCAACTAATTATGTCAATTTGTGAATGACGTTACTATATAATAATTATTTTATAAAATGACTCAAGCTGCTCAAAATTGAGTGCATTATGAATATTACTGCATCTTGCTTTTGTAACCATCAAATAGTAGCAGCTTTTAGAAAAATATCCACTAAAACTATTTGCAAAAAAACAATTAAATGATATAATCTAGGGTGGAAATGTAAAAAAACATATTAAATCAAAGGAGGCCATAATTAATATGGGAAATATTGTCGTACTTGATGAATTAACGATAAACAAAATCGCGGCAGGAGAAGTAATAGAAAGACCAGCATCAGTTATAAAAGAAATGGTTGAAAACTCTATTGATGCTGGAGCAAAAAATATAAATATAGAAATCAAAAATGGTGGAATCTCATATATAAGAATAACAGATGATGGAAAGGGAGTAGAAAAAGAAGACCTAGAACTTTCATTTGAAAGACATGCAACAAGCAAAATAAGAAAAGCTGATGACCTAAACGAAGTAAAAACAATGGGCTTTAGAGGCGAAGCACTAGCAAGTATTGCAGCTATTGCGAAAGTTGAAATGAAATCAAAAACAAGAGATGCAGAAATTGGAAATAGAATAGTAGTTGAAGGTGGAAACGTTTTAGAAATAAGCGAATGTGGATGCCCAAATGGAACAACTATGACAGTTGAAAATCTATTTTATAATACACCAGTAAGATATAAATTTCTAAAGAAAGACTATACAGAAAGCGGATACATAGAAGATGCCATCACAAGACTTGCCTTAGTTCATCCAGAGATTGCTTTTAAATTAATCAACTCTGGAAAAACAATAATACAGACAACAGGAGATGGAGATATAAAAAATGTAATTTACAGTATATATGGAAAAAGTGTAGCATCTGCTTGCTTAAATGTCAACTATAAATACGAAGATATCACAGTTTCTGGAGTTGTTGGAAAACCTGAAATCGCAAGATCAAACAGAGGAAATCAAATATTTTTCGTAAATAAAAGATATATAAAGGATAGAATACTTTCAAATGCGACAGAGAAAGCTTTCAAAGGAATGATACCAATCGGAAAATTTGGATTCTTAGTATTAAATATCGAAATGGAACCAAGTTTTGTTGATGTAAATGTACATCCTGCAAAGCTTGAGGTTAGATTCCAAGAAGAGCAAAAGGTATTTAAGGCTGTATATTATGCAATACAAGACACACTTACTAAAGCAGAGCTTATTGCAAATTCTGAAACTAAAATAACAGGAAAATTAGAAAGAGAATTTCCTGAAACTTCAAGTGAATTCAAAGAAGAGACAAATTCACTTTCAAATTTATTTAGAAAGATTACAAAAAGTACAGAGAGTAGCTTTAATAGAGATAATGTAATAGAAAGTATTTATAGAGATAAACAAGAAGAACAAAATGCTATGCAACAAGCTGTACAAGAAGAAAATGAAAAATACGAAACAAAAGAAGTAAATATAAAAGAAATAGAGAAAAACACAGCAAGTATAGATAATAACTTAGAAGAAAAAACGGAAGATAAATTAGAAGATAATCTAGAAGAAAAAGCCGAAAATAAAGAAGAAATAGTTGAAAAATATGAGATAAAAGATAATGAAGTAGCCCCAGGAAATATATTAGCAAATATCGTTAAGGAAAGAACAAATTCTGATGCTAATGAAAGTACAAATAACGATAATTTCAATCAAAAATTTGATGATATGTATGAGCAAATCTTTGGAAAAACAGTTGAAATGAAAAGAAAAGAACTTGATGAAGAAAGAAGAAGAAATGCCGAAGATATAGTACAAACAAATATGAATATATTTGAAGATAATGATGAATTTAAGGAAAAAATACCATATAGACTAATTGGTATCGCGTTCAAAACATACATAATCATTGAAGTAGAAAAAGAACTATATTTGATAGATCAACATGCAGCACATGAAAGAATACTTTATGAAAAAATTAAGAAAAACTATTATTCAGAAGGCGATAAGAATTCACAATTAATGCTTCTTCCAGATGTAATTACTCTAACTCATAAAGAAATGGACATAGCTAGAGATAATTTTGACAAATTCGAAAAAGCAGGATTTGTACTTGAAGAATTCGGTGAAAACACAATAAAAATAACTGGAGTACCAAGCATCTGCTTGGACTTAAATACAAAAGAATTATTCCTTGAAACTCTTGATGAAATTAATACTGTTGCAAGAACAGCGAAAGACGAAATAGAAGATAGATTTATCGCAACTATTGCTTGTAAAGCAGCTGTAAAAGCTGGAATGGACTTGGCTGCAGATGAGGTTATAAGCTTGATTGACCAAATGCTTGCACTTCCAAATCCGTTTACATGTCCTCATGGAAGACCAACAACAATAAAACTTTCAAGATATGATCTGGAGAAGAAGTTTGCTCGCAAACAGTAACAGTTTGAACAAGAAAAAATTAGTAGTCTTTTATTATAAGTGAAAGAAATCCATATTAAAAGAGGTATAAATAATGACAATAATTAAAATAATTGCGTTTGTGATTTTTTGTATTTCGTGTGTCACGATATATCATAATACAAACTCATTTGAACCAAAAAAAAGAATCATATACATACTAATTGGAATGGTAGTAATGTTTGGCTTAACTAGTATTTTGTGTGTCTTGAAATCAAATGGAATAAAGGTAAACAATGTTGACGCTATAAATGATACGCTAAGCGTTATAAAAATGATATTTACTCCAATAAATGCTTTGATTTTACTTGCACCTCTTGGAAATATAGTTGGAAAAGCATATGACCAAATAATTACAACAGAAAGTGCCGGTAAAAGAGTGCTAATTTTACTTATAATTTTTGTAATTGTTATAATTTTTGAAACAAATTATATTGGAAACTTTATAAGCAATTTACTTGGATAAGCGTTATAAGTCCGCCAAAACTCGTGCGTTTGGCTACATATGGCAAAATTTATAAAACTCAACTGAAAGGAGAAATTAATTTGCAAAAACCAAAAATTATAGTAATTTGCGGACCAACCGCATCTCGGAAAAACTGCTTTATCGATAGAGCTTGCAAAGAAAATTAATGGAGAAATAGTCTCAGCAGATTCAATGCAGATATATAAATATATGAATATTGGCAGTGCTAAACCTACTAAAGAAGAAATGCAAGGAATTCCTCATCATATGCTAGATTTTGTTGAACCAAATGAAAGATATAGTGTTGCACAGTATAAAAAAGATGCAGAAGAATGTATAAAGAAAATCATAGAGAAAGGAAAAATACCAATAATTGTTGGTGGTACCCGGACTATATATAAATTCATTAATATATGCGATAGAATATAGTGAAACAGAAATTGACAAAGAATATAGAAAACAATTAGAAGAAAAAGCAGAAAAAGAAGGATTAGATAAACTATACGAAGAAGCGCTTATGATTGATAAAGAAGCAATGGAGAATATAAGCAAAAATGATAAAAAAAGAATAATAAGAGTACTTGAAATATATAAGCAAACAGGAAAGACAAAAACAGAACTTGAGGAAGAATCAAGAAAAGAAGTTAAATATGACTATAAGCTTTTTGTTACAAATATGGACAGAAGTAAGCTTTATGAAAGAATAAACAAAAGAGTAGACATCATGATAGAAAAAGGACTTATAGAGGAAACAAAGAATATATTAGACATGTATCAAGAATTTCCGACTGCAATGCAAGCAATTGGATACAAAGAAATAAAAATGTATTTAGACGGAAATATAACACAAGACGAAGCAATAGAAATGATAAAAATGGAAAGTAGAAGATATGCGAAAAGACAGCTTACATGGTTTAGAAGATATGAAAATGCAATTTGGCTTGATATGTCTAAATCTACAGAAGAGAATTTGAATATAATTATGGGATAGTAAAAATTAGCATTAAACTAGCCAAACGCAGGAGATTTTTTAAAACAAAAGCTCCGATGAGATTTGGCGGAAATTAATAGAGAAAGGAGTGATAGTATAATATGAAAATTACAAACAAAAAAATAATAATAATTATAGCCGTAATTCTTGTAGCTATTATTCCTATCAGTTTTTTATATAGTTTAATCGTTCTTCTGATACAACCTTCAAAATCGTTCGTTGTTGAAAATGGAAAGATATATAATGGAGAACCAGTTGTCCGGATATATATTAAGAGAAGAACAAGTTCTAAAAGGTGAGAATTATAAAAATGGACTTGTTGAAATAAAATCAGAGGGCTCGAAGGTATCAAAAGGAGATAGCGTATTTAGATATTATAGCAATAATGAATCAGGGCTTAAAGACAGAATAACGAAATTAGATGGAGAAATCCAAGAGGCACTAGAAGGCCAAACGGATGTGTATTCAGCTGATATTCAGGTATTAGATAAACAGATTGAAGGATATCTTGATAAAATACTAGATACAAACGATATTGGAGATATTGCAGAATACAAAGGAAGCATAGAGGAGATTTTAATAAAAAAGGCAAAAATTGCAGGAGAGCTAAGCCCATCAGGTTCACATATAAGTAGTTTAATAGAAAGAAGAAGAAAACTTGAAGAGGAATTAAATGATGGACAAGAATACATAAATGCAGAGATGAGCGGCGTAGCTTCATATAGAGTAGATGGACTAGAAGAGGAACTATCTCCTGGTAATATTGAAAACTTAAATGAAAATATACTAAATAACTATAATTTAAAAACAGGACAGATTGTTGCAACAAACAAGGAATCAGGGAAAATTGTTAACAATTATGAATGCTATATTGTGGTATTTCTAGAATCAGAAGAAGCAAAAAGAGTTGAGAAGCGGTAATAAAAATATTGTGTTAAGGATGCCAGATGCTACAGAAATTAATTCTGAGGTGGAATTTGTAAGACAAGAAGAAAATGGTAAGACCATGATTGTGTTTAAGATAAATAAAGGCGTAGAAAAGTTAATATCATATAGAAAAATATCGCTTGACGTGATATGGTGGAGCTTTTCTGGACTTAAGATACCAAATTCTGCAATAATACAGGAAGGGGACTTGACATATGTAATAAGAAATAGAACAGGATATAAAGACAAAATATTAGTTAAAATATTAAAGCAAAATGAAGGATATGCTATAATTAGAAACTATACAACAAGCGAACTAAAAGAACTTGGATATAAACAAGAAGAGATTATTTCAATGAAAAGCATAGGACTATATGACCAAATTGAAGTGCAAAAATAATTCGAAATATTACAAAAATATTACAAAATCATTAAAATTAGATTACATTTAGAAAAAGTACTTGACAAATTTAAATAAAAGTAAGATACTATATGTAGAAAATCACGAAGGAAAAATTTAGGGGGTTATAATATGGCTGCTAGTAATTTAATGAATAAAGTATGGGGATTTTTAGGAATTGAACCAGAAGAAGAGGAAGAAGAATATGATGCTCAAGACTATGTAGAAGAACCAGAAGAGGAAGAAGAAGAGGAAAAGAGAAGCTTCTTTGGTAAAAAAGTTGTAAATATGCCACAAACAAATCAAGTAAAAATGGTTATTTCTCAACCTACAACATTTGAACAATCAGAAGAAATATGCCAATATTTAAAAGAAAGAAAATCTTGCATTGTTAACTTAGAATATGTTAATAAAGATGTTGCAAGAAGAATTGTAGACTTTATTAGTGGTGGAGTTTACGCTTTAAATGGTCATATACAAAAGATATCTAATTCTATATTTTTGGTTGCGCCTGCAAATTATGATATAGCTAATGAAATGGGCAGAGAAGAAGTAAAGAGTAAGTTATCTGTATCATGGCTTAAATAAATTCAAGTTTACTTAAAGGCGAAATTATTATGTAGTTTCGCCTTATTTGTATACATTAAACAAAAGAAATGTAGGACAACTATCGGCTGTCCTAAGTGGCAAAGCCACTTAATATAATATTTATAATAGGCATAAATTATGCCATAGAAGGGAGACTTTGATTTATGATTACACCATTAGACATAGAAAACAAAAAATTTTCAAAAAGAGCTATTAACGGCTACAACACAGAAGAAGTTGATGATTTTTTAGATGAACTAACGATAGCATATGAAAAAATATATAAAGAGTGGGGAGATTCTAAACAAACAATAGATAATCTTAACTCTGAACTTTCTAGATATAAATCAATGGAAACAACTCTTCAAAATACACTTGTTATGGCACAAACTACAGCAGAAGATGTTAAGAATGTAGCAAAACAACAAGCAGAAGTGATTATAACAGAAGCACAAACAACTGCAAAAGAAGAAGTTGCAAAATTAAACTCAGAAATTAAACTAAAAGAAAAAGAACTTGATGACATGAAAAAGCAATTTGATATTTATAAAGCAAAAATGGAATCACTTTTAATATCACAACTTGAACTATTAAAAGATGCTTCTAAAGATTAAAATTAAAATCATCGGAAATTTTCCGATGATTTTTTTTAAAACCCCTTGACAGTTTACAATAATAAATATAAAATAGTATAGTAAGTTAAAATATATTCTAAAAAATAAATTAGTTATATATATTATCTGTACATTGAAAATTTAATAGAAAAGAGGTAGATTTTTATGGATATCGTAACCATAATTGTAACTGCCCTAATCTCAGGAATAGTATTTATTCCAATCGGTATATTAATTAGAAAGAAAATTGCTGAACAGAAAATTTCAGGAGCTGAAGCAGAGGCTAAAAGATTAGTTGACCTTGCAAATAAAGAAGCTGAAAATATTAGAAAAGAAGAAATTTTTAAAGCAAAAGAAGAAATTATGCAAGCTAGAAATGAGCTTGACAGAGAGATTAGGGAAAGAAGAGGCGAAGTACAAGCACAAGAAAAAAGACTTATACAAAAAGAAGAAAGCCTTGACAAAAAAGCTGATAGCTTTGAACAAAAAGAAAAAGACTATGAAAGAAGAGTTCAAGAGGTTGAAAAGAAAAAGAAAGACCTCCAAGAAGTTATAAACAGACAGATGTCTGAACTTCAAAGAATTGCTTGTCTAACGGAAGAAGAAGCAAAAGAGCAGATGATGAAAGCGTTAGAAGGAGAAATGGTTAATGAAAAAGCAGCCCTAATAAAAGAAATGAATGAGCAAGTTAAGGAAGAAGCTGCAAAAAATGCAAGAGAAATCTTGACATATACGATTCAAAAATGTGCTGCTGACCATACATCAGAAACTACTGTATCTATAGTCGCACTTCCTAGTGATGATATGAAAGGAAGAATTATAGGTAGAGAAGGTAGAAACATAAAAACCTTAGAAACTCTTACAGGAATTGATTTAATAATCGATGATACTCCAGAAGCTGTTGTACTTTCAGGATTTGATCCATTAAGAAGAGAAGTCGCTAAAATTGCGCTTGAAAAACTAATTGATGACGGAAGAATTCATCCAGCAAAAATTGAGGAAATGGTAGAAAAGGCAAAAGAAGAAGTGGCTGAAACAATTAAATCTGAAGGTGAAAGAGCATCAATGGAAACAGGAGTTATAGGCTTAAATCCAGAACTTATAAAACTTATAGGAAAATTAAAGTATAGAACGAGTTATGGACAAAATGTATTAAATCATTCAATAGAAGTATCAAATCTTGCAAGAATTATGGCAGAGGAACTAGGACTAGATAGTAAGAGAGCTGCAAGAGCTGGACTTTTACATGATATAGGAAAAGCACTAGATCATGATATGGAAGGAACGCACGTTGAAATTGGTGTTGAAATACTTAAAAAATTCAAAGAAAATCCATTAGTTATAAATGCGGTTGAAGCTCATCATGAGGACGTGCCACCACAAACACTTGAAGCTGTTTTAGTACAAGCTGCAGATGCAATAAGTGCATCTCGTCCAGGAGCAAGACGTGAGACATTAGAAGCATATATTAAGAGACTTGAAACACTAGAACAAATAGCAGATTCATTTGAAGGTGTTGATAAATCTTATGCAATACAAGCTGGTCGTGAAGTTAGAATAATCGTAAAACCTGAAAAGGTAACAGAGGCTGAAATGACTGTAATGGCTAGAGACATTGCAAAGAGAGTTGAAAATGAAATGGATTATCCAGGACAAATAAAGGTAAACGTTATAAGAGAATCTAGAGCAATTGAATATGCAAAATAAGATAAGAACCCCACCCACCTACACAAGCAAAGCTTGTGGGTGGGTACCCGGGAACCTTGTTGTATTCACAATAATAAAACAAACTCGGCGAAGCCGAGTTTGTTTTACTATTTTACAACGATTGTATAATTTCCAAAAATTTTGTATTGAATTTTACTTTTTTTATGGTATAATTGTATATTATAAAAGTAGAAATTTTAGGAGGAAAAAATGGAAAAGAAAAATAAAAAAGAAAAAAAGCCAGTAGATAGAAGAAAAATAATACAAAATATAGTTATTTTGATACTTGTTGGAGCAATGGTGTTATCTGTTGCGGCATCATTAATTTATGCACTTTTAGTTCAATAAAAGCATGGAAAATACATATTTAAGAGTATTACATGTAAATAAAGGAGGGTGATGGGACGTGAATTCTAATCTCATCAATCGGAGCAACAAATAATTTAAACACGATAATAACTTCATATATACAACAGCTTGCTACAAACCCATTAAGATCAATAGTTTTAGTAATTGATATTGCAATTGTGATTTTTTTATTCACAAAATTATTTAAAATTGCTAAGGATTCTAGAGCAGGACAGCTTTTGAGAGGAATGGCTCTAATAATAGTATTTATGGCATTGAGCTCTATTTTACATTTAGATATTTTAAACTACATACTTACAACTTTTATGACATATGGTGTAGTTCTTGTTGTACTATTCCAACCTGAACTTAGAAGATCTCTTGAAGAGCTTGGAAGTAATAAGCTAACAAGATTTTTTGGAATAGATAAAGATATAGAAACAAAGACAAAAGAAGAAATATATAAGGTTGCAATAGCAGCTTTTGAACTTTCAAAAACAAGAACAGGAGCATTAATTGTACTAGAAAGAGATATCGAAATAAAAGATATAATTGCAACAGGTGTGCAAATAGATTCAGAAATTTCACCACAGCTAATTGTAAACATATTTGTTCCAAATACACCACTTCATGATGGAGCCATTGTAATAAGTGGAGGAAGAATAAAAGCAGCCGCTTGTATGCTTCCACTTGCAGGAGATAAAGATATTGCTAGAGAACTTGGAACGAGACATAGAGCAGCTATAGGAATATCTAAAGAATCAGATGCAATAGCAATAGTAGTTTCTGAGGAAACAGGAAAAGTTTCTATTGCCAAAGATGGAGTTTTAATTGCAGATGTTAAAGAAGAAGCACTAAAAAAGATATTAATCAAAAACTTAATAACAAAGAAATATATAGATACAAACAAAACAAGAATAAACTCTATAAAAAAGAAATTTAAAGATAAAAAGAAAAAAGATGAAAAAGAAGATATAAAACAAGAAAATGAGAATGTTTAATGAATGAAGAATTAGGGTAAAATATTTTAGATTATAATAAATAAGATGACAGCCAAATCTCGCCAGAGTTGAACTTTTTTCCACCAAGCTTTAAGAAAAAATGCAACTCATGCGTTTGGATACTTTAAGAATAAATTAAAAATAGTTCAATAATTTTTCAATGTTTTTAATTTACAATAGCAAATGAAAAGGGAGGTAATACATTATGGAAGAAGAAAATAATAATGGATTCAGAAGTGTTAATATAACAAAAAAAAACGGAGGCTTTTCTAGAAACATTGCTATTCCATTTCTATCAGGACTAGTAGGAGCAGGTCTGGTAGTTGGAACTTGTTTTGGAGTTCCAAGTATAAAGGAAAAACTTATAGGAAGTCAAACTATAGTTGAAACAAAACAAGCATCAAGTTCAGTAAATACATCTGCTATTTCGTTGACAGATTATTCTAATACAGCAATAGGAGTAGCTGAAAAAGTTCTACCATCTATTGTAGGTATTGAAATAGAATATGAAGTAAACTCATTCTTTGGAAGGAGCACAGCTACGGCTACAGGTTCAGGAATAATAATTTCAGAGAATGGAAATATTTTAACTAATAACCATGTAGTAGATTCTAGCTCATCAAACTCAAGTAATTATTATCAAGTATCAGAAGCAAAGTCTATAAAAGTAAAATTATATAATGACGACACGGAATACGAAGCAAAAATAGTTGGAATGGATAGTCAAACTGATTTAGCAGTTATAAAAATTGATAAAACAGGACTTACTCCAGCAGAAATTGGAGATTCGAGTGCAGTAAAAGTTGGAGAATTTGCAATGGCAGTAGGAAATCCACAAGGACTTGCAACAAGTGTAACTTGCGGAATAATCAGTGCTGTGAATAGAGAGGTTACAGCAGATGGAAGAAAATATACTGCAATTCAAACAGATGCTGCGATAAACTCTGGAAATAGTGGAGGAGCATTAGTAAATAGCAAGGGTCAAGTTATAGGCGTAAATACCTTAAAACTTGCAGGAACAGGAATTGAAGGAATAGGATTTGCGATTCCAATTAATTCTACAACAGATATTGTAGCTCAATTGATAGAGCACAATAAGGTATTAAGACCATTTATAGGAATTGAAGGGATATCAGTTGATGATGCTACTGCAAAAAAATATAACTTAGTAGAAGGTGTATATGTAAGGTCAACACAAGACTTTACAGCTGCTCAAAAAGCTGGAATTAAAGCAGGAGATGTAATAGTTGAGGTAGAAGGAAAGAAAGTAGAAAGTATAGACGATATAAATGAGATAAAGAATACTCATAAAATTGGAGATAAAATTAAGGTTAAAGTGTACAGAAATGGAGAGTATAAGGATATAGAGGTTACTCTTGAGGAACAACCATAAATTTGGAAAAATAAACTTCGTCTTGCGTTGTAGGACTTCATTCGAAATGAAATCAACGTGCAAGAGCACGCCTCATTCATTTCGAATTTGTCCGCCTAGCAATACTCGTTTCTTTTTACAAATTCAGTATTAAATTATTATTGGTATAAGGAGGAATTTTCAGATGACACCACATAATGAAGCAAAAAAGGGAGAAATTGCAAAAGTAGTTTTAATGGCAGGAGATCCACTTAGAGTAAAGTATATAGCAGAAAATTTTTTAGAGGATGCGAAGCTTGTAAATAGTGTAAGAGATGCATACTGCTATACTGGAAAATACAAAGGAAAGACTATTTCAGTTATGGCACATGGTATGGGAATACCTAGTATGGGAATTTATTCTTATGAACTATATCATTTCTATGATGTTGATACAATTATAAGAATTGGCTCGTGTGGAGCATATGCAGAGAATTTAAAATTACTTGATACCATTCTTGTAGACAAAAGTTATACAGAAAGTAATTATGCATACACATTTGATAGAAAAGAATGTAAACTAGAAAGTGCAAGTGAAGATATAAATGAAATGATAGAAAAGGTTGCACATGAAGAAAACATCAAATATGTTAAAGGAAACATAATGTGTACAGATTGCTTTGATGTATATCTTCCTGATAAAATGCAACTTGCAAAAGCAGCACCAAAAGAATTGAATTTAATTGGTGCAGAAATGGAAAGTTTTGCACTATTCTATAATGCAAAAAGAGAAGGAAAAAGAGCAGCCTGTCTTCTAACCGTTGTAGATGTGCCGGATAACGGACAAGGTATTAGCCCAGAAGAAAGAGAAAGCTCTCTTAATGACATGATAAGATTAGCAGTCGAAACTGCTGTGAGAGTATAATATAATACAACGTTAATTAACCCGCCAAAAAGTGGGTTAATTTTTTTATGTTTATACAAAAATATAGGTTTAAAATAGATATGTCACATGTAAATTGAAAAGAAAATATTGAAAGAGAGTACCAAAAATGATATTGTTTAAGTGACGAAAAATAAACATATCAAATTGGAGGTACTCTC
>ODAI011859306.1_pt1 | contig 11956 bp, 9 predicted proteins | sample 1539321 | NCBI WGS metagenome assembly ODAI01 (sample SAMN02144231, study PRJEB22623) | gut metagenome | biome: sheep rumen | host: Ovis aries | place: New Zealand
AATGCCAAGACTCGCAGGGTCAGCGTCTGCAATGCCCTCGACTGCCTCATTGTCCATAAGGACCGTCTCAAGGACTTGCCTACTCTCGGTATGTTGCTGGTGCCTTTCAACGTAAAGATATATGCAGACCCGGGTGCTTACGGATTCCTCAACAAGAGTTATCCTGACAACCTTCTGGAACAGGCTACAGAAGTTTCTTTCGGAACAGAATTCATGGATTATGCTATGGCTGTCAAGACCGTCAACAATATTGATGAGGCAATAGAGCATATCAGTCGCTATGGTTCTGGTCACTCTGAATGTATCATAACCAACGACAGCGCTGCAGCAGAACAGTTCCAAAAGCAGATTGATGCCGCTTGCGTCTATTGGAATGCTCCTACCAGCTTTACCGACGGTGCACAGTTCGGACTGGGTGCCGAGATAGGTATCTCTACCCAAAAGCTGGGACCTCGCGGACCAATGGCTCTCGAAGAGATTACCACCTTCAAATGGCTCATCAAGGGCAACGGACAAATCAGACCATAACCCCCTCTAAATCTCCCCAAAGGGGAGACTAAACTATCACAACTACATATTACTTATGAATCAAGAATCTCTATATGACTTATTCTTACACTCCTCCTTGGGGGAGGCAGAGGGGGGGCGTATCACTACCGACAGTCGTGACTGCCCTGCCGGAAGCATCTTCTTTGCCCTCAAGGGTGAGACATTCAATGGCAATGCCTATGCAGCCTCTGCTCTCGAGAAAGGGTGTTCCTATGCTGTCATCGACGAACCGCAATATGCTGTTGATGACAGATATATCGTTGTACCAGATGTTCTCACAGCCTTGCAGCAGCTTGCCAACGAACACCGCAAGGCGCTGAAGACTCCTATCATCGGCATTACCGGTACCAACGGCAAGACTACGACGAAGGAATTGGTGGCTACAGTATTGGGCAAGAAGTATAATGTGCTTTATACCCAAGGCAACTTCAACAATCATATCGGAGTGCCAAAGACTCTTCTGCAACTTACCAAGGAGCATGACCTTGCTGTCATCGAAATGGGTGCCAACCATCCTGGTGAGATAAAGACACTGGTGAACATCGTAGAGCCCAACTGCGGTTTGATAACAAACGTCGGCAAGGCACATCTCGAAGGCTTCGGCTCTTTCGAGGGTGTTATAAAGACAAAGGGAGAACTCTATGACTACCTACGCGCCAATAATGGCAAGGTATTCATTGACAGCGAGAACGAATATCTTATGAATATCTCTTCAGGCTTAGACCTTATTCCCTATGTCAAGGGAGAGGTCATCGATTGTGCTCCCTACCTGCATTTCAAATGGCAGGGTGGCGAGATTATGACCCACCTCATCGGAGCCTACAATATCAAGAATATGATGGCAGCGGCTACCGTCGGCATGCACTTTGGCGTTTCCGAGAACGACATCAATGATGCCCTCTCTGGCTACATACCAAGCAACAACCGTTCCCAGCTTACCATCACCAGCCACAACAAGCTCATCGTTGACACCTATAATGCCAATCCTACTTCCATGATGGCGGCATTACAGAATTTCTCTATCATGCAGGTAAGCCCCAAGATGGCTATCCTCGGTGACATGCGTGAATTAGGCGAGGTCAGCGCAGCAGAGCATCAGAAGGTTGTTGATTTCTTGCTTCGCGAAGAGGCTGCTGCGAAAGATGGCGAACTGCTTATATGGCTCGTGGGCAAGGAGTTTGGCAATACCCAATGCCACTTCCGTAAATTCCCCGATGTTGCCGCTGTCAAGCAAGCCCTTCAGGATGAGGGCATTCCTTCCGGATACCATATCCTTATCAAAGGCTCTAACGGCATCCGTCTCTTCGAATTGCCGGAACTTCTGTAGTATATGCACCGACTGCTCCTGATAACCCTTTTCTCTTTCCTTTCCTGCCTGCAGATAATAGCGCAGGTCAGTTTCTCGCATTATGTAAAGCAGACAGCCGATGACGAGATAACTATCTTCTTCAGCGGCAAGATGTCTGACGGATGGCATGTCTATTCTCAAGACGAGAAGAACGGTCCGACTCCCACGACCCTTACCATCAGCAATATCAAGGGTGCAAAACTTGTGGGAAACCTCATTGCCGACAAGAAACCCACAAAGCAATATGAGGAGGTTTTTGGAGCAGAGGTAATGTACTTTGAAAAAAGTGTTCTCTTCTCCCAGAAACTGAAGCTGACAGGAGGCGAATATGCCGTTGAGGGATATCTGGAATATGGAGCCTGCAACGAGCAGAACTGCCTTCCCCCGACCAGTGTGGATTTTTCCTATCAGGGTGAGAAGTCTGCCCCTGCAAAAGCAGAAGACGAAAAGGAGGAAGAGACAGCAACTGCTCAAGCCAGTGTCACCAGCGATACTATCCAAACTAATATAATTAGTAAAGACAGTCAAATTAGTGACACAAGTATTATCAGCCCTACCCTTCCCTCCGTTCCTTCCGACTCTGCAATCCCATCTCTTTGGACAATTTTCCTGTTAGGTTTGATGGGTGGTTTCATAGCCGTTCTCACCCCTTGCGTGTGGCCTATCATACCTATGACTGTAAGTTTCTTCTTGAAACGTGGCAACCGCGAACAGGGCAAGAGTGGCACAGGACGTAATATCAAGGGCATCCGCGATGCTGTCACCTATGGTATTTCCATCATCGTAATATACATGTTGTTAGGACTATTGGTAACGTCGTTGTTTGGTGCTTCTGCGCTCAATGCCCTTTCCACCAATGCCTTCTTCAACATTTTCTTTTTCCTGCTGCTGTTGGTATTCGGTATCTCGCTGTTGGGAGCCTTCGAAATAGTGCTTCCAGCAAGTTGGACAAACTATGTCAACAGAAAAAGTGAGGAAATTGCTGCAAAGTCCGATTCTTCACTCTTCACTTTTCACTCTTCACTCTCCATTTTCCTTATGGCATTCACCTTGGTGCTGGTAAGTTTCTCGTGCACAGCCCCTATCATCGGTTTCCTCCTTGTCGAGTTGGGAACCTCCGGCAATGTCATGGGTGCCGCTATCGGAATGTTGGGGTTTGCCGTTGCCCTGGCTTTGCCATTCATGCTCTTTGCCCTCTTTCCGGCATGGCTGAAGGCAGCGCCGAAATCCGGCAACTGGATGACAGCCGTAAAGGTGACACTGGGAGCTGTCGAGATAGCCTTCTCGCTGAAATTCCTTTCTGTTGCCGACCTTGCCTACGGCTGGAATATCCTCAATCGTGAAGTATTCCTAATACTCTGGATTATCATTTTCTTCCTACTTGGCTGCTACTACCTCCGCATAGCATTTAAATCCAAATCTGCACCTCTTACCTCCTCACTTCTCACCTCTTACCTCTTACCTCTTACCTCTTCATTATTGTCCTTCGCTTTCGTAGGATATATGGTACCAGGCTTATGGGGTGCTCCCTGCAAGGCAATATCAGCTTTCACGCCCCCTATGAGGACTACCCATACCGCCTATCGTGATTTCTACGAGGGCATCAAGGCTGCCCAGGCTGCCAAGAAGCCTGTCATGATTGACTTTACCGGCTACGGCTGTGTCAACTGCCGTAAGATGGAGGCAGCAGTATGGACAGACCCCGAGGTGCAAGACATCATCAATAACGACTATATCCTCATACAGTTGTATGTTGACGACAAGACAGCCCTGCCGCAACCTGTCAAGGTAACCGAGAACGGACAGCAGCGCACTCTTCGCACCATTGGCGACGAGTGGAGCTACTTCCAGCGTTCACGCTTCGGGCATAACACCCAGCCCTTCTATGTGCTGCTCGATTCGCGGGAGTCGTTTACCGAAGGCGAAGGCAGTTACAGACATGCCCTTCTCCAAGAGCCCCGCTCCTACGACGAAGACATTCCGGCATACATACAGTTCCTGCGTTCAGGACTTGCAGCTTTTCATAGCAGATAAAAAAATAACGGCACCCAATCAGGATGCCGTTTACTATTTCATGTTTGGCTTCGTCTTTAGAACGTGAAGTCAGCACCGATACCAATCACATGGTTGGTACGTGTAAATTTGTCTGAGCCTGCGGTTTGCACCTGTCCCAACTGCTGTGACAGGGAACCTACTGCCTGACTAATCTTGCTGCCGTCTATCTCTGCCAGAGAAACGAGTCCCTTTGCGACGTCAGAGCCCATCATGCCGTTGACATTACCAAGTATAGAACCGAGCTGCCCCTTCACGTTGCTATAGTCTGCCTGCGAACGATCGTATGTCTGATAGTTTGTCCAGAAATAAGCGACGTTCAGTTTTACCACATCGCTGACCTTTACGCTGCAACCGAAACCGATAGAGGTAGAGTTGACGCTAAATGAGATATCATCCATAAACTCATCAGACAAGCCATATACTGTACGCTGACCGCCGGCAGATACCGTAACGACCTTTGAGAGGTCCCATTCTGCACCGAGCAGATACTCATTGGTATCTCCGGAAAGTTTTCTGTTCACGTCCTGATGCAGGCGCGAATCCTTATCGAAATAATGGTGCCAGCCAGCACTTACGCGAACCTGCGGAATAACACTCCATTGAGCACCGACGGTAAGCAATGAAGGTACATCCTCAGCCTCCTTCGTACCATCAGCGAATCGCTTCAGGCTTGGGATATACTTTACCAAAGAACTGTTGTTTGACTTATTTTCAAGACGCATACGTGTCTTAAACTCAAACTTTGCAGCAAAGTTGAAGTTACCCGTCTTGTAGTCAACGCCAATGATAGGAGCGATGCCATAGCCGTCCTGGTTACAGTTCAGGGAGATACCTTCGTCCAGTAGTCCGTCAATAAGAGCCGTAGAAGTGTTCAGCAGGGCAGTTGTCTTCTGGTCCTGTATTGCCTCTACCGGGTCATTGAAGAGACCTGCTATAGTCCTCTGTACGTCAGGATTGCTTGTGTTGGCACGAACCCAGTCGCCAAGGTTCTGACCTTCCGGAGTCATAAGCTTTATATTGTTTACATAGCCATAGTACTTTGTCGTACCATACAGCAGGCGTGCACCGCCATATACCGACCAGTGGTCGTTAATCCTGTATGCCGCACCCAGGGTATATCCATAGTAGTATGACTGACCTGACATATAGCTGTTTGCAGTATATAGACAGTTGGTTGGGAAGTTTGGATTCAGACCAGCCTGGGCAGCCATGCCGTTAAGAGTCTTTCCGAAAGCATTGAATACCTGTGGCACTACAGAAACAAGACTCTCAATAGAGCCGAGCCCGCCTTTGTATTCACACTTACCGCCGCCACCCATGATGGCAAAGTTAAACTGAAAAGCCCACTTACCCCTGTTGAGAGCCACCTGTACGGAAGGGATTATCGCAGTAGCAGTTCCCTTATACTCCTTGGTAGGATTGCCCAGGTTGCCTATATTAGCTGCCAAGCCCGGGAATGTAGAAGTGCTGGTACGTGTCTGGTTAGCATTCTGTAGGTTCACAGAAACATGCCATCCCTCTGGCATGAAAGCCACACCGGCAGGATTGCTGTAAACGCCATCAATACCTATTGCAGCATCACGGGCTGGGTTACGCAAGAAGGCAACATTCTGATTAGTGTTTGTGTTAAGACCACCAGCCATTACAGAACTCGAATTAGCAATCGCTAAAAGTGCAATGGCTACCATTTTACATGTTTTTTTCATATTCATAAATTTGATTTTTATTTACCCCTTCACAGGGTTGTTTAAGAATACGGGCGCAAATTTACATATTTATTAACAAATCAACATCATTTTTAATTTAAAAAAATACAATAATATCATTATTTCTTGACATTAAATATGTTATGCACTATTTTTTTTGTACCTTTGCATCCACAAATGAACAGAATATCCGAAATATTTGGCATACAGTATCCTGTCATTGCCGGTGGCATGGCATGGTGTAGCGGCTGGCGTCTGGCTGCCGCAGTGAGTAATGCCGGTGGGCTGGGTCTCATTGGCGCAGGCACCATGACAGTCGATTTGCTGCGCGAGCACATTCAGAAGCTCAAGGCTGCCACGTCAAAGCCCTGGGGCATCAACCTGCCACTGATGTATCCGCAGATTGACTCCCTCATTGACATGATTATCAGCGAGGGCTGTAAGATAATCTTCACCTCTGCCGGCAGTCCGAAGAAATATACCCAGCGTTTCCATGATGCCGGTATGACAGTGGCACATGTTGTCAGTTCCTCAAAGTTTGCACGCAAGTGCGAAGAAGCCGGCGTCGATGTTGTCGTTGCCGAAGGATTTGAGGCTGGCGGACATAACGGCAAGGAAGAAACCACGACAATGTGCCTTATCCCGCAGGTACGCAAGGCTACTACCCTTCCCCTCATTGCCGCTGGCGGCATAGCCTCCGGACAGGCATGTCTCGCAGCCCAGGTATTGGGAGCGGAAGGTGTGCAGATAGGTACCCTCTTCGCACTCTCCGAGGAGAGCAGCGCAAGTGATGCCTTCAAGCAGGCATGCACCAATCTTGAAGAGGGTGACACCATGCTGTGTCTCAAGAAGCTCTCCCCTTCACGCCTCGTGAAGAACGGACTATACAAGCGTCTTGAAGAAGCAGAAAACCGAGGAGCCGAAGTACCTGAGCTGCTCGAGATACTTGGCGAGAAAGCCACACGCAGGGGCATCTTCGATGGCGACATCGAGAACGGCGAGATGGAGATAGGCCAGATAACATCTGCCATCAAGAGCATCGAGCCTGTCAGCACCATCATGGAGCGTTTAATAAAGGAATATAACGATGCCAGAGCAGCAGTCAACGCTTAGGTCTGAAGGACTCATAAAAATCTACGGCAAGCGAACTGTCGTCAACAATGTCTCCTTCAACGTAAAGCAAGGTGAGATTGTAGGACTTCTGGGTCCTAACGGCGCTGGCAAGACAACCTCCTTCTATATGACCACCGGTTTGGTAGTCCCCAATGCCGGACGTGTCTTCATCGATGACAAGGAGATTACCTCCATGGCGGTTTATGAGCACGCCCGCAATGGTGTAGGCTATCTTCCACAGGAGGCAAGCGTATTCCGCAAGATGTCTGTCGAGGACAATATCCTGAGCGTCCTTGAGATGACAGGGCTTTCACGCAAAAAGCAGCTTGAGAAGCTCGAAAACCTCATCAGCGAGTTCTCGCTCCAGAAGGTGCGCCACAACCTTGGCGACCGTCTCTCAGGCGGAGAACGCCGCCGTACAGAGATAGCACGCTGTCTTGCCATAGAGCCAAAGTTCATCATGCTCGACGAACCCTTTGCCGGCGTTGACCCTATCGCCGTAGAAGAGATACAGCGGGTAGTATGGCAGCTGAAACATCGCAACATCGGCATCCTCATAACCGACCACAACGTGCACGAAACACTGAATATCACCGACAGGGCATACCTGCTCTTCGAAGGCAAGATACTCTTTCACGGCACACCAGAGGAATTGGCAGACAACTATATCGTACGCGAGAAATACCTCGGTACAAACTTCCGCCTGCAAAAGAAAAAGTTTGAGTAAGCGGGGTGTAGCGCAGTTGGTAGCGCACTACGTTCGGGACGTAGGAGTCGCCGGTTCGAGTCCGGTCACCCCGACACAACAAAAGCCCAGAAGTTTTTTTTCTGGGCTTTATTGTTTTCCGTCACTTGATGGTAATCCATACAGGTTCGCCTTTGTCCTTAGCCTTGGCTATTTTCTGCTTCAGTTCGTAGAGCCACTTGCGGCTGTCGAGCACCTTCCCGACAATTTGGTTCCTGCCCACGAGGATGCACCCTTGCGTGTCCTTTGCAGTATTGCCGGCATGTATGCGGATGCCGCTGAACATGGGGACACCAAGCAGTATGGGTAGCCACTCTTTAAACCTCGGCGAGTAGGAGATGACTACGGCATACCTGCCTTCCGGAATGGCACTCTTGCCCTTCACCTTACAGGCGCCGTGCTCATAGTCGCGCCAAGTGGGCTCCAGGGTGTCGCAGAGATATTTATCACTCGTGTAGGTTCTGAATTCCTCCACCTCTTCTGTTCTGATATACAACTTTCCTATTGTATAATTCATTCTTTTTGCTATTCGTTTCAATATCAGTTCCATAATTATATATATATTCGATTTTCGCAGGTTGTTCTTACTCAGTCTTTAGAGGTAAGTTGAGAGAGCCTTTTTACAAACATTCAATGGTGTGCTGTTCGGGAACGCTTCGCTATACACCTTGTCGAGAGCTTTGAGGTTCACCCTGCGGATGCTGATGCCCAGTTTTATCGACACTATGGTGCGCAGCAGTTCACGATGCTTACGCGGATAAAGATACGGCGGCTGCAGGGTATCATTTCCGCAGACGGGGTTATCTTCGTCGAGCAGCAGCGTTATCTGCCGACATACGTTCCAGATGAAATCATCCGTTGCCTCGATGCCAAACCACGCTTTCAGCACATTGCGTATGCAGAAACGTTTACACTGACCTCCGAGGAGACACCTTGTGCGCTCCAGCCGAAGCCAGAGCTGCACAAAACTTTCTCTATTGTTTTCTATAATCATATTCTGCAAGTCTTAATGACACTTATGACCAATGACATTCATGACCACAAGTCAATAACCTTTCACTTTAACTATTAACTTTACGATACCGCCCTGCCTCATCTTGAGTGATTAGCCCTTGCTTTTTCCAATTTTTCAGCATCTGGCGCACGCTGTTGTGCGTCACTCCGGCGCCCTTGACGGCAATGCTTCGCTGTGTAGCCTGTTCGAAAGTGAACTGCATGTCCAGGCGTGCATAGATAGAATCGTTCCTACCTATTCGCCTGCGGTCATTCTTTCCTGCATAGTCGCGACTCATGAAGGCGTTCTCTATGCGGTCGCGGAAGAAATAGAGGGCATTCTCTATCAGCGAATCGGCTATAACATCGTATGCCTCCAGCATCGTGGGTGTCTGTGCCCTCAAGAGCATCTCTTTCCATAGGTTTGGGTATTGTTTCAGGCGACTTTCTGCACCGCTGAGACCATGTTTCTGGATTAGCATCTCGCACACCTTGCAGAGCATCAGGCAGCATGTCATCCTCTGTGCTGTCACGCAAACGCGGAAACGCTGGCGGGCACGTACCTTGTCGTCATTCATCATCGTCTCGATACGGATGCGCTCCAGCCATTCACGCCCCTTGGCTTCGAGTTTCGGCAGCACCACCTCACCATGCATCAGTGGCAGCAAGTGGGCTATCTGCTGTATGCGCTCCGTCTGCCGGTCGGTCAGCACATAAGGCTTTTCCTCCAGCGGTGCAAACGTGTTGTCAGGCGTGCGGGCAACGGCGATACGGCTCTGGAAGCCATCGGTATAGTTGTTCACCACGCGATACAGCGCATCAGGTGTGCCACACATGCAGACGTTCCACAGCAGTTTCTCGATATGCACATTCACGGCATCTGCACTTTTGGCTTCGCGCTCATACTTGGTGCCGTCGTAGCTTTGGCGCAGCATCACCGAAAAGTCACTCATTGCCGACCTCCATTTCTGTGCCACCGTATCAGCCTCTGGCGTAAACGAAAAGGCGTGCTTGCCCTCTGTGTTAGCCAGCCGCTCTGCAAGATTGGCAACAGTATTGTTCAGCGTCAGGCAGCGCACTGGCAGTTTCGGCTCTTCGGGTTGTTCCTTCTTGTTTTTCGCAGCACGTTTCTTGGCACGCCACTCGCACTCCTGCATCTGGTACATCTTGTCAACGGCTCTCACCTCACTCATCCAGGCATCCACCACAGGGTCGATATTTCCTTTTCCGGAAGCAAAGTCACCCGCGATATAGGCAATGAGGTTAAGCCCCTTCTTATGACCATGCACATCGAGCACAACGCCCGTAGCCAGAGCTCCGATGGCAGGACAGACAGCCGTCACTACAGGCAACGCCAGTTGCGGGCCTACGGCTTCGACCGATTCGCGAATGCCCTGCGGCAACTTCTTTAATTGAGGATTGAAAATTGAAAATTGAAAATTATTTTCTTTTTCTTCTTCGTTTTGGTCTTCGTTTTGGTTGTTTGTCAGTGCACAGACAATCTGGTCCATTGTGCGCGAGCCTTTGGTGGGTTCCTTGCAAGCCGAGCGGATGATGTTCCTCACCTCCTGCTCTGAAAGACCGAAACGCGGCATTATCTCCAGCAGCCATTCCTCGGAATCGTCACAGATGGCACGCAGATTTGCCGCCAGCTTGTGCAGACACTTGTTGCGTTCTCCCTCGCTGGGCTCCCCACCCGTCTGACGCCAATACTCTGCAATAATTGCCGTGTAAGGAATACCCTTGAAAGTGGTAGGAAAAGAAACCCCATCCTCGCCCTTCGGGCACTCCTTCCCAAGGGCAGTAGGAATATTACTGTTAGAAGGTTGTAACACACCCCCTCCCCTTGGGAGGGTCGGGGTGGGGTTAAAGATCTCGTCTTCGAGATATATGAGTTCCGCTGCCGTTGTAGTAAAGAACACCCTCGTGATGTCTTTGGCACCATCGTCGTACTTCACGCCTAACAGGTTGCTTGCCCACTTGAGGTTTTCCTCTTGCGACAGCTCCTGACGACGCTTGAACACCAAGTGGTAACCCTCACCACGGGCACTCACCTCAAGCATCAGCAATCCCAGTTCCTCCTTCTTGCCGAGTATGCGTTCCCTTACCGCCGCCATTTCTTCCCTGGCAATGTGGTCAACGTCCATGCCGACGGTGGTGCTCATGCGAGTAGTGCCCCTTAGCGTGCCGTCCTCGTTGGGCAGGCATGAGTAGCTCATCTGTTCAAGGTGGCGTTTCTCCTCCGTTTTGCCCTCGCGGACCGCCTTCATGACCGCCTGTTGCTTGCGGCTGTCGCGCAGGGTCATGTACTCTTCTCGGTTGAGGACAGGGCGCATCATTTTCGCCCCATCCTTATAATATATTACGTGTACGCTCATTTTATTTTATTGAAGATTGAAGATTCTAAACTCTAAAAGTTCGGATAACCGAGTTTTGCATTAAGGAACCTCAGCCCGTTGAGTGTCCATGTCATGTAGGTGCGGACTTTCTTCTCGCCCTTCAGGGAGTAGCTTACATGAGTGCGGAAGCGTACAAAGTCGCGGTCTCCCAATTCCTCAGATATGTTCCAGCGTCCGCCTCGGCGATACTGTATGCCCATGTCGCGCAGCACGGCGTTGAATTCATACACCGTCATGTTAAAAGTCTTTGCCACCTGCGTTGCCGTCAGAGTGTCCTCGGCATCTTCGTTAATCATGCGCAACCCCTCACCGATTATCTCATCAGCCAAGGCAAGAATTTTCTTCGGCTCTGGCAGACATCTTACATCTGCCATCTTCCTTCTTACATCAGCCATCTCCAGTTCCTCCCATCTCAGTACCAACTTTGCACGAGCCTCATCATTGAACTTCGTGGCTATGTACAAACACTCCGTCTTGGTGAGAGAATAGCAAGGGTCACGACGGACGGCACCATTACCAATTTTCACCTCTCGGAACATCAGCTGAAATTTCAGCCCATGTACTTTCTCCCATGCTGGCTCCATGTTTCGGATAGCCTGCATCACGTTTTTGTGTTGTTTACCTGTCAGCTCTGCAATTTCGAGTGACGTCATGTGTTGTACGTTGCCGTACATGTTGTTTTCGTTTTGGTTTTGGTTTTCGTTTTTGTACAAAACTATTGTTGTTGTTTTCATTGTTGTGAGTCTTTTTTAATGAGCATCCGAAAAGCGAAGTTTTAGTTTGAGCTCAATTATATCCGGATACTTTTCTTCGCTCATCATCAGACTCGGTTAATAACTAATTGAGAATTATTCTCAAGTTTCAGGTTTCAAGTTTCAGGTCTTTAACCGCTAACCTTTAACTCTTAACCGTTTATATCTCTCTCTCATTCTTCTATTACTCTCTCGATTGAGTTGTCTTTTCAACTCTTTCAATTCTTTGTCATGCTCTCTTAACGCCCTTATCCTTTCTGTCAAGTCACGCAGTTCTGGAGCATCCTTGCGCACAA
>ODAI013737758.1_pt1 | contig 11956 bp, 12 predicted proteins | sample 1539321 | NCBI WGS metagenome assembly ODAI01 (sample SAMN02144231, study PRJEB22623) | gut metagenome | biome: sheep rumen | host: Ovis aries | place: New Zealand
CAAAAAATAGTTAAATTTGCAAGCTATAAGAATACAAAACAAAAACAGATAGAATGAAAAAGACTCTCGCAATCGCAGGTATCGCAGCCGCAGTGGCAATGCTCTCTTCCTGCAACCAGAACCAGGGCTCAAACGCAGCCCCCGCACCCGCTCAGGACAGCACCGCAGTAGCTGGCAGCATCGTATTCTTCAACATGGACAAGGTTATGCAGGGCTATGACATGGCCAATGACCTCACCTCCGTATTCGAGACCAAAACCTCCGGCATCCAGGCCGAAATAGACCGCCGCGGCAAGAAGCTCGAGAAGGATGCCCAGGATTTCCAGAACAAGGTTGACAAGGGCCTCCTTACCCAGTCCGTAGCCCAGGTGCAGTACCAGAAGCTCCAGCAGCAACAGCAGGAATACCAGCAGTACGCAATGCGCAAGCAGCAGGAGATGAGCGAGGAGCAGCAAGTTACCATGAACCAGATTGCAAATTCCATCCAGGAGTTCGTGAACGAATACAACGCAGAGAAAGGCTATGCAATGATCATTGCAACCGCAGGCTCAGTGCTCTCCACGCCCGTTGTCACCGCAGATCCCAAGCTTGACATCACCGAAGACCTCCTTGCCGGCCTCAACGCTGCCTACATCAAGACCAAGGAAAGCGCAAAGAAATAATCCAGGATGAGAATAGCCATCCTGTCCAGTTTTTATCCCTTAAGGGGAGGCATTTCCCAGTTCAACGCCGCTATGCTGGCAGAACTGGGAAAATGTCATGATGTAAAGGCCTTCTCCTTTTCCGTGCAGTATCCGTCTTTCCTCTTCCCTGGGAAGACGCAGTACGTAACACCGGAAGACGAAGCCATGCCGGTAGAGGCCGAAGCAATCCTGAACACGGTGAATCCGCTTACCTGGATAAAGACCGCCCGCAGGATACGGGAATGGAAACCGGACCTTCTCATAATGAAGTACTGGATGTCTTGGTTCGCCCCTTCCCTTGGCTACGTCGCACGCCACGCAGGATGCAAGAGCATCGTGGTGCTTGACAACGTGATTCCCCACGAACCTCATTTCTTCGACAAGCCCCTCACGAAATACTTCCTTGACGGTTGCACCGGCTTTGTGAGCATGTCGGAAAGCGTGGAAAACGACCTCCTTTCCCTTAAGCCGGACGCTCCCCATATCCTGAGGTCGCATCCTCTGTACTCCCACTTCGGGGCAAAGCTTCCCAAAGAAGAAGCCTGCAGGATGCTGGGCGTCCCTTCCGACAGGAAGACGCTTCTGTTCTTCGGGCTCATAAGGGAGTACAAGGGCCTTGACATACTTCTCGAGGCTTTCAGGGAGCTTCCTGAAGACTACCAGGTCATCGTTGCCGGAGAGCCGTACGGCTCATTCGCCAAATATCAGGAAATAATCGACACGTTGCCCGGGAAGGACCGCGTGTACCTTTATACAGATTACATCAAGGACTCTGAGGTAAAGAAGTTTTTCAGCGCCTCTGACCTTGCCGTACTCCCCTATCGCAGCGCTACGCAGAGCGGGATAAGCTCCGTTGCGCTCAATTTCGACCTTCCCATGGTGGTTACCGATGTCGGCGGCCTTGCCTCCACTATCGGCAGCCGTGGCACGGGAATTGTCGCTCCTGAACCGGAACCGGAGGCCATCCGCAGGGAAATCCTCCGCTATTTTGCTGATTCTTCCGTGCAGGAAAGCTGCAGGGAAGCCATCGGCCGGGAGAAAAAACGCCTTGGGTGGGATGCCTTCACGGACGCCCTCATCGAGTTTGCCTCCACAATTTAAAACAGACAGTTATGAAAAGACTTGCCATATTTTTAACAGTTTCCATGCTCGCCCTGGGCGCCTATACCGCAGCCGCACAGGAGTATGTACCCACTCCGGTAACGGTTTCCGGCGAAAAGGTGAAACTCAACGGAAAAGTTTACCTGTCCCATGTGGTCCTGGAGCGCCAGACCCTGTATGGCATCTCGGCGGCATACGGAGTGAAAATCGACGATATTTACGAGGCCAATCCTTCCCTCAGGGAAACGGGGCTTCAGAAGAACTCCATCATCCTCATACCCATCACTGAGGAAGCCGCACCTGTAAAGCAGAGTTCCACCCAGGGGAACTATACGGAGCACACCGTCAAATGGTATGAAGACATCGACGACATTGCCCGCAAATACAATGTGACCGTTTCCGATATCATGAAGATGAACGGCCTCACCTCCAAGAAGCTCTCTACCCGCCAGGTACTCAGAATCCCCCTTCCGGACATGCCCCAGATACCGGTAGAAGAGCCCAAGCCCGCTGAAGAGCCTGCCGAGACAAGCGTAGAAACGGAAGTCGTTACCGAGGAGCCCAAGGACACCGTCGCCGTGGTGGAATTCGTCACTCCCTATGCTTCTCCCAAAGAAGTGGTAAACCTGTCACTGATCCTTCCGATGCATGCAGGAGGCAAGGTGAGCGAACTGAACATGGATTTCTACTCGGGAGTTCTCATGGCCATGAAGGACTTCGAAAAGGAAGGTGCGAAGGTCAATCTTGACGTATATGACCTCATGGCCGGAATTCCGCCCATTGACGCACTCGTAAGTTCAGACATGGTGCTTGGCCCGGTGGCCTCAAGGGACATTGAGGCAATACTGCAAAGGGTTGAAGGCAAGGTTCCCGTGATTTCCCCGCTGGACCAGAAAGCCTGGACACTGGCCGCCAATTATTCAAACTTCATCCAGGCCCCCACTCCCGTGGACAGCCAGTACAATGACCTTGCCCTCTGGGTAAAGGAGGACGCCCAAGGCTCCGACAAGATTATCCTCATCACGGAAAAGGGCGGCAGCAGCGCCACGGCGGCAATCGAAATACGCAGCGCCCTTGCACGGGAAGGTCTCACCTACGACATCCTCAATTATGCCATCGTTGAAGGAACCGGCATTCCTTCAACCCTTTCGGAAATAATGACCATGGACGGAGTGAACCGCGTAATAGCGGCTTCCGAGAGCGAAGCTTTCACCGACGACGTCGTCCGCAACCTTGGCATAATGCAGAGCAAAGGGTATTCCCTTGTCATGTATGCTCCTTCGAAAGTTCGCACCTTCGACACTATCGAACCTGCAGCATTCCACAACGTAAACCTTCACATCAGCACATCTTATTTCGTAGATTACAGCGACCCCAAGGTGGATGCCTTTGTAAAGAGCTACCGTTCCCTTTTCAATGCCGAGCCTTCCCAGTTCGCATTCCAGGGATATGACACTGCAAGGTATTTCGTGAGCATCTGCCACCGCTTTGGAACGCCTCACTGGCCCTCTTTCCTGGAAATAGAAAAAGGTCACGGGCTTCATACTGACTTCCTCTTTGACGGAGACCAGTCCAAAAACCACAGGAACAAGGCGGTGCGCCGCATCGTTTTCGAAAAAGATTATACGACGAGCTTAGTAAAGTAAAATGGAAAAAGTACGCACCTTGATACTTGGCGGAGGCCCCGCCGGATATACGGCAGCAATATATGCCGCAAGGTCGAACATGTCCCCGGTCCTTTATGAAGGGCTGCAGCCCGGAGGCCAGCTCACCACAACGACCATAGTGGAAAACTTCCCCGGTTTTCCCGGAGGCATCGACGCCAATACCCTCATGGACAACATGAGGGTACAGGCCAGGAGTTTCGGTGCCGACATCCGCACAGGCACCGCCACCGCCGCGGATCTCTCCAAAAGTCCCTTCAAGATTACAGTGGACGGCAACGTGGAGATTGAGGCCGATACCCTCATAATAGCCACTGGAGCTGCAGCCAAATACCTTGGACTTGAATCCGAGAAAAAGTACATGGGGGCCGGAGTTAGCGCCTGCGCAACCTGCGACGGCTTCTTCTACCGCAAGAAGACCGTTGCCGTAGTGGGCGGCGGAGACACCGCCTGCGAAGAAGCACTGTATCTCTCCGGACTGGCCTCCAAAGTTTACATGATAGTAAGGCGTGACGTATTCCGCGCCTCAAAGATAATGCAGGAAAGGGTGCTCTCCACTCCCAACATCGAGGTTCTGTGGAACTGCAATACCAAGGAAGTGCTGGGCGACGCCCTTGGAGTAACCGGAGTAAGGCTGCTTCGCAAGGACGGAACGGAATTCGACGTCGCCATAGACGGATTCTTCCTTGGAATAGGACATGAGCCCGGCTCGGCACTCTTTGCACCTTACATTGAGGTGGACGCCCAGGGATTCATCGTGAGGGACGGATATTCCTCCCGCACAAGCGTTCCCGGCGTTTTCGCGGCAGGAGACGTGGCCGACAAAGTCTATAAGCAGGCCATTACTGCGGCGGCATCGGGATGCATGGCAGCGAGGGATGCCGAAAACTTCCTCATCGAAAACGGATTATGAGAAGAACAATTATACTTATAGCAGCGGCGATTACAGCCCTGACTGCATGCGAAACGCAGTTCGACGCACTTCTGTCTTCCAACGACGTAGATGCAAAATACAACGCCGCAATGCAGTATTTCAACTCGAAGAAATACCAGAAGGCCGCGCAGCTCTTCGAATCGATGGCCGTCCTTACGAACGGTACCGCCCGTGACGACACGGTCCAGTACTACTGGGGCCTGTCAAACTACAGGTTCAAGGATTATTATACGGCAGAAAGCAATTTCGCAAGGTTCGTGGAGAATTTCCCCCGCAGTCCTTTTGCCCGCGACGCAGAGTTCTACCGCCTGGACTGCCTCTACCGCGCCACCCACCGCTATGAACTGGACCAGGCCCCTACCCGCAGCTGCCTTGCCGCCATTGCCGAGTACGAGCGCGAGCACCCCGGAGACGACCATCTCCAGGCATGCGAGGCCATGAAGGCCAACCTTCAGGAGCGCCTTGACCGCAAGGATTTCGAAGCCGGCAGGCAGTATTATATAATGGAAGACTATAAGGCGGCGAGGGTTAAGCTGAACAATGTCCTCAAGGCGAATTCCGAGAATATCTATCGTGAAGACATCCTCTATCACATGGCTATGTCTTCATACAATTATGCAAGGCTTTCCGTGGCGTCCAAGCAAAAGGAGCGCTACCTCACATTCATCGACGACTATCTGAATTTTGCCGGTGAGTATCCTCAGTCCAAGTACAAGCATGAGCTTGACGGCCTTTACAGAAAGGTTCAGAAGATACTTGGAAGGGACGGCTCCGCCGATGTCGAAAATAATTGAAACTTACCGCAGCAAAGCCTTGTACTTATAATAGAACAAGATTTTTTAGAGAGATGGAAAACAAGAAAAAGATTCCTACAAACACCATTACACGTGACATCAAGAACCTGGCAGCCCCTACCGGAAACATCTATGAATCAGTAGTTATCCTTTACAAGAGGGCAAACCAGATAGCCATGGCAGAAAAGAAGGAACTCACCAAGAAGCTTGAGGAATTCCGCAACGATCGCGACACCATGGATGAGGTCTTCGAAAACAAGGAGCAGATTGAAATCTCCCAGTACTATGAGCGTCAGCCCAAGCCGGACCTGATTGCAATTTCAGAGTTCGAGAACGGAGACCTTGTATATCGCGAAGCCCAAAGCGAGAACCCAATCGAGATCAAGGGAGAATAAACCCATGCTCCGTAGCCTGAGTGTCTCCAACTACATTTTGATAGGCTCCCTGGAAACCAGCTTTCCGGAGGGCCTCAGCATTATTAGTGGAGAGACCGGCGCCGGAAAATCCATCCTGCTGGGCGCACTTGCCCTTGTACTGGGCTCCAAGGCCGATTCTTCAATGATCGGCCCCGCAGGAGACACCTGCGTGGTGGAGGCTGAATTCAGCATGACGCCGGCTGTGAGGGATGCCCTTGCCGCACTTGACCTCCCTTCATCCGAGGATGGCATCATTCTTAGGAGGGTTCTTTCAAGAAGCGGCCGTTCCCGCTGCTTCATTGACGATGAACCCGTCTCGACAGCCGCCCTGCAGGAGCTCGCATCGCACCTTGTAGATATCCATTCCCAGCACCAGACGCTGCTTCTGAGAGACCAGGCCTTCCGCCAGGAAGTGCTGGACCTCTATGCCGGCGCCGCCGAAGAGCGGAAAGCCTGCAGCGATGCCCGCGAACGTGTGCTCAAAAGCCGGAAACAGCTGGAAAGCGTGAAGGGAAGGCTGGAATCGGCAAAGAAGGAAGAGGAGTACAACCGTGGGCTTTGGGAAAAGCTGGATCAGGCCAAACTCGTTCCCGGAGAACTTGCCGCCCTTGAGGCGGAGCAGGAGCAGCTCTCACACGCAGAGGAGCTCAAGGAGATGCTCTCCGGTGCAGAAGGCATCCTTTCCGCAGAGGAGAATTCCCCCATCCTGGAGCTTGTCCAGGCCAGAAAATTTCTGGAAAAGGCGGGCCGATATATCCCCTCTGTGCAGCCCCTCGCCGACAGGCTCGAAGCCGCCCGGGTGGAGCTGGACGACATTGCGGCGGAGGTGGCATCAGCAAACGTGAGACTTGACGTATCGCCGGAAAGGCTGGAGGAGGTTGACCAGAGGATTTCGCTGCTTTATTCCCTCATGCGAAAGCACGACGTTTCTTCCGAGGAGGAGCTCATTGCCGTCAGGGATTCACTCTCTTCGCTGGTTGCCGACGCATCGGCCCTCGAGGAAGAGGTGGAAAGGCTCACGCGGGAGGTGGAATCGGCACTGGCCGATTACGACAAAGCCGCAAAGAAGCTGCACGACAAGAGGGCGAAAGCGGCCGTTCCCTTTGCAGAAAGTTTGCAGAAGCAGTTGCGTGCGCTGGATCTTGACCACTGCGCTTTCCAGGTTGAACTGGCCCCGGGAGAAGACAGCGGAACCGGCAGGGATACAGTCAATTTCCTATTCTCCTCTACCGGGAAGAACCTGCAGGAAGTGGGAAAAGTTGCATCCGGAGGTGAACTGTCACGCGTCATGCTGTGCCTGAAGGCCTGCATGGCACGCTACCGCAAGATGCCAACGCTGGTATTCGACGAGATTGACAGCGGCGTCTCCGGAGGTACGGCCCACAAGATGGGAGCCCTCATCTGCGAAATGGGGGCCGACATGCAGATCTTCGCAATCACCCACCTGCCGCAGGTGGCGGCAAAAGGCAGCGCCCACTATCTGGTATCCAAGAAGGACGACAACACCACCATGAGAAGGCTATCCGGTGAAGAAAGAGTCATGGAGATTGCCCGTATGCTCTCCGGCGCCGTCATTACTCCTGAAGCCATAGAAAACGCAAAAACCCTCCTGGCCTGATGAGCGCTCCCGCACATACACGTACCGTTCCCACCATGGAAGAGTTCCGGCAGCAGCTCCGAAAACACAAGCTCAAGGCCACCAGGCAGAGACTTGCCGTCCACGAGGCTATGATGGTGCTGGTCCATGCATCGGCAGACGGGGTAAAGGAGGAACTGGAGAAAAAGGATTTGCATGTTACCGCCTCTTCAGTTTACAACATCCTGTCCCAACTAGCCGACTGTCACATATACGGCAGGAGGATGTCGGCAACCAACAAAATGTTCTTCGACGTAATTCCCTCCCGCCACATACACATGTACGACAGGGAAAATCACTTCTGGAGAGACATCGAGGACGAGGATCTCACCACCCTCGTAACCACTCACCTGAAAAGAAGAAAATTCAAAGGATTCTCTGTAGAGGACATTGACATACAACTTATCGCACGCCCCACAAAAAGGAACAAGAATATATGAAACGACTCATTATCGCGGCCATTGCCGGCCTGTTCTTACTTACGTCCTGCAATCTTGGAGAAGATGTTTACACCATCTCCAACTTAACCGAGTATGTAACCGTCACGGGAGAAATCCTTACCGACGATTACAACAACGAGTTCAACATAACCGAAGACCTCACTGACAAAGGCTGGAAAACTGACGGCAAAAGGATTCTGGCTCAGTTCGACATCCTCAACAGAAGCCTGGACATAAGGTTCAAGGCATATAACTCCGTCATAGTGCAGACGCCCGTTCCGCATACCCCTTCAGAGGAAGAAGAGGTAAAGGATCCGGTAGAGACGGTCGATGCCAGCCTGAGCCCCTACAGCTATCGTAACATGGCCTTGAAATACTATGCGAAGCCGGAAACGGACTGCCCTCATGATATTATACTCGGCTATAATATAAACGAGCGCGAACTGGATTTGTATCTCATTCACGAAGGCAACGACGAAAATCCCTCCAAGGAAGACAAATCATCGCTCAAGGAGCACTACCGCGTTTACAGCTTCCCCATCAGCGGCATTATCGGCTCCGACAGCACCATAAACAGCATTTTCCTCAGGGCCGATGTCCTCACGGAAGAGGATGGAGTTTACTCCGTGACAGCAAAAAAAGCCCGTTTATATACAAGTAACGGCACGTTCTGAAACATTTTTTTGCAATCACAGAAAAAATAACTACATTTGCAGTCCCAAATGGTGGATGTAGTTCAGCTGGTAGAGCATCGGATTGTGGTTCCGAGTGTCGTGGGTTCGAGCCCCATCATCCACCCAGAGAGCAGGCTTCAAGGCCTGCTTTTTTCATATTGCTATGTGGGTATTGCTTTTTCAATAAGCATTTTATATTTTTGTGGAAACCATATTAACGCCTGTATATGAAACGGTTCCACCTAATAGTCCTGATAGCGCTCTCGCTCATCGGCACACTGTCGTGTTCGAAGTCCAAGCGGGAGAAAATCACAGACCCCGTACGGAAGGAAGCCCTGCGCACAAGGGACGAAGCCATTCCCGTAGATTCGCTGTTAACCAAAGCAGCCATGGAGAAGATAGCTTCTCCGTTCGAGAGGATTTCCATCGGCAAATTCATCGCCGAGTCCAAGGCTACCTATGCAGAAGCGGCCGACAAGGCCACCCGCCAGAAGTATGCAGAGAAACTCGAAAAGGAGGAGAAGCTGAAAAAGGAACAGGCCGAAAAGAAAGCCGCCAAGGCTGACTCCACCGCCCTTGCAGACTCCAGGGCCAACCTCTTCGAACGTATTGTCTTCACCGGAGACAACCTCCCGGGAGACGGATACAGCCCCTCGCTTACGGCATACTTCATAGTGGTCCTGCTCCTTTTCGTGATTATCTTCACCGTAAGGGTGATAAAGGCATTTTTCATCTCACCTAAAAAAATGTAGCCATGGAAGACAAGTTCATCCGCAACCGGATTCTCACTATCGACCAGGAGGCCCGCGACAGGGTGAAAAACCTGGTGAACGAATATGCCGCCAATTCCAAAGGGCACCCTTTCGGCAATTATGGAGATTCGATAACACTTGAGAAATACGAGCTCTGCCCCATTTATGTAGTGGAACTCCACACACAGTTTGACCGCCGTCCCATCAATCCAAAAAGGTACCCGTACAAGGGCGGCAGCTTTGGGTCCAGAAGCATATACAGGGCCTCGGACGTCGATGCATGGTCCTACAGCCTCCTCACTACGACAAAGTTTGTCCATAACGGAGAGAGTTTCGAAGTCACCGGTTCGCATCATGTGGAATCCTGTGACCCCTGTGGCGGAAAAGGCCGCATCACCTGCCCCAACTGTGGCGGACGCGGAGACATCACCTGCTCATCATGCGGCGGCAGCGGCTCTATCCGCTGCTCTTCATGCGGCGGAAAAGGTTCCACTTCATGTTCTTCCTGCGGCGGAAGCGGTAAGAAGACCGAATCATATTCGGAGAGATACGTCTCAGGCTACGACGGTTATACGCCCATATATTCCACTCGTCTGGCATACAAGACCGTAAGTTGCTCCTCCTGCGGCGGCAGCGGCAAGCATACCTGTTCCTCCTGCGGCGGCAGCGGAAGCAAAAGATGTTCGAAATGCGGTGGCAGCGGAAGGCTGACCTGCGGACAGTGCAACGGGCGCGGAGACATCACTTGTAGCACCTGCCAGGGTTATGGTAAGAATGTACACTGTTTTTCTATAGACCAGGAACTGAAAGACGAGCTCCTGAAAGCATACTTCCATGATGAAAAGGTAGCCGGCGTTGCCGAAATCATGGATAAACGGGGTGATTACAAGGGTGAATGGATGTTCGAGTTTCAGGCCCCTGCCGTAGGCAAGGGAGTCTTCTCCGGAGAGAGCGAGATGGCCGCCAAACTGGACTCCATGATTGAACAGCATGCGCGAAGGGTCAGCGACACCTGCCATATCCTGTTCCAAAATGCCGATATCCTCCGCTGCGAAGCCTGGTGGGTAGAATATACATACAAGGGCAAGCGCTATAACGGTGTAATCTACAGGGACCAGTTCATGGCCGGAGTCTCCCCCATCACGGAGTATGCCGACAAGATTCTGAAGGAGGCCGACAAGAAACTCGGAGGACTTGGAACCATCAAAGCCCGCAAACTCCTTGACCAGGCCGAAGACCTTAACGTCTATGGCAGCGGAGCAAAGATAAACAGTCTCAAGGACTTGGTTACCAAGCACCTCAACACCTTGTATAACCTTGGTACGGACCTCACCTTCTGGATTATAGCACTGTTTGTGACTCCGTTCCACTACAACTTTTACAGCGACCTGAACCCGGTAGCCAAGTATGTCTTCTTCACTAACGATCCAACATGGCCGCCGTACGCATGGCTGCCCGCACTTCAGTGCATCCTGTTCCTGGTGCTTCTGTGGATTGCAAAGGTGATGCTGAACTATTCGGACCACAGCAAGGCAAAGTTCAAGACTGTATTCGGCTTCGTGCTGTCAGGAATCGGCATATACCTGCTTATCGCAGCGGGTATCCTGGCGGTGCTTCTGGCGGCCAATTACTTCGGCCTGTCGGTCGTAACCTCCTGGGCAGGTTATCTGGCATGGCTTGTAGTGAGGTTCCTCCTCATAGCCACCGTAATGATCATCTTTACCATCCTGGCTATTGCCAAATGGCTATGGAAGGCGGTCCTTTGGATCTGGCACCTTATCTTCTGACGCGCAAAGATTTTTTGCAAATCACGCAAATTATGACGAAATTTGTTTGATTTGGTAAAAGAATGTTTGCTATGGCAAAACGCGAAATAAAGTTTTCCCTGGTCTACAGGGATATGTGGCAGAGTTCCGGAAAATATGTTCCCAGGGTTGACCAGCTTGTGGAAGTAGCCCCCGCCATAATCGACATGGGGTGCTTTGACAGGGTGGAAACAAACGGCGGAGCATTCGAACAGGTGAATCTGCTGTTCGGCGAGAATCCGAACAAGGCTGTCCGCGCCTGGACAGCACCTTTCCACAAGGCCGGAATCCAGACACACATGCTCGAAAGGGGTCTGAACGCACTCAGGATGAATCCCGTACCGCTGGACGTGAGGGAACTCATGTTCAAGGTAAAGAAGAAACAGGGCACGGACATCGCCCGTTCATTCTGCGGACTCAATGACCACCGCAACCTCAAAGGCAGCGTGGAAGGAGCCAAGAAGGGCGGCATGATTTCCCAGGTTGCCCTGTCCATAACCTACTCCCCCGTCCATACAGTCGAGTATTACATGGACATAGTGGACAAGGTTGTCTCCTACGGTGCCGATGAAATCTGCCTCAAGGACATGGCAGGTATCGGCCGCCCCAATCTCCTTGGTCAGCTTGTTGCCAGCATCAAGAATAAGTATCCGCATATAAAGGTACAGTACCACGGCCACACCGGTCCCGGTTTCTCCACCGCTTCCATGCTTGAAGTCGCCCGTGCCGGCGCCGATTATCTCGACGTTGCAGTAGAACCTCTTTCCTGGGGAAAAGTTCATCCCGACGTAATCACCATCCGGGAAATGCTCCGCTGCGACGGCTTCCTAGTCAAGGACCTGAACATGGACGCATACATGGAAGTAAGGCGCCTCACTCAGAAGTTCATCGACGATTTTCTCGGATATTGGATCAATCCGTCCAATGCCAAGATGACGTCACTCCTCGTTGGCTGCGGCCTTCCCGGCGGCATGATGGGCTCCATGATGGCAGACCTGAAAGGCTTCCAGGGCGCAATCAACGCCACACAGAGAGCCCACGGCAGGCCTGAAATGTC
>ODAI014369108.1_pt1 | contig 11956 bp, 14 predicted proteins | sample 1539321 | NCBI WGS metagenome assembly ODAI01 (sample SAMN02144231, study PRJEB22623) | gut metagenome | biome: sheep rumen | host: Ovis aries | place: New Zealand
CGCGTGCCCGCTCCTCCGTTTCCGGATCCCCGGCCCACCCCCGGGCCGGGCCCGCGCGGGGGCGCCCGGCCCGGGGCCTTGGCCTTTTGCACGATCGTCCCGCCGGTGACAGGAGCGCCGCCTCCGTGGCCGAATCCCGCCCATTTGCGGGCGCATTCTCCCGGGTGGTACCGTGAGTCGTTCCGGCTCCAATCGTCCCACACGTCGCAGGGGAAGCCCTCGTGATGCAGGGCCATGCCCACGTCGACCCACTCCTGATAATTCAGAGCGGCCGGGTCGATGTAAGGTAACAGCTCCTTCAGATCATAGCCGGATTGCTCCATGCGTTGTCAGCTCCCTTCGGCGGAATGTACGTTTTGGGATTGATGTCATAGGGGACCCGCCAGCTGTTGGCGGCGATCCGATCGATCAGCCTCCTGGCCGCCTCAAAGGACCAGGTGCCCACGTGTTCGAAGCCCTTCCCTTCCAGAAAGCGGATCTGCTTCGGTGTCGTGAGCCCTTCCTCCCGGCGCTTGCCGAGCCGATCCAGGAGCATCGCCGCCTTGCCGGCGTTGTCGATTTCGTCCGGGAAAATCCCAAGGCGTTCCAGAGTGGCCCGCTGTTTATCGGAGGGCGGCCCCATCTCCCAGCCGAAGCTGGGCACGTAGCCGGACAGGTCCTCCGCCTGGATGGACATTTCGAACTGCAGCGGGTCAACCAGCTTCCGCTTGCGGCTCTTCATTTCCGAGAGTGCCTTGGCCAGGGCTTCCTCGCGCTGGGCCACCACGTCGGTAGCGGCCTGCTCCTCCGCCTCGATGAGATCCACCGGCTCCCCTGCCGCCTCGATGTTCTCCGTTGCCTTCTGCGCCACCTCGGCGGTCTCGCAGATCAGAGAGGCGGGGTGACAGAGCTCGTGGCGTTCGGTGTGCCAGAGGAAGTCCAGCAGCAGAAGGTGGTCCTTGCTCTCACAGAGCCGCGTCCCGCGGCCCACCATCTGACTGTAGAGGCTTCTGACCTTTGTCGGCCGCAGCACCACGATGCAGTCCACGGAGGGGCAGTCCCAGCCCTCGGTCAGCAGCATGGAGTTGCAGAGCACGTCATAAGCGCCGGCGGCAAAGTCTCGGAGGACCTCCGCCCGGTCATGGCTGTCGCCGTTGACCTCGGCGGCCCGGAAGCCCCGGGAATTGAGAATGTCCCGGAACTTCTGCGAGGTCTTCACAAGGGGCAGGAAGACCACGGTCTTGCGGCTCTTGCAGTAGTTGGCCATTTCGTCGGCGATCTGATAAAGATAGGGGTCCAGGGCGGTGCCCAGGTCGCCGGCCTTGAAATCGCCGTTCTGGACGCCGACGCCGGAGAGGTCCAGCTTCAGCGGGATCGTCTGCGCCTTGATGGGGCAGAGATACCCTTCCCGGATGGCTTTCGGCAGGGTGTACTCATAAGCCAGGCTCTCGAAATACTGGCCGAGGTTCCGCATGTCGCCGCGATCCGGGGTAGCGGTGACGCCCAGCACCCGGGCGGCGCTGAAATATTGCAGCACACGCTGGTAGCTGTCAGAGAGACAGTGATGAGCTTCGTCGATGATAATATAGCCGAAATGATTCGGCGCAAAATTTGCCAGGCGCTTCTCCCGCATGAGGGTCTGCACGCTGCCGACGGTGACGCGGTACCAGCTGTTCAGGCTGCTTTCCTCGGCCTTTTCAACGGCGCAGCGGAGGCCCGTAGATTTGAGAAGCTTGTCCTGTGCCTGGTCCAGCAGCTCTCCACGGTGGGCCAGGATCAGCACCCGGGAGCCCGCCCGGACGCATTCTTCCGTGACCGCGGAGAAAACGATGGTCTTGCCGGTCCCGGTGGGCAGGACCAGGAGCGTCTTGTCGTGCCCCTGGTCCCACTCCCGGAAGATGGCCTCCTTGGCCTCCTGCTGGTAGGGCCGCAGCGTCATGCCTCCCATCAGAACTTACCGGGCACATAGCCCCCGGTGGTCTGCTGCGGTGCGGCGGGCGTATAACCGGGCTGCTGATATCCGGCCCCGGTCATAGTCTGCTGCGGATACTGGACAGGGGGCTGATACGTGCCGGGCTGGACGTACCCGGCGGCGGGCTGCTGGTAGTTGGGAGCAGGCGCCTGATAGGACGGAGCGGCCTGGGGCGCAGCGGGCTCCAGGAATTTCTTGACCTCGTTGTACTTGTTGCCGTTGTATTCCCGAACGCCGAACTTTGCCCGGCCACGGGCTCCGGGAACATTCGCCCAGCGCATGGTCAGCGGCTTCCCAGCTTCTCCCTGCCCGATGCAGATGAAGAAGGAATAGAGCTTCCGCTCGCCCTTCGTGTGCAGGAACAGGCTTTCCCGCACCTCTGCCGTGCCCTGAGGCGTTTCCACGTGCAGATACAGGATCACCTTCTTGCAGGGGGGCAGCTTATCGGATCCGTTGTGGCGGTCCCGGTCGAAGTGGTCCACCGTAAACTCATATTCACCTTCCGGGAGGAGAACAAAATCCGAGCCGGGATCCTCAATCGTTTCTTCCCAGTCCAGCTCCCGCTCCACGCCGTTGTTGTTATTGTAATCAGCCATTATCAATTACTCCTTTCACTTGTTCCGGTTGTTGATGATCATCAGATGTACCTGATCCCAGGCGCCCACCAGGACGCCCTGGACGAAGTCTGCCGGGTAATCCTTGATCCGCATTGAAGCGGGGAAATAGCCCTTCTGAGCGACGGCGTTGACAATCTCCTGCTCGGTGACGCCGCTGTGCTGCATCAGATCCCATAAAGCCTTCGGGATGCCCGCCGGCGCCTCCGGCGTGGGCCCGGAAAAGGGCAGTTCGGGGTCCGGCTCGGTAATCAGCGGAAGCTCCGAATAGCTGTGAGCCGGCTGCTCCGGGATCTGCTTCTGCTGGGGCTGCTGCGGGGGCGGCGTCGGCTGCTGGATCTGCTGCACCGGCGCAGCGTTTTGCTGGATTTGCTGCGGCATCGCAACGGGGGCCGCCTGGAAGATCCCGGCGATCTGGCTATAATCCAGCGGCAGCTTGTCCGGGAGGCCGTACCGGTTCTTCGCGTCCCAGTACGGCGTGTGGGTGGTGTACATCATGCGCCGCCCGCCCTGGGCCTTGACCTTCTTCTCTTTGGTCTCATAGACGGCAACCTCATAGTTGAGGAACAGGACCATATCAGCCCATTCCCGGAGCATGGGGGCCACCTTCTTGGAAGTCTTCATCTCCCAATGGTCGTATGATTTGCTTTCCTCCGGGGCGTCCACCTTCCGAAGCCAGGCGTGAGCGGTAACCACCACGTTGACGCCGCGCTTCACTACCTCAGTCAGACGGTTGAGAAGCTGGCCGCCCCATTCCTCGGCGGCATATTGATAGCCCTTACCGAAGCCGGGATCCTCCAAGCCCTTCCAGCCGTTCTTATCGCAAAGGGACTTGATCATGATCTGCTCCGCCCAGTCCGCCGTGTCCAGGACCAGAGTCTGACAGATCTGTGGGTTGTCGATCACATACTGAACCTGAGCCAGCAGCATCGCCCAGGACGTCGGCGGATCGAATCTGGCCACGTCCAGTTCTTTGGTGCTTCCTTCGGTGTCCAGAAAGAGCGGACTCGGGAACTGCGTTGCCAGAGTACTTTTGCCGATCCCCTCGACGCCGTAGATAACGACCTTCTTGGCGCCGGGAATTCTACCCTTGGTGATATTCATTAGAATACTCCCTCCTTCCAGGTTTTCGGCTGCGGAGCCGGGGCCGGAGCCGCAGCGGTGTGATTTACGGCGTGGCCGTCCTCGATGATGATGCTGCATTCGTCGCCGGTGCTGACCCGGGTGGCGATAGCCTGCAGGCCTTCCTGCTCCAACCAGGCCCCGAAGGCGCGCAGGGTATCCAGATCCATCTGCTCCAGCTTGTCCACCAGGACAAAGCCGCAGTTGGGATTCAGCCGGCGCACAATGGCCACGGAGACTCGGAGCTGGTCGGAGCTGCTCATGCAGTCCCAGCGCTTGCCCTGATAGGTCAGTTCACCGTCCTCCACGCCCAGCTCCGGCAGGGGCAGGTTGGCGCCGTTGAGCAGATCCCGCTTCGCCTGCCTGGTCTTCTCGATCTGCTGGGTCATGCCGTCATACTGATCCGAGAGCACCTTGGCTTCGTTGGCGGCGCGGTCGCGGTCCAGATTGTCCCGGACCTGTTTATTGATGCGCTCGAAGTCGGCGATCTGCCGCTCCAGCTCCTCGGTGCTCTCATCGTGGAGCTCCAGGGCGTCCTTTTCGGCGATCTCCAGATCAGTGTCAATGGCGCGGATCTTCGCCCTGGTTTGGCCGATCCTGGCCTGCAGCTCCAGGAGCTGGGCTTCCTGCTGGCGCAGCTCCTGATCGGCGAAGCTGCGGTCCCGGTTGAGGTCCTCGACCTTCTGCCGCTTGCGCTGGTTCTCACCGTTCCGGGCAAGGATCTCCTGCTGCTGCCGGATCAGATCGGAGATGGAGACCGGCTCCTTCGGGGCGTTGGGCCAGTAGGGCATTCCTTCCGCAAAGAGCTTCTTGCGGTCTCTGGTGCGGCCCAGGACGGTGCGCTGGTTGTACAGCTGCTGTTCTTCCTGCTCCAGCTGATGGAGCTGGGGGCCGACGCCGATGATCTGCAGCAGGGTCTCAGCCTTCTCCCGGGAACTGGCCTGCATGAACTTGGGAAGATTCAGCGCCAGCTCGGAGACAAATTCGTTGAGCAGCTGCTGGCCGCTCTTCCGGCCGCTGGGGTCCGTGACCTTCAGGCTGCTGTTTTTCCCGGCCCGCTCCACGATCAGGCCATTGGACAGGGTGAGCCTGATCCTGGGCGGGACGGTACTCCCCTCCCGGGTGGCGTTGCTGGGACGGAGCCGCTCGCCGCCGAGAGCCCAGCAGATGGCGTCCAGGATCGATGTCTTTCCCTGGCCGTTATTGCCGCCGATGACGGTCAGACCGTTCGCGGTGGGCTCCAGGGCCACCGCCTGGATGCGTTTGACGTTCTCGATCTCGAGACTGTTGATTTTGACTGGCATATTCATAACCTCCTCGATAACCTTATGTTATCATTATGAAAATCACAAATTTTGAAACAGCGAAAGCTGCGATTGCGTGTCCGGGAAATACTCCCAGGGATCAGCCCAGCCGACTCCGATATAGTCCAGGATGTGGCCCCAGCCGTAGGGTGTGCCATCCGGGAGCTTATCGGCATTTTTCATCCAGAACTCCCATTCTTTGGGGTTTGATTTCCAGAGCCGATCAAAGCGGTGAGGCCGCTTTTCCAGGTGGATCCCAAATCCGCACATACTGCAGCCAGTCCGCTGCGCTCCCGTAGTCCGAAGTGTGCCGTCGGGATCTCTGACGATCTCGCCGTAGATCTCCGGGACGTGAACGCCCAGTTCAAGCGCGAGCTGGAGAACGTCCTGGCGGTTGAAGATCGCAAAAGGCGCTGAACGTTTGGTGCCCTCGGTGATATAGTTGCATCCGTGCATCATGAGAGCCTTCTGCCGACGTCCGCCCTCGGAAGCCATCAGACCGAGATATGGGGCGCTGTTGTGCTGCCTGGCATAGTCGTCGCAGGGCTTTTCCTTCAGGTAATAGCAGCATCGGTCTGAAACCTTGAAATCAGGGGTCCGGTAGTTGACGCCTTCGTTCTCGTTCTCGTAGCCACCGAAGAGATCCAGCCACTTTTGTGCGAGCTGCATCCGGGTGCCGGTACGGTTCCCGCCATATTCGCCAGTTTCGCCGGTAATGATAGCATGGCGGACAGTGGCGTTTTTCGGAGATGGGTTCTGCAGAAGAGAGATCTTGCCGGCAATCTCTTTTGAAAGAACCGGCCAGCCAAACTCTCGCAGCACTTCCACTTTCGTTTTCAGCGGTTTCAACGGAATGATTCCGAGTTCCTTGTGGACTGCCTGAATGCTGCGGTCTTCCAGAGAGGAAACGGAGACGGCTGGGACGTCGATGCCGATGGACCGAAGGAAGCACAGAAGCGTGATACTGTCGAGGCCACCAACGGAGACGTGGCAGTTCTCGATATCCGGATGATTGTAAAACTCCCAGGCCCGTTTTTTCGCGTGCTGCACCTTTGCAGAGTACGGAAGCTGCTGCTTAATCACAAACTCTGCGATCTTCTGATCAACTCCGAGGCGTTTGTTGCGCTCAATAACGCTTTCCATCACTTCTTCGCCTTCCGGTGATAGATCTCATGGCTGCCGTCCCGCAGGGCCTGCTCCTCGGTGGAGGGCTCATAGCCGAGGCTTTCCAGCCAGCGGTAGAGCAGCTGCAGCATAGTGTTACAGGCGCTCGGGTCATAGTTGGGGATCGTGAAGGACGTGTTCATATCGTCCGCGAACCAGTTTTCGGCGTTGTCGTTGTAGATCGCGTAGACGGCCCGGGCCAGATCCTTCTCCTGCAGACCATCCAGGCCCGCCAAGACCTTGTCCGTGTGATACTCGTAGCTTCGCTCATAACCGAGGAGCTTGTCGATGGTATCTGATTTGTTGGCGCCGGAGCAGTGCGCGAAGTAGAGCGCCGGCATCAAGGCGCCGGCGACAATCTTGTCCCGGTTCGCCTTCGTGACGGTCAGGCCTTCGATGAAGTCCTTCCGGAGGCCATAGTGCAGCGCCGAAAACTCCTTGATCTTCGCCCGGACCTCCCGCATAACGCGGTCGCGGGCTTTTTCATCCTCGGTCTTCTTCTCCCCCACCCGGGGCGCGGCGTTCTCGTTCTTAACATACAAGCAGAGGTAGCGGTTGTTTGAGAACATATAGTAGAGCTGCCTGCCGCCAATATCTTTCTTGGATGGCAATTGGCTGAATTTGTCATCAACGTTCGAAATCACGATATGACCGAAGTAACGGCCCATCTCGCCAAAGCCGCTTACGTAACGACTGCTGTAAGCTTCATTGCTGCCGATTCCTATGGCGTTGTGGTCAGCCAGCCATTGCTTCACCGCCGGAAGCTTTTCGGCGGTCTTCTGCCGGTCCTTCGCTTCCTCCAGCGATTGATTGAAGTCCCGGGTACCGATGACCCTCAGCACCTTATTCCGCTCTGCCGGATCCTTCAGCTGCTCCAGCTTAGCGAAATCGGCCATGGAGAGCTGACGTCCAGAGACCTCCTTCAGAATCTTCTGGTCGAGCTTCGCCATCTCGATCCGGTGCTTGACGGTCTTTGTGGAGAATCCGGAGCGCCGGGAGATCTCCGCCGCGCTGCAGCCCAGAAGCGAAAGCTGGTGGAAGCCCTGGGCCTGCTCATAGGGCGTCAGATCGTTCCGCTGGACGTTCTCCATCAGCATGGTGGAGAGCTGCGTCTTGCGGTCCATGCCGGTCACGACGCAGGGGACGGTCTCCAGGCCGGCGGCCTTGGCCGCAGCGTGACGCCGGTGGCCGATGATGACCACGTACCAGGCCTGCTGCGGATCGGGGATCTGTACCCCGAGAACCTGGTCCGCGCTGACCACGGTGAGATTCTGGAGGATCCCGTTTTCCCGGACGCTCTCGGTGAGCTCCGTCAGATCTCCCAGGTCCTTCCTGGGGTTGTCCGGATGCGGCAGCAACCGCGAAACCGGAAGCTGTTCGATTGTGTTCATATCGTCATCCTTTCATGATTTGATCAAATGCGGTGAGCCGCTCCAGCAGAGCGCCGGCTTGGGCATTGCCGAAGATCTCATACCGCAGTGAGTGGGTAGGTCGTTTTTGATGCAGAAGGTCTCTGTCGTGTTTGGCCTGCTCCCTGGTCTTGGTACAGATGAAGGAGCGGCAGATCTTAGGACGCACCTTGTAGACGTCGCATTTTCCCTCGGCCTGGTTGCGGAACGGACAGGTTAGGTCCGTTGCGTCGGCATCGAAGAACGGCGCCTGGGTGTGCTCCTTCAGGCCGTGCTTCCGGGCGTATGCCTTCAGCCGCTGGACCTCTTCCGCGGATAACGGCAGCAGATCGGTGCAGCATTCGCCGCAGTTGGAGCATTGCCCTTCCACGCAGTTGTTTCTGTAGCTTATGTCACCATCCGGTAGTTCCTGAATGCTTCCGTAATAAGACATATCAGTTCCTCGCTTTTGTTGCGCTGTTTCTCAAAGCTGCAATGGCTTCATTCTTTTCCTGGATGCGATCCTGGTGCGCCGCATATCCGGTAATCAGCGCCGCCATCAGCAGGCGGATCTCCGGCCAGCAGCCCCGGGCATATCGAACTGCGCTGAGGAGGTCAACCGCTTCCAGGTGCTCTCCGCGGGAAATCTGGAACAGGGCAAATGCGAAATCCTCCGAATTGAATTTGAACAGATTCGGTTTCTTCACCGATACACGACCTCCTCCCAGTCGGCGTCCTCCGGCTCCCAGGTGTCCGCTGCGTCCGCTCTGGCCAAGCGCCACATACGGCACCAGCGCCAGGCGGCCCGGATCAGCCACAGGATCCCGATCAGCACGGCTAAGCCCAGGGGCGTGGCGAGCAGGATGCCCAGGGCGACTTCCTTCAGGGCTTCCATCATGCTGCACCCCCTCCCGCAAGGATCCTGGCCACGGTGGTTTTGTTGTAGCGCCCACCGCATACGCTGGGGAAATGCTTCCGGATGCTGTCGCCGGTCTGGTACCCCGTGACAGCCTTCATTTCGTCCATGGTCAGCAGCTCCCGTCCGGGATAAAGGGTGTTCAGCTGCTCCATAGTTGCCCGATAATCGGGTTTTTCTCTTGCCATAATGGCCTCCTTTCGTTTCGTGGTATAATTTGTGGGTAGATTGGACTTTGCAGACCGCCTCAGCTTTCATCGATGATTGCCTCAACTTCCACGCCCAGGGCATCGGCCAGCTTGCCGGCGTTGGGGATCGAACAGGTGCCGCGGGTCAAGAGCGTGGTAATGGTAGGCCGGGAGATTCCGGCCAATTCAGCAAGCTGTGCATGAGTCATCTGCTTCTGTGCCATCAGGATCTTTACGGCACGGATGTTGATCTTCACTTCACTTTCACCTCCTTCTCGATTTTTTGATTTTTGGGTGATAACTGAGAAAGAGTATCATTCCAAAACATGGCGTAACGCCAAGTATGCAAATAATATAATGGCGTTTTGCCAAGTTGTCAAGACAATTTTGAAAAAAACTTGACAAAACGCCAATTTTTTTATATTCTTAATTTGGGTTAAAAGGGGGTGACTATTTTGTTAAAGACTCGGCTGAAAGAGATGCGCAAAGAATGTAAACTTACGCAAAAGCAAGTCGCAGCTAAGCTGGGAATAACAGAGAGCACGTACTGCGGTTATGAGACAGGAAAACGTCAGCCCGATCTGCAAAGAGTTTCTGAGCTTGCAAAGATATTTCATGTGAGTGTGGATTACCTTCTCGGTAATGTAAACGATCCCTTTTTCGTCCTGGACACAGAGAAAATCAAAGCCGATATCAATTCCTATGAAAAAGACCCCGAACCCAGCCAAACGGCCAAGCCCGAGGTCTCGGAGGATGATATCAAGTTCGCGCTCTTCGGCGGCGCCGGAGAGATTACAGATGAGATGTATGATGAAGTAAAAGAATTTGTAAAATATGTGAAAATGAAACACGGGCAAAAATAGGAGGATGCAACAATATATGAAAAAAATACTTATTATAGCCTTCGTTCTTTTGCTTCTTTTGGTTTCCGCATGTCAGGCAAACGAAAAAACAGTTGATAGATCCACTTCTGAATCTATCAACAGCAATGATCTACCATATTCATTCGATTGCTTTGATAAGACAATATCTTTGAATTCTATCGCCACTTATGAGTCCAAAGATTCTTCGGGTTATAATTTATTCCTTGTTACAGAATTAGATGTTTCTGCATTTACTGAAGACGAAGTTCGCGACTTCCGTCAAGATGACCTTCTCAGCATATATTATAAAATTTCATCAGAGGAAAACAAACTTGATGATGGTAATGCAGTTCCCCTTGGTAGTTTATATTACACCGATAGCAAAAAACTCGTTTATGTCCATTTGTCTGATGTAAGAATGACTGGTTCTAAAGCTGATCCGTACACACATAGTTTTATCAATTCGTCATACACTTTATCAATTTCTGTAAAGGAAAGTAAGTATGCCATTCCAAATTACTATCTGTTTTGCCGAGATACTATTACAGAGTTAGAGGATCCTGAGACGATTCCAAACCCCTTGCATGACAAAATAGTCTCTTGGCTAAATGATAAAGCATCATTCTGGCAATGAATCAAAAATGACCGCCCCCGGGTACCAGCCGGGAGCGGTCTGCAAAGAAAACCTACCCACAAAACGAAAGGATCTCTCTGCGCTTCTATAGTAGCAAAAAGATCCTCCAAAATCAAGGAGGAATCATGAAAAAAAGTAAATACGCCGATCTCTATACCCTTCGCTCTGATGGCCGGTACCAGGGCTATTACCGCGACGCCGCCGGCAAGCGCCACGTGGTCTGCGACCGGGATCCCGAGCAGCTCCACCGGAAGCTCCAGGAGAAGGAGGCTGCCGCCAGGAAGCCTGTCCCGGAGATCACCTTCCGCCAGGTGGCGGAGAGCTGGGAAGCCAAGCACCGGGAAGAGATCGAAGAGAGAACCTGGAAAAACTACCGCCCCCACCTGACGCAGATCCTGGACGAATACGGGGCCCTTCCCTTCAACCAGGTGGAAGCCGCCGACATAGCTGCAGACCTCGCCAGGGCGAAGGCCCGCGGTCTGAGCGCCTCTGTGGTCAACGCCAGGCGCTCCATCTGGCGCGGGATCTTCGATCATGCTGTGATCCAGGGTGTCGCGAAGTATAATCCGGTCAGCTCTGTGAAACTGCCGAAGGGGCTGCACCGTGGGAAGCGCCAGGCACCCACCGAAGAGCAGATGAAGATCATCCTGGGCGGCCTGGATGCTCCCTTCGGTCTCTTCCCCTTCCTGCTCCTCTGCACCGGCCTCCGCAAGTCGGAGGCCCTGGCTCTCAATTGGTCCGATGTGGATCTCCAGGAGGACGTGCTGCATATCACCAAGAGCCTGGACTACACCAACGGCGCCAGACCGACCTACAAAACACCGAAAACGGAGGCGGGCACCCGGGACGTCCCGATCATAGGAATCCTCCACAGCGCCCTGGAGGCTGCCAGGAAGGCCACGAAGAGCACCCTGCTATTCCCGGCCCCTCCGAGCTCCAGAGGCGGCAAAGGCGGCGGCCTGATGCCTGACAGGGCCTATGACGGCGCCTGGGCGCGGTACTGTGAGGCTGTCGGCCTTCTGGATCCGGATGGCAAGCCGGTAATCACAGCCCACAATCTCCGGCATGGTACTGCAACCCTGTTCTTCGAGCTGGGCGTGGATGAGCTGACGGCGCAGCGGATCCTTGGCCACAGCAGAGTAGAGATCACCAGGGAGATTTACACCGATCTCCGCCAGCAGCAGCTGAAAAAGAGCGTCAACCGCTTTGATAAGGGCATGAATAAAAAAGCCGGGATCATCCCGGTAAAAAAGAAAGGGAAAGAGGCCGTCTGATGGCAATTCTGATGGCATCTCAGTTTTTCCTTGAAAACTCAACAGATCTTTACAGACTGTAAATCTGCTGGCACTGCCTTCGGTGGTTCGAATCCACCTTCCCCCACCAAACCCGGACGCGAAAGCGTCCGGGTTTTCGGCTTTTTAGGGTGAAAAATCGCTGCATTTCCTCGTATTTATATCTTGCTATCGCGATTTCTCGTTTCTTTAGGCATCATTGACCACTTGAGTGACCACTTAAAGGTCTGTTTCTGAATGGGTCAAATGACCCATGGAAACGTGGTCGTCAGTGGTCAGCTTCTGGCGCAGAGGCTTGTCCTGCTTCCCGGACGGATCGGATAAACGCATCCATTCTGTTGGCGCTCTCCCGCTTCATCCCCTGCGTTGCATGGGCATAGGTGGCAAGGGTAAAGGACGCTGTCGCATGTCCGAGATTCTCCTGGACCGTCTTGATATCGTCTCCCGCCTGCAGGCTGTTGACCGAGAAGGTATGGCGAAGATCGTGGAACCGAAGCTCCGACATTCCGAATTCCTTCGC
>ODAI013431449.1_pt1 | contig 11954 bp, 9 predicted proteins | sample 1539321 | NCBI WGS metagenome assembly ODAI01 (sample SAMN02144231, study PRJEB22623) | gut metagenome | biome: sheep rumen | host: Ovis aries | place: New Zealand
TCGTCGGTAGTCAGCAGGTCGGGCAGCTTGGTGGTCTCCACCTGGTAGTTGCGCGACGAGCTCACGCCCGTGCCGATGTTCATGGCCCGCTTGAAGTCGGCCCACCACGAGTGGTTGCGGCCCTTCAGCCGCTCTATCTCCTCCACGCTCAGGTTGTACTTCTCCGTCAGGGCCTTGATGAGTGCCTTGTCGTAGAAGGGCACCCCCAGTTTCTCGGCCAGCTTGCGACCAACGGTACGGCCGCCGCTGCCCAGCTCGCGGTTGAGGGTAATCACGAATTTCTCGTTTTTGTTCATTGCTTATTTGGTTTAAATGTCTTGTCTATCAGTTGTTCGAATTCTTTGAAGGCAAACGTGTCGCTCAGCTCGCGCATCGCGTCGGCCAGCGCCCGAAAGCGCCATGCGTGCACCTTAGGGTCCTTGATTCGGAACAGGTCCCAAAGCGCATCGCCCTTCTCTGCATAGTCGCGCGCGATGGCCCGCATGTTCGACAGCTTGTCGCCCAGGGCCACCATCTTCACCTCGCGCGAGGCGTGCGCCAGCCGGTCGATGGCCACCTGCTTGCGAGCGAACCAGCGCTCTTCGGGGCTCATGGGGCCTACCTCGACATCTGTCTCCTGGTCCACCAGACTGGCAACGCGATCTCCAAACTCGGCGCGAATCTGCCCGATGGTGACGTCGGTGTCCTCCACCGTGTCGTGAAGCGCGGCGGCGGCCAGCAGCTCCTGATCCGACGTCATCGTGGCCACAATAGCGACAGCCTCCAGCGGGTGGACGATGTAGGGGAAGCCCTTGCCGCGACGCTCCGTTCCGGCATGGGCGCGAACCGCAAACACGATGGCGCGGTCCAGCAGCTCGGTATCTAAGGGTTGATTGGGCATTAGCTGGGCTATTCGGGTAGGAAGCTGTCCAACATTTGTTGCATGAACCCAGCGAACGCATGTTTTCCGTCGCTCAGCTTGCTGAGCAGGAACGCCATCTTGACTGCAAGGAAGGGGCGCAACTTTCTGGCCTCGGTCTCCAGCTCTTCAGTCGAGTTGGTGCCGTAGTACACGGGGGCGAAAGCGTCCCAATGGGCCTTCATCGTTGGCGGGTCTACGTGGAAGATTTTGTCGGTCGTCTCGGCGCGGAGGGAATGGGTGGAATGGTACATCAGGCCCAGGTCCCATTCGGGTACGCCGTAGGCAAAGTCGCCTACGTCGATCCATAGGTCGCGCTGCCCGTCGGTAATGATGTTGCCGATGTGCAGGTCGCCGTGCAGGCACGTAGGTGCTGAGGGAACGCTGTCGAGAAAGCGATAGATACGCGCTTTGTAGCTGTCGGGCATTTCGATGAAGCCTTCTACCTGCGCCCTCACCAGGTCCTTCATGTCGGGCAGACGCTTCGTGTCGGCAGGCGTCTGGTGGATTTGCTTGGCCAGCACGGCAAAGCGCTCCGACAGCGGCACCAGCTTGTCGGGCTCCTCCGAGATGATGCGGGTGAAGGAGCGCTTCGGGCTGATCAGCTCGTACTCAGCGCCGTAGCGGGTGCCGTCGGTAATCAGGCGGATGGGCTTCGGCGTTGGCAGTCCGCTCTCGTACACTACCTGGTTGATGCGAAACTCGCGTATGGCAGTATCAGCGGCCAGACTCGGCAGGTAGAGCTTGGCCAGCGTCTTACCGTTCTTATGGTTGTAGGTGAGAGCCGTTCCGCCCTCGCCCGTCTGGAAGTAGTCGTCCAGATTGATCAGTTGCATTTCTTCATTCATAGCAATTATTACATGATTATAACAGTAGTCTACAGATGTACGGCGACACTCGCCATGAACCATCGGCCCTGCTGCGGAATGAGGTTGGTGTTCATGCCGCTGCGGTAGTATTTCGTGCCCAGCAGGTTGTAGAGGTTCAGCCCGAAGGTGACCGGCCCGAGCGTGTAGTTGCCACCCATGTTGACGATGGCGCGGGCGGACATTTCCTTGCGCATGATGATGTGCTGCATGTCCTCGATGGCCTGCAGACCGTAGAACTCGGCCTGCGCCATGTCGCCCTGGTTGTAGTAGACGGTAGCCGTCTGGATGCCTTTCACGGCCTGGATGAGCCTGACGAGGTCGGTATTGTACGACGTCTGGTGACCTTCGTAGAGCAGATGGCCGTGCAGCCGCAGCCGCGGGGTGGCCTGCCAACCCACGACAAGGTTGCCGCGCAGGACGGGCGTGTTGTTGTTGTCATCGATGTCGGTCGAATAGTACTCGTCGAGCTCGGGCGGCACGTCGAGGCCCATGAGGTTCGACTTGAAGGTATGCGTCCACGTCAGGTTGGCATGACAAGTCAACGCCGTCGTGGGCTGGTAGCTCACCATCATCTCCACGCCGCACGTCTGGTTCTTGCTCGCGTTCTTATAGTCGATGACGTTGGTCATGATGAGGTCGTTGGCGCGGTTGTAGAAGCCGTTCACCTCGAAGTTCAGCCCGCGCACCCAGTTCGTGCCGGCAAACGACATCTGTACAGAATGTACACGTTCGGGCGACAGGAGGCCGGCGTCGGCAGCCTCGCCGCCACCCATCAGCGTGGCCAGCAGGTTGGCCTTGCGGTAGATGTAGGGCGCATCGACAAACGACTTGGAGTAGCTCAGTCGGGCGCTCCACCTCGGCCGCAGCAAGATGAGGGCCACGCGGGGCGAGAACTCGTTGGCGTGCGAGTCGTCGTAGCGCTCCTTGTAGTCATAGCGCAGACCGGCATTCAGGATGAGCGACCGCCATTGGTGCTTCAGCTGCAGATAGGCGTCGGCGGTGTTCTCGCTGCCCTTGCCGGCGTTGCGCAGCTTCGGGTCTTCGAAGAAGGTCTGCTCAAAGTCGTAGCCTATCTGGTAGCGGATGTCGTCGAGCTGGAAGTGGCCGTACTCGGCGCCAAAGCCGATGTTGCCCTTGTGGTGGTCGCCAATGGCATAGCTGTAGTTGCCCTTGAGCTGCAGACCGTAGTCCTGCTCCTGGCCATTGACGTAGCGGGAGATGCCGCCGTAGTTGGCGAATACCGTCGTCACGTCGTCGGGCAGACCGATGGCCACGCCTAAGGTGGGCATCGGAGCATCGTTGATGACCTGATAGCGCGTCAGGTCGGACTTGTCGTAGGTGGCGGCAGCCTTCCATTGTACGTTGCCCAACGACCACTGGTAGCTCAGGTCGGCATGGCGCGAGGCGGTACCGAAGCCCGGCTGCAGACCGTTGTAGGTGCGATAGCGGTCGTGGTCGTAGCTCAGGGCCAGCGACGTCATGGTGAACGGCGCTACGACCTGCGAGAAGTGGGTGTCGTAGAGGAACTGCAGTCCTTTCCATCCGAACTGCATGCCGAAGTCGTAGGTCGGACGGCTGCCTACGCGGCCGATGCGGACGTTGTCGACAGGCATGGGGAAAGGGCTCTCGCCCACCCGCTCGCCAGCTACGTTGAAGCGCTCGCCGCTGCTGCGGTAGGTGCTGCCCCAGACAAGCATGTCGAGGTCGAAATAGCGCTTGCCGAAGATGGCATCGGCGCGCACCTGTCCATGATTGCCCAGGCCCCCCTTCGCCTGCAGGCGGTCGACGTCGGCGCCCTGCTTGGTGATGATGTTGACCACGGCAGACAGGGCTACGCCGCCGTAGAGCGACGAGGCCGGTCCACGCAGCACCTCTATCTGCTTCACCTTCTCCAGCGAGATGCTGAAGTCTGGCGCGGCAGTATTGGTGACGTGGCTGTTCAGTCGATGGCCGTTGAGCATGATGAGAATCTTCTCCTGCGTATTGCTGTAGATGCCGCGCATAGCGATGTTGATGTCGTCGTCGCAGTCTATCAGGTTCATGCCAGGCACGAAGGCCGCCAGCACCTCCTGCAGGTTGCGGCCGCCGCTGTCGCGAATCATCCGCTCGGTGATGAGCGTGGTGGGCACGGGCACCTCGGCCAAGCTCTCGGCCTGGCTGGAGGCCGTGGTGATGGTGGTGGTCATGCCGGCCTTGATGTTGTTCACGATGTCGGCAAAGGTGGCGGGGTCTTGCGACGTCACGCTATAGTAGGGATTCTGCTGCAACAGGAGCGTGGTGTAGTGCTCGGTCTGCGCCATGTCGAAGCGAGCCAGATAGCTGAGGGCTATCAGTCGGAGCGCATTCTGCCGCTCCATGCCGCGGAAGGTGTCGAGGTAGCGTAGCAGCGAGTCGCGAGCCTGCTCGATGCGCCCTACCTGGTAGTCGCTCTCTGCCTGCATGTAGACCTGGCGCTGGCTCTGCGCCATACAGAGTGAAGAGTGAAGGTTGAAGAGCGACGAATTGACTACTGCACTAAATAGAAGCAGCACAGTAAACAAAAGGCGTAACCAGACATTTCGTTTTGTCGTATGCATCTGTATCTGACGATTAGGTTTTACAAGACTTCACACTACTCACTTTTCCCGCAAGGGTATGCTGAAGGTGAAGGTGGTGCCCTGCCCTTCCGCCGAGGTGAAGGTTATCGTGCCGCCATGCCGGTTCTCGATGATGTCGCGCGTGATGCCCATGCCCAGACCGGTACCCTCGCCGACGGGCTTGGTGGTGAAGAAGTTCTCATAGAGGCGCTGCTGCACCTCGTCGCTCATGCCTATGCCGTTGTCGGCGATGCTGATGGTCAGGGTATTACCCTCGGCAGCGACGCTGATGCTGATCTCAGGCGCATAGCCGGCGGCTGCGCTCTGGCTCTTCTTCCAGACCGCATAGCAGGCGTTGTTCATGATGTTCAGCACGGCTCGGCTCAGGTCCTGCGGGATGACCATGATAGGCGGCATACCGTCCTGGTACGACTCGTTCAGACTGACGTTGAAGCCCTGGTGGTTGGCCCTCATGGCGTGATACGACAGGTGCACGTATTCCTTCACGATACGACATACGTCGGACGGCACGAACTCGTTGTCCTTGCCTCGCGACACGAGCAGGATGCCTTGTATGATGCTGACGGCGCGCTCGCCACTCTCCGTGATCTGCGCCATATTCTCCTTCAGGTCGGCCACGATGTCGTTCAGGTCTTCGCGGTCGGCCTCCGGCAGTCGGTCGGCATTGTCGTCGATGACGGCTACGAGGTCGTCGAGCAGGCGACCCGACATCTTCGAGAAGTTGATGACGAAGTTCATGGGGTTCTGAATCTCGTGGGCAATACCAGCGCTCAGCATGCCGAGGGATGCCAGTTTCTCCTGCTTCTGCAGTTGCTGTCTGAGTTGTTCTATGTCAGTCATAAGCCTCTTATGTTCAGTCCTTTATATTCAATTTGAAAAGTGTAACGGTAAACTCGGTAAATTCATCCTTGACCGATGCCACGCTGATGTCGCCGCCGTGGTTCTGTACGATCTCGCGACTCAGGTAGAGTCCTACACCCGCAGCCTCGGCTGTGGTCTTGGTGGTGAAGAAGGGGTCGAAAATCTTACTGAGAATCTTCTCCTCGATGCCCACGCCGTTGTCGCGTATCTTCAGCACGTATCGGTCGTCGACTACGGTCGCCGTCAGCGACACCTCGGGGGCGTAGGACGTGCGCTGTGCCTTCTTCACCACGGCGTAGACGGCGTTGCCCAGCAGGCTCATAAAGGTCTTGCTGAGCATGTCGGGATTGCCGTGCAAGGGCATCGGGCCATCGGGCAGGCTGAACGCCACGCGGATGCCGTACTGCTCCTTTTCCTTAGCGAAATAGGTATTGACCATCTCCTCATTCTGCTTCAACACGGGCAGGAGGTCGGTCTCGACGTAGCCGCCGGTACGGTCCTTCAGCATCTCCTCCATCGCCTTCAGCGTGCGGGTGGTGTTCTGACCGTACTGATCGACGTTCTGCAGGTTCTCCGTCAGCATGTCGAGCACGTCGAGCGTGTCTTCATAATCGTCGGGCTCGATGTTGTCCTTGTTGTGGTCGATGTTCTCCTTGAGGTCCTTCAGCAGGTCGTTGGACATCTTCGAGAAGTTGATGATGTAGTTCATCGGGTTCAGGATGCGGTCGATGAGTCCTTCCGTCAGCTTACCCACCGTGGCCATCTTCTCCTGACGTATCAGTTCGTGCTGGGCGCTACGCAGGTCGGCCGTGCGCTCCTCTACGATGCGTTCCAGCTTGATCTTGTCCTTCTGCAGGCGCTTCAGGCGGTAGCGGAAGAGCAGGTAGACGATGTAGGCAAACAGCAGGAAATAGAGCACCACCATATACCATCGCATGTACAACGGATATGGAATGCTGAAGTCCGTACCCACCACGTCGGACAGCTCGCCGTTGGCCAGCCGCGCCTGGATGCTCAGGGTGTAGGAGCCGTAGGGCAGATTGAGGAACTCCACGTCCTGCTTCTCCGTCCAGGCACTCCACTTGTTGCTGTTCAGCTTGTAGCGGTAGAGTGTATGGCCCGAGAGGGGCGCGTAGTCCAAAGCGTAGTAGAAATGCAGGTGGCGCTCGTCGCTTCCCTTCTCGATGGAGCGGAAGCGTAGCGTGCGGCAGTCGTTCAGGGCCGTCAGCCCTTCGTGGCCTGCATCGACGACGGCGAGCACCTCGTCGCCGCCAAGCCACACCTGGTCGCCTTGACGGTACTGGGACTTCACCTCGATGTGGCTCAAGGGCGTGCGCAGATGGGGCGAGAGCGCAGCCAGAGGACTGTCGGTCGTGGCGGTCGGCGTGCCTTTTGTCTGCCCGTGGACATTCTTCAGCCACAGGCGTCCGTCGGCGGCAATGCCGATGTCGGTCACCAAAGGCAGGTCGTCGACCTGCTCCACCCTACTCCCTTCATAGCAATAGACGCCGTTAGGCTCGCCGGCATACACCTTGTCGCCGTCGACGAGCATAGCTGTCGTGGCATTGGAGGTCAGTCGGCTGACGATGCCTCCTGGCGCCACCTTGTAGATGCCGCTGGAGGTGGCGACCAGCAGGTCAGAGCCCTGACGGCTCATGGTCCAGCAGATGTTCTTTATCTCGTCTACCCGCTGACAGCGTCGACCTGCGATGCTGTACAGGCCGTTGGTAGTGCCTACGTACATCTTGTCGTCGAAGGCCATGATGGCATGTACCTCGCCTGCCAGACCGTCTTTCGGCAGGAAGTAGCTGAAGACTGACGGCAGCTCGATGGCGAAGATGCCGTGCGACGTTGCTCCCCAGAGCACGCCATGACCATCGTAGGCCACGCGTGCCACCTGGTCGGAGCACAGGCCGTTGGCCTCGGTGATGGTGTAGAGCTCGCAGCCGTCGTGGTCGGTCACCAGCAGTCCGTTGTTCTTCCTGACCTTCACCAGCAGTCCGCCGTCGAGCGTCTCCGTCTGGGTGATGTTGTCAAGCTGCCCTTGCTCCTCGTCCGATCGCTGCCTCAGCCGCTCCTTCACGTCGTCGGTGACGTCGGTCTGCTGCATCGTCAGCTGGCCGTCGGCCTGACGGATCAACCGGCCGTAGTAGTTATACCCTCCTACCCAGACGGTATGGTTGCTGTCCTGATAGAGTGCCGTCACACGGCTGATGTCGGGTGTGTGGATGATATGCCACCGTGCACGGTCGTAGTAGAGCAGTCCTTCGAAGTTGGCCACGACGACGGTTCCGTCGTCGGCCGTCACGATGTCGAAACAACGGTTGTGGCCGCCATACTCCGCCGACGTGTAGTTGCGGATGAGCGGCAGGCCCTGCGCCCCTGCGGGGCTAAACAGCAAATAACAAATAATAAATAATAAACAACGGCGCACATATATCGCCATGGTTTCCAAATCTCGTCTCCGCATAGTTTATTATTTATTATTTGTTATTTATTATTTAGGCCAAAGGCCGCAAAGGCCGCATAGGGTATGCCTTTTCCCACGTAGTAGTTCCATTCCTCCTGGGTGAGGTTGCGCTTCACGTTGTGGCGCAGCCGCTCGGCAATCATCGGCATGGAGACGAGATACTCGGTCAGCGTGCCGTTGTACTGGCCGGTCCAGATGTAGTTCTTGTCGGCGCTAAAGGTGAAGTCGGTCAGCCAGCTGTTCGACTGGAAGAGCGTGATGGGCTTCATCTGTGCCTCGTTGGTCAGCCAGAAGAGCAGCTTGCCGTCGTAGCTCGACGAATAGAGTCGCGGTCCGTCGAACTGCAGCTTCGTCACCTGCGACAGATGGCCCACGAGCTTGTAGGTCGTGCCGGCTCCACCCGTCAGCCAGATGGTGCCGTCGGCCATGCCGTAGGCGCGCAGCCTGCCGTCGGCGCTGTGGGCAAAGGCGGTCACCTGCCCCCAGACGGGAATCTTCTCGGTGGTGATGTCGTCGAGGCTGCCCACCTGGTGCATGTTGCCGCTCTTGTCGAAGAGCAGGGGCTTGCCGCCCAGGCTGCCGGTAGCGCCGACGTGGAAGTCGAGTACGCGCGTTCCTATAATATTATTGGTAGCCACATCGAGCAACGTGATGCTGTTCTCGCCGACGATGAGCAGCTGCCGCCCGTCGTTCATGCCCTGCAGGCTGAAGGGCTTGGCACCTCCGACGAAGACGGAACGCAGCTGGCTGCCGTCGGCCACGACCAGATAGCCTGTATGGCTGATGGCATAGTCCGTGCCGTTAGGTGCAGCGAAGCCGTCGCGGAAGCAGTAGTTGCGGTCGCTCAGCAGGCGCGTGGTCTGCTTTGCCCCACCCTGCATCGTGTGGCGGTAGAGCTCACCATAGGTGCTGACCGTGAGCAGATGGTGGTCCTTTGGCGAGACGGCCGTGCAGGCGATGCTGCCGTTGTGGATGCTCCAGTTGCTGCGGCCGCCAGCCGACTGAGTCAGGGCCTGGAAGACGGCGGGAGCAAACAGGTCGCCGCCATAGCGGCTGGTGAAGTAATAGGAGGCGTAGGCCAGGATGTTGCCCAGCTCCGTGTCGCCCGCCTGAGAGATGGCATAGGACTGCGATCCGAGCGTGCGGCCCAGCGAGACGTAGTTCATCGTGTCGGCCACCTGCTTGGCATGCTCAGCCTGCCGGCGTTGCTCGTCGGCTTCCTGGCGCTGGTGTTCAGCCATCTGGTAGGCGTTCATCGCCTCGGCAGCCGACGACTCGGCGCTGGCCTGCGCCTCGATGGCCTTCTGCCGCTCCGTCTCCGAGCGGGCTGTCATCTCGCGAGCAATCTCCGACTGTCTGATAGCCTCCTGACTGCGCTCTTCGGCCAGGGTCTGCTGACCGAAGGCGATCTCCTCCAGCTGCTTGCTCACACGACGGTCGATGGCCGACTGCTTCTCCTGCTCGCGCAAGGAGGCCAGCTGCGACTCCAGCTCGCTGATGCGCTCAGCATCGGCATGCCGCTGGTAGAGCCCTGCTCCTACCGACAGCACCAGCAGACCTGCCAAACACCCTATGATGATATTACCTTTTTTCACCTCTCACTCATCACTTCACACTTATCACTTATCACTTCACACTTCTCACTTATCACTTATCACTTCCTCTTCATCACCAGCATCGTGATGTCGTCGCTCTGCTCGGCATCGCGCACGAAGTCGTTGATGCCAGCCTTGACGCCTTCCACCATCTGCTGACAGCTCTCGCCAGCCAGCGTGCCGAGGAGATCGTTCAGGCGTTGGTCACCAAACTCCTCGTTGGCCGCGTTCAAAGCCTCCGTCACGCCGTCGGTATACATGAAGAGCGTGTCGCCAGGTTCCAGCTGCAGGGTGTCCTCCTGATAGTCGATGTCGTCGAAGGCGCCAACGATGGTGTTCTTCGGTCGGGGCAACTCCTCCAACGTGCCGTTGGCACGCAACAGACAGGGCGGGTTGTGGCCGGCGTTGCAGTAGCTGACCTGTCCCGTCTTCAGGTTGTAGACGGCATAGAAGGCGGTCACGAACATGCAGTCGACCGAATAGGCCGCCAGCAGGTGGTTGGAGTCGGTGATGCATTCGGCAGGGCTGACCCCTTGCAGGCCCTTCGAACGGATGATGGTGCGGCTGACGGCCATGAACAGCGCGGCGGGTATGCCCTTGCCGCAGACGTCGGCAATGACGAGGGCTATGCGGTCGTCGTCGATGCGGAAGAAGTCGTAGAAGTCGCCGCCGATATCCTTTGCGGCCTCCATCGAGGCGTAGATGTCGACCTTGTCGCTATCCTCGGGGAAGGGCGGGAACACCTGGGGCAGGATGTACTGCTGGATGTCGCGGGCCGTGGTCAGGTCTTTCTTCAGCGACTCCAGCTGTGTGTGCTCCTTCTGCGACTCGTGGACGAAGCGTATCTGCTCGATGGCCTTCTCGATGGTAAGGCTCAGGTCGTCCATGTCGATGGGCTTCGTGGCAAAGTCGAAGGCGCCGTTGTTCATGGCCTGACGAATGTTCTTCATGTCGCCGTAGGCACTCACCATGATGACGCGCAGGGCGGGATTGCGCATCTCGTTCACCTTCGCCAGCAGGGTCAGACCGTCCATCTCGGGCATGTTGATGTCGGAGAGGATGATCTCGATGTCGGGCGTGTTGTACAAGATGGCGAGGGCCTCCAGACCGTTGTGGGCGAAGTAGAACTCGTACTCGCCGTTGCGTATCTTGCGTCTGAAGTACTGCTTCATCAGCAACTCCAAGGGAGCCTCGTCGTCGACGCTTAATATTTTTACTGCAGCCATAATCGTTAAACTATCTGATTTCAAACAGGTTGAAGAATCCGGTCATCACAAAGACCTTCTTGATGCTGTCGTTGATGTGCTCGATGACGACCTTGCCCCCTTTGGCGGCAGCCTCCTTGCGGAGGGTGAGCAACAGGCGCAGGCCCGAGCTGCTGATGTACTCCAGACCGCTGCAGTCGAGTGTGATTTCCTTGTCGGCATTCTCCAGCAAGGGCACGATTTCGCTTTGAGCACTTACTGCCGACGGGGTGTCGAGTCGGCCACTGACGGTGGCAAACATGCCGCCGCTTTGTTCTTTTACTTCGAATATCATAGTTCTAATAATGTGTTTTGTTCTTCTGTTCTTACGTTCTTCCTCATGGTCAGAACGTTCTTGCCGTCGAGGCGCTCGTAGCTGACGTTGTCCATGATCTGGCGCACCAGGAAGATGCCCAGTCCGCCGATGGGTCGCTCCTCGGCCGAGAGCGTGGTATCGACGTCGGCCTGTGCCGTCGGGTCGAAGGGCTGTCCTGCGTCGCTGACGACGAACCGCAGCTCATCGCCCTCTAAGGAGGCCTCGATGTTTATCTCTCCCTGAACGTCGGGCGGATAGGCATAGCTCATGACGTTGACGACCGCCTCCTCCAAAGCCAGGCAGATGCTCATGGCCAGCGACATGTCGAGCTCGGCCTTTTCGGCTATGCTGTCGACGAAGTCGTGCAGTTGAGGTACCGAGGCGATGTCGTTAGGCAGGGTGATGGACTGCTGCCATGCGGTTGTCTGTTTTTCCATGCTCATGTCAGTTGATCTGAGGTTGTTGGTTGATGATATTGAGCCCCTGTACCTGCTCAAAGAGCTCTTTGGCCAGCTGCAGGTTGTTGTCGTCGTGGCCTTTCAGCCACTCGAAGACCTGCGTGAGGGCGGCCAGTCCGCCGCCGTTCTTCAGCACGTAGACGAAGCAGAGGTTCTGCAGTCCGATGTTCTCCGAGAGGATGTCGAGGTCGGTGGCGCCGAGCTGCGAGACGGCCAGCCGATAGGCATCGTCGCTATAGTCTTCTATCAAGTGGTTAACGTCGCCCAGGGTCTCGAAGCCCAGCTTACGGAGCACCCGCAGGAAGGGCATCATCGGCACGGGATAGAGCTCGGCCTGGTTGATGGCGGCAATGCGCTCGTTTAGGCGGGCAAAGGGATGCATCTCCAGGTAGCGTCGGAAGGTGTCGGCGTTCAGGTCTACTTCGTCGAGCTGTCCCGATGCCTCCAGGGCGAGCATCTGGCGCCGGTAGTCGGTGAGCGTGTTGCGCAGGCGGCTGAACTCCTCGTCGATGAGCTCCAGCATGCCTGCCAGGCGGTTGAACTGCCGCATGTACTCGTGCGGAATCTTAATGCCGCCCTTGTAGCCCGTGTCGTGGTCGAGGGTGCTCCAGACGTGCTGGAGTGCGGTGCGCATCTGTATCTCGAA
>ODAI010041906.1_pt1 | contig 11953 bp, 8 predicted proteins | sample 1539321 | NCBI WGS metagenome assembly ODAI01 (sample SAMN02144231, study PRJEB22623) | gut metagenome | biome: sheep rumen | host: Ovis aries | place: New Zealand
CGTCGGGCTTATTGAACACATAGACCACGGGCGAACTATATGGCATAGGATCGTAGCCATAGTCTACGTATGCCTGCCTGCTTTGCTCCACGGGTAGGGTGTTGCCGACTATTGCCCGCACCTCGTCGTTGCTGAGCGAACCACTGTATATTATGTCACAGGCGCTGCTCGTCACCTTTCTGAAGGCATCTATCATAGCGTCACCACCCATCGCCTTCACCTCCTTGGCTGTAGTACGATGCAGGGTGCTGGCTCTGTTGCCGTAAGCCGCATACTCCAACATTGCCTTCAGCACGTCGGTATTGCTCTCGGCGAGCGACTTCTCGTCGGTCTTGGCAACGTCCACAACCTTCTTGACCGACTTTTCGTCAGCCTTCATATTGCCGATGAAATGGGATATAAGCTGCATGGTGGGCTTGAAATTCTTGTCGATACCTGTGACTTCGAGCGAGAATGACGACTTGTCTACACTGAAGCTCATGTCGGCACCAAGCGTCTGCAGCGCGTTGCCCAGCTGTTGTCGGGTGAGCGAGTCGGTACCGATATTGTTCAGTAGCGCGTCTACCGCTTCGAGACGTGGGTCTGCCAGAGTGCCGCGATTCCACTTCACCGACAAGTTGAACAGCTCGTTGACAGGGTTCTTCACCGTATATAGCACAGCCTCATCGCCCAGCTTGCTGATGGAGGCGTCCTTGCCAAAGTCGATGAGTCGTGGCGACACCTCCCTCACAGGGATCTGTGCCAGCTGCTTGGCATACTCCGACTCCTGTCCGCGGTTTGCTGGCACCACGGGCTTATAGCCTGGCTGGGTGAGGCGGTCCTTAGGGTACTTGCCGTATTTCTTAGAGAACCTGACGAAGGGGGCACTGAGATAGCGCTTGGCGACGGCTGTCACATCATCCTTAGTAACGCTGTTGACTGCCTCTACATTTTCGATATACTCTCTCCAGCTATGTCCGCTGCTCATCACCTCCACCATCGTCATGGCTCTCTCCTCAATGGTCTCCAGGCTGCGTGCATTCTCTCGGTATATCTCTTGCTTCTGCACAAGCAGAGACTCGTCGCTGAAGTCGCCCGCCATCAGTCGCTGTACCTGCTGGAGACTTGCCGCCTCAGCCTTGGCGGTCTTTGCCAGCAGGTTGGGTATGACTATCATCGCCGCCGCACCAGCATCGTTAAGGCTAAACGTAGTGGCAGCAGACATGAGCATCTTACCCTCGTTGGTCAGCGAGTCGAGCATGCCAGCCTTGCCGTTAGACAGCATCTGCAGCGCCACCTTCAGCGCGTTGGCATCCTTGTCATAGTCGGTTGGAGCCTTGAACACCAGAGCCTCAGCACTGACAAGCGGTATTGGCAGTTTCACCTCGACGGTGCGTTCGGCAGTAATGTCAGGCAGCGGAGACACGCCTCGTACTGGTTTTACGCCTTTCGGGAGTCTGCCGAAAGTCTTCTCCAGGAGTGGCGTGATGGTCTCTGCGTCGAAGTCGCCACACAAGACCAAGCCCATATTGCTACCGACATAGTATTTCTCATAGAAAGCCTTCATGTCAGATAGCTTCGGATTCTTCAGGTTCTCCGTACTTCCGATGACAGGATAGGCGTAAGGTTGGGTACCAAACAACTCGGCAGTAACCTTCTCCAGTGCCGTCGACATGATGTTGTCTGAATACAGGTTTTTCTCCTCGTATACCGTTTCAAGCTCGCCCTGGAAGAGGCGGAACACAGGATTTACAAACCTGTCGCTGTTGAGTCGACACCATTGTTCGATATACTGTGGTGTGAAGACATTGTGATAGAAGGTGAAGTCGTACGAAGTACCTGCATTCAGGCTGCTGCCGCCATAACGGGATATGAGCGTGTTGAACTCATTAGGAATGGCATAGTCGGCTGCCTTCTGGCTCAACAGGTTGATGTCCTGTTGTATCTTGGCACGCTTAGCATCGTCGGTGGTGGCAGCCAGCTGGTCGTAGCAAGCCGCAATAGAGTCGAGCCATGGTTTTTCCTTGGCATAGTCTACCGTACCTATCTCCTGTGTACCCTTGAACATGATATGCTCGAAGTAGTGGGCGATACCAGTATTGGGGCAGTCCTTGGCACCAGCATTCACCACCACAGCACCAAACACCTTCGGCTGGGAGTGGTCTTCGTTGAGCCATACGGTCATACCATTGCTCAGGGTCAACTCGCGTACTTTCAACATACCGACATTCTGGGCATTGATACCAATCACCATCAGCAACAATGCCAATACAAAACAAGCTCTTCTCATACAATGATCAATATAAATTTCAATACAAATAGAACATCCGTTCCATCATCTGCCACTTCTCGTCAGAGGTAGCTTCCTTTGCACAGTTCTGGAACATCGCCATATACTCCTCCCACTCCTGCTGTCGAGGCAGCTTGGCAAGGCGTGCCATCGCTGTGTCCCAGTCGAAGTCGAGCGGAGTCTCTACTATCATAAACAGCCGTGTGCCAAGGATGTATATCTCCATCTCGAGTATTCCCACCGACCGTATGCCGTCAATGATTTCCTGCCATGCTTCGCCCTCACTGTGGCGTCGCCTATATTCTGCTATCAGCTCGGGGTTGTCGCGCAGGTCCATCGTCTGGCAGTAGCGCTTCACGGGCTGTGAGAATGGTCTTACCTTATATCCCTCGGTCATTCCTTCACCTCCCAAACGTCATTGGTCTCAAGGAGTTCCTCAAAGGTGTGGTATGGCTTCTTCGCCTTCAGCTCCTCTATCTGCTCGCTGACAGACTCGTCGTAGGTAGGTGCCTCCACGTCGCGGATCACTCCCAGTGCGATAGGGAAACCCGCCTCATTGTCCATCATGGCGAGCTTCAGCTGCAGTGTGTTGTCCTGACAATGGGCATCGTGTACGAGGATGTCGTCTATGGTGACACCATTCTCACCAATCTTCACAACCTTCAGACCAAATCCCTCCTGCATAATACCATATTCGTTATTCTCACCGAACAGCAGAGGCTCACCATGGCGCACGTAGATGGCGTTTTTCTTTCTGCCCTCTTTGGTATATATAGGGTCGTAGGCACCGTTGTTAAAGATGACACAGTGCTGCAGGATTTCGCACACTGCCGCACCCTTATGATGATAAGCCGCCTTGAGTATCTCCACAGTCTCGTTGCCGTCGTTGGCTACAGAGCGAGCAAAGAAGTTGCCACGTGCACCGAAGCACAGCTCTGCCGGACGGAACGGATCCTCCACCGTACCATAAGGACTCGACTTGCTGACGAAGCCACGAGGCGACGTAGGGCTATACTGTCCTTTGGTGAGTCCGTAGATGCGGTTGTTCAGGAGTATCATGTTCAGGTCGATATTCCTGCGCATGGCATGTATGAAATGGTTACCACCGATAGCCAGTCCGTCACCGTCGCCACTCACCTGCCATACTGTAAGTTTAGGGTTAGCCACCTTCGTACCGGTAGCTATCGCCGCAGCCCTGCCGTGTATTGTCTGCATGGCGTATGTGTTCATGTAGTATGGCAGTCTGCTGCTACATCCTATGCCCGAGATCACTGCTGTCTCGTATGGAGGCACACCAATCTCAGCCATCGCCTTGTGCAGGGATGCCAAGAAGAAATGGTCGCCACAACCAGGACACCACCGTGGCTGTCCTTTTTTGAAGTCGGATGCTGAAAAAGTCGTATTCATGGTCTTAATCATTTTCTAATAGTTTGAGGAATGTGGAGGTGAGCTCTCCCGTCTGGAACGGTTGACCTTTCACCTGATTGAACTTATATGGTTTGAATCCGTCGACACGTATGCGCAGGTAGGCAGCCAGCTGACCGAGGTTCTGCTCTGCCACCACCACTTTCTTGTACTTCAGCAGCACCTCCTTGGTATTGCGAGGCAGAGGGTTGATGTACTGGAACTGTGCCAGCGCCACCTTGTGACCCTGCTTGCGCAGCTCCTCCATGGCTGAATATAGATGGCCGTAGGTACTGCCAAAGCCAACGATGAGCAGGTCGGCATCGTCCTTGTCACCCTCTACTTCCAGATCAGGTACGGGTATCTTCTGCACCTTTGAGTAGCGCAGGCGGTCCATCTTGTCGTGGTTCTCCGGTTCGGTGGATATGGCTCCCGTCTCACCGTCCTTCTCCAGTCCGCCGAGGATATGTGTGAATCCCTCCTGACCTGGCACTGCCCAGTAGCGTACGTCGTCATTGTCGCGCTTGTATGGTGTGTATTTGTATTTCTGTTCTGCCGGTGCATAGTGCGGATGGATGTCTGGCAGCTCGTCCATCTTTGGCAGTCGCCATGCTGCCGAGCCATTGGCTATGAAGGCATCGGTAAGGAGTATCACAGGTGTCATGTGCTCCAAGGCTATCTTACAAGCCATATATGCCGCATCGAAGCAGTTGGTAGGACTCGTGGCAGCAATCACTGGCATCGGGCTCTCACCGTTTCTACCATAGAGAGCCTGCAGCAAGTCGGTCTGCTCACTCTTCGTAGGCAGTCCTGTCGACGGACCACCGCGCTGTACGTCGATGACTACCAGTGGCAACTCGTCGATGACGGCAAGGTTGATGGCCTCCGACTTCAGACAGAGTCCTGGTCCTGATGTCGATGTCACTCCCAATGCACCAGCGAAGGCAGCTCCCACGGCACTGGCACAACCCGAGATCTCATCCTCACACTGTACGGTAATCACCCCGCACGACTTATGTTTAGCCAACTCATGGAGTATGTCTGTAGCTGGTGTTATGGGGTAAGAGCCCAGATACAGCTTCAGTCCAGCCTTCTCTGCGGCTGCGATTAGTCCATAGGCTGTGGCTTTGTTGCCAGTAATGTCCATGTATCTGCCTGCCACCTTCTCCTTGGTCTCTATGCGATATGTGGCTGGTGTGCTCGAGTGTGTGTTCTCACCATAGTTGTATCCTGCGTTCACCACCTTGATATTAGCCTCTGCCAGTTGTGGCTTCCTGGCGAATTTCTCACGTAGGAAGTTCTCTACCAGCGAGAGATCACGGTTGAAGAGCCAGCACACCAGTCCCAGTGCGAACATGTTCCTGCACTTCAGTATGGACTTGTTGTCCATGCCACTGTCTGCCAGGCAGTCCTTCACCATCTTTGTTATCGGGCAAGCCACCACCCTGTCGGGGTCGATGCCCATCTCCAGAAGATAGTCGTCGGAATCAAACTGCGCCTTCTTCAGGTCGTTGGGACCGAAGGAGTCGGTGTCGATGATGATGGTAGCCTGTGGCTTGGCATATCGATACTGTGTCTTCAGCGCTGCCGCATTCATAGCCACGAGCACGTCACACCGGTCGCCAGGCGTATATACCTTGCCTGCTCCTATGTGTACCTGAAATCCGCTCACTCCTGTCAGCGAGCCTTGCGGGGCACGTATGTCAGCCGGATAGTCGGGAAATGTCGAAATACCGTTGCCCACTGTGGCTGAGACGGTAGAGAAAATGTTGCCAGCAAGCTGCATGCCGTCGCCGGAGTCGCCGGAGAAGCGCACCACTACTTGCTCTAATTCTTTTACTTCCATTGTTTTAGTATTATTATGTTCTAACTTTTAACCTCTAATAATCAAACAGGCTACCTCCGAAGAACTCCCTCAGCAGACTGTTATGGGGCATATACTGGTAGTCTATCGGTGTGAAGTAGCGCAGAAACTTCCTCAGCCTGTATGCCTCCGAATATTCGGGACAGTTCTCAGGCACCTGCTCCAACAGCGGTTCAGCCTGCTGACGTATCACTGCCAGCTCGTAGATCATAGCCGTGTTGAATACCGCGTCGGCATTCTCCTGATATGGGAATATCCATTTGTTCTCGCCCCTCTTCACGCTGGGCCATCGGTGTATTGTGTCCAGTGCCGAACAGCCACGGTACTTGTAGTCGCGTATGATGCGGCGTAGCAGGCGGTTGTCGGTGGTTGAGATATAGTTATGATAGTCCAGGAGTATTGTCGTCAGCGCCGAGGCATAGAGTTTGTACTTCATCTGGGCGGGTATCTGGGCGGTAAGCTCTGGGTTCAGGGCGTGTATGCCTTCCACCACGAGCACGTCACCAGGGTTCAGACGCAGCCGCTTGCCACTCATCACCGACCGTCCTGTAGGGAAGTCATAGCGTGGCATCTCCACCTCCTCACCCCTGAAGAGCTTCTCTAAGTGTTCGTTCAGTAGAGGCAGGTTGAGTGAGTACAGACTCTCATAGTCATACTCTCCCTTCTCGTCCCTGGGAGTCTTCTCTCGGTCTACAAAGTAGTCGTCCAAGGATATGGGTATCGGTCTCAGACCGTTGATCACCATCTGTATGGATAGGCGCTTGCTGGTGGTGGTCTTTCCGCTTGACGACGGACCTGCGATCAGTACCAACCTAACGTCCTTCTTGCTGGCTATCTCGTTGGCTATCTCTGCCAGTCGCTTCTCCTGCAGGGCCTCGGAGATGTTCATCACATCTACGGCATGGCCTTCCTTTACTGCCGTGTTGAAGTCGCCCACAGTGTTGATGCCGAGGATATACTGCCAGCGATGATGCTCCTTAAAGATGCCGAACAACTTGTCCTGATGGACCATCTCGCCCAGTACCTGCGGATTCTGCTTGGAGGGGATGCGCAGGAGGGCTCCCTCGTAATATGGGTCCAGGCCGAACATGCTGAGCTGACTGGTGTCGGTGAGCAGCGCACCGTAGTAGTAGTCTACGTAGTCGTCTATCTGGTAGTATGTGGTATATAGCGAACCTACACTCTCGAGCAGCTTCACCTTTGCCATGTCACCCTTCTCACGAAACATAGCGATAGCTTCCTCCGTTGGCACCTCATGACGACGTATTGGTATCTTGGCGTCGATGATCTCCTGCATCCTCTGGCGTATCCTCACTACTCCTTCTGCCGATACCGGCACCGAGCTCCTGTATTCGTTTTCCGAAAACCGCCCCTTAGCCTTCACGCTCTCACCCACATTGTCCTTGAATATCCTGATATCACAGTAGTATCCGTTGCTCACGGGGATGTCTATTATGGCGATGCTCTCAGGAAAGATGTCATGAACAGCCTTACACAACACGAAGAACAGCGTGCGGGAGTACACTCTCCTGCCCGACGGGTCGGTGATGTCGATAAACTCCACCTGTTTGTTCTTATACAGTCGGTAGTGCATACCCTCAGTCTTGTTGTTCACCTTGGCAGCCACTGGTGGCAGATGATATTTCCTGTCCGCACTCTCCAGCGGACGATCCATCGCCTCGTAAGCCTCCCACAGTTTACTACCCATGAGCACCTGGTACTTCTTACCGTCGTTCTTACACCTTATAGTTACAGTCTTCGCCATGTCTGTTTGTCTCCTTTGTGAAAAAGCCGCTACAAAAATACGAAATATATTTGAACCAACCATACAATAAGCCTAATTTTACTCCATTTGCGGAAACTACATTGTTCCATTTTGACCTTCGGTCGATCTCTGTCACATCTCGGTATAGCTCATGCAAGGATGGCTCTGCTCTCGCTGCTCCATCGGTTCAACGTTCAACGTTCTTCATGAAGTATCTCCCTTGCCTGCTCTATGATAGCAGTGAGCTCGTCTACGGTCTCCGCCCTGAGCATGGCGATGCGCGTCTGGCGAAAGTCGGGTATGCCCTTGAAGATAGGCGTCGAGGCGAGGTGGCGACGGGTATGAATGATGCCACGCCGTTCGTCGATGCGCTCCACGTTGATACGGAGGAGCTCGAGCAGCAGGTCTATCTTCTGGTCAGTGGTGAGAGGTGACAGGCTACGGGTAGGCGACCCTTGTGGCTCTGGAATGGGCTGAGGTCTGTGAGGCGCTATCTCCTGAAATATCCATGGTGCGCCAAACGTGGCGCGCCCCACCATGACGGCGTCCACCCCGTACTCGCCGAACGCCCTGTCCACGTCTTCACGCGTCCTGATGTCGCCATTGCCTATGATGGGTATGTGTATGCGCGGGTTGCGCCGTACTTCGCCTATGAGTGTCCAGTCGGCATCACCGGTATACATCTGTGAGCGTGTCCTGCCGTGTATGGTCAGTGCCTGTATGCCGCAGTCCTGCAACTGTTCTGCCAGCTGGGTGATGATGAGGTTGTTCTGGTCCCATCCCAGTCGGGTCTTCACTGTGACGGGCGTACTGACCGCCCTGACCACCTGGCGTGTGATGTCGAGCATCAGCGGTATGTTGCGCAGCATACCGGCACCGGCACCCTTACCTGCCACTTTCTTCACGGGACATCCGAAGTTGAGGTCGATGACGTCTGGCCGCGCCTGCTCCACTATGCGTGCCGCCTCCACCATCGCCTCGGTGTCGCGCCCGTAGATCTGTATACCCACTGGTCGCTCCTCATCGCTGATGGTCAGCTTGTCGATGGTTGACTTGACATCCCTCACCAGTGCCTCAGCCGATACGAACTCTGTATACACCATTGCCGCACCAAAGCGCTTACAGAGGTGGCGGAAGCCTATGTCGGTGACGTCCTCCATGGGTGCGAGGAATAGTGGGCGTTCGCCAAAGTCTATTGTTCCTATTTTCATAGTTGCGAATTATCGTTAGGATCTTTAAGATCCTTAAAGTCATATCACCAAATGGTACATCCCTCCTGCGAGGGGACGGATGACGCCCTTCATCTCCAAGGTGAAGAGGAGGGCAGAGAGCTGGGCTACGGGAAGCGAGGTCTGCGTGGAAAGCTGGCTGAGCGACAGGTCGTTGATGTGACTGAGGGCATCGACTATGAGTTGTTCATCACTCGTAAGGTCGGGGAAGAGCTGCCGCTCTATACCCTGCTGACGTACCTGAGCAAGTTGACGATCACTCTCCCACCCCATGGCGCGGACCATGTCGGCAGCCGATGTGATGAGCATTGCCCCGTTGTCGCGTATCAGATTATTACATCCCTCAGAGTACTGGGCCCCTACCGGACCAGGAAAGGCGAAGACGTCACGATGGTAGGACTGGGCTATCCGTGCCGTGATGAGTCCGCCACCCCTGTGAGCACTCTCCACCAGTATGCATGCGTCTGACAAGCCTGCAACGATACGGTTGCGCTGGATGAAGTTGCGCTTGTCGGCATTGGTCTGGGACATATACTCTGTGAGTAGTCCGCCCTGTTCCACCATCTGTCGGGCTGTTTCACGATGCTGGTGGGGATAGAGGTCGTCGAGTCCGTGGGCGAGTACACCTACCGTATCGAACCCGCAGGCGAGGGCCTCCCGATGGGCACAGATGTCGACACCGTAAGCCAGTCCGCTGACGATGAGCACGTCGGGACACATCTCCCGCAACTCATGACAGAAGCGTCGGATGAGGTCCTTGCCGTAAGTGGTGGCATGGCGCGTACCGACGATGTTGATGACACGTCGACGGTTGAGGTCGGCATTACCCAGATAGTACAGCATCAGCGGAGCGTCGTCGCACTCGCGTAGTCGCTGAGGGTAGTCGTCATCACCGAAACACAACGGACGGATATGGTGGCGACGGATGAACTCAAGTTCGGCTTCCGCCCGTTTCATTGGCTCATCGAGTCCCTGCAACGCCTCCACCAATCGCGGATGGGCATGAGGCAGGATGTCGCGTAAATGATGACGATGGTCTATCACAGCCGTAGCTGACCCCATCTGGTGATAGAGCTCGGCAACACCCGCTATGCCGAAGTAGTTGATGCGTGAGAGCACCATCGTGTAGAGTATCTCGTTGTCCATAGTTAAATCAACGTTAAACGTTCTCAATATACGGTGCAAACGCCTCGTCGTACTCGGGGCTGTTGCTCAGCCGTCCGTTGACCAGACACACCAGTTCGACACTGGCACGTAGACACAACTGCTCGTCAGAGGCACGGAAAATACTCTGGTCGAAGATGTAGCGTATGCCTTCCTTGCGCAGGTTGAGCCGTGAGATGAACTCGTCGTCACAACGCAGCGGAGTCTTGTACTGCAGGTTCATACGTGCCACTACAGCGTCGATTCCTTGCTCGTGGAATTTAGCAAAGCTCACCCCAATACTTTTCAGGAACAGGTGGCGCGTATGTTCGAGATAGTGCAGGTAGTTGGCATTGTTGACAATACCCTCGATGTCACACTCATAGTCGCGCACCTCAATACGTGTTTCGAAGATGTATTTTTTCATTTTACAATATGTCTACTTTGACCATCGGTTCAACGTTTCATATATTCATACCCAATACGGCATCTGAGGCACTCCTTGCGGTCGCAGTATGCCGTCTTTAACTGGATGAGAGCCTGGCTGTCGCCGGCAGAGTTGACGGGCAGTCCACACTGCTGCCACATCCTAACGATTGTGTTGTCCTCAGCCTTGAGCTGTTCCAGAAAGTCGAAGGCACGATCGCAGAGTCGTTCATCGCTCTTGTGCCTGCCGTAGGCAAAGAGTACCGGTACGACGGTGTTGATCATGATGATATTGAGCGAAGCTGCGGAGAGTTCCTTACTACCCCGCGTGCTCGACGTGCCAAACGCATAGTGGGTCTCCCAGTAGGGTGTCACTTGTATGCGCAGGAGCTGCTGGACCTCCTTGATGGTGGCACAGCTGATAACGTCAGAGAGTCTGGTGCGTCGCTGATAGTACAGATTGACAAGTTGGGAGATGCGTATGTAAGGGAAGTTGTGGGGGCGCAGACGAAGGAACCGCCACTGGCGGTAGTCGATGGCACGATAGTCGCGTCCGTCGTCCGAAGGCTCCGACAATCTGAACTTATGGCACAGATACTGGTATTCTGACCTCAGACGGAGGAAATAGTCGTCGGAGAGTGCCGCCTGGCGATGGTGGTCGGGCATGGACGAGGCATCGAGCAGACCCGCCTGACCCATGAAGAGCGCCTCTATCTGGAAGAGATCGTCACGATGATGGGCAGCTGCCGACAGTGGCAGATGGCGTGCCCACTGCTCGAAGGCATCACTGTTGATACCAAACCCGAAACTGCGTGCCAGGGTGATGAAATAGGCAGACTCCCAGTCGCCATTACAATCATTGGCACGTCGTATGATGTCGATGGTCTTACGCTCCAGTCGCTCGGTCTCAAGGGCACTCATCCATGAGTGTATGGTGAGACGTGTCAGGTCTGGTATGATACGATGGCATGGCGGATACTTGTCAGCGGCAAGCAGTTCCTCGTAGTTGGCACGCACGCTGTCGGGCACAGGCAGGCACAGCTGAGGGAGGAATCTACCGTCGAGGGTCTGTACATCGCGGTCAATCTCACCGACCACATGGAGCACCACATTATTATACTGGGCGTCACGTTCGTGACCATGCAGGTACCAGTCTGACGACCGGTCGTGTATCTCGACATTGCCTATCCACTCTGTACCGTTGATGACAACCTTAGCATTGAAGAAGTCGGGACCTGCATTGTGATTGTGCAGACCTGGGTCGACCACCTCTACACGGTGACCGTCGCTGTCGGTCATCTCGCTGAGTGGAAATAACTTATGCTTCCATACGTAGTGTAGCAGTTGCTCCATATAGCTGTCTTCATGCTTTTGTCTTGCAAAATTATACATTTTGTTTGGTAGAACCAAGAGAAATTCATATATTTGTGGCGAAAAGTGTGAGTTTCTATATGTTTTACTTCTAATACCGAGAACAGTATGATTAGACGTTACTCCTTATTGACGATTGCACTGATGTGTGCCGTCATTGTTTCAGCCGACCCCGTCAGCAAGAGTGTCGCAAGGCAGATAGCCAAGAATTTCCTGCAAGGACAGGGAAAGACCGTCAAGGGTGAGCCAGCTCGTGCTCCACGTATGAAGGTGGATGGACGCCTCAACGAGACCGCAGCCTATTATGTGTTCAACAGTTCCGACAACGAGGGCTTTGTCATCGTCAGCGGTGACGACCAGACCGAGCAGGTGCTGGGCTACTCCATGAATGGAGCCTTCGACGAGGACAACATGCCCGAGAACCTTCGTGAGTGGTTACAGGGCTATGCCGAGCAGATAGAACTGATTGCCGCGGGCAAGGC
>ODAI010256821.1_pt1 | contig 11953 bp, 7 predicted proteins | sample 1539321 | NCBI WGS metagenome assembly ODAI01 (sample SAMN02144231, study PRJEB22623) | gut metagenome | biome: sheep rumen | host: Ovis aries | place: New Zealand
ATAACAGATATACGCTTTTGTCAATAGTGGTATATGACAAAAAATCCCGCTATATCCAGGCCTCCACTGGTGCTGATGCACAAAAACACGACGTGGGATACCGCCTGATAGTTTTATCCGGAGCAAAAAAGTGTATCAGTTAAGACACCTCAGAAATCTTGGGCGGAACAGTATCAATGAATTATATTGCGCTGTGGAAGACATATGTGATCCCTGGGGCTGAGTCATCAAAAGCTGCTGCTCCGGACTTATTATCTCGGGGGCTCATCTGCTGAGAAGCTTGTAAAAAATCTGTTGACAATCAGCGCATATTTTGGTATACTTATTTTAAAGGATTTATGCAGTTCTTACAGAAGAATGTGGATGGGTGATTTTTTGAATCATTGGCCTCACCGCTGCCGCGGTGCATCATATTAGCCCTGATGGATCGTGATCTTTTTGGAAATGATCGGCCGAGGGTCTTTTTGTCGTATGCTGATAACAGTATTTCAGAAAGGGGGACAGGTATGAGATTCAGAAATATCTTACGCAGAACAGTCTCGGGCATAGTTTCAGCTGTGCTGGCGGGAAGCTTCTGCAGTGTATTTCCGGCAATGGCCGGTGAAGAAGAGGAGAAGGAATATGTTCCTTCAGCAGCCGTTCTGGCAGAAATGGAAAAGGATTACTATACCATCGAGCCTGTAGACCCCGGACTGCTCACGTTCAGTGATTACTATGATATCTATTCCGGGGAAAATCGTCCGGAGAAAGTTATCCGGGTGGCCGGCAGCGATTACTCATACTGCAGCGGAGATATGGCAGTCGGCAGTTATGTCGCTGACGGAACTGCAATGGATGATGTTCTTTTATGGGAGAGCAGCGGCGGAGAGGTAAGTTACGATATAAATGTTGAAGAGCAGGGATTATACTGCCTCAGCATGACTTACTGCGGACTTGTCTCCAACAGCTCCTATGTTGAGCTTGCTATGAAGATAGACGGCAGCTTCCCCTATGATACCGCTTCCAGGCTTACTTTTGGCCGTGTATGGGTCAATGAACAGGATATTTACAAGGATTCACGGGGGAATCAGGTGCGTCCGCCTCAGGTGCAGAAGGAGATGTGGCAGACTCGCTGGGCAGGAGATGTGGACGGACTTTTCGGTGAACCGCTTTTCTTCTATCTCAGCAAGGGAAAGCATGAGATAAGCTTCACCTCCGAAAGAGCTCAGGTGGCAATAGAAAGCTTCAGTTTTGCGGCTCCGGAGAAGAGCCCTGACTATGAGGAATATGCGGCTTCTGTGAATACAGATGTGACAGTGGAGAGCACTCCGTCAAGAGTTTTCCGTATCGAGGGCGAAAATGCAGCATATAAATCCGATGCTACCCTCTATCCCACCTATGATAATACAAATTATCTGATGTCACCCTCTGACCCGAGGAAGGTGGTATACAATACCATTGGCGGAGGAAACTGGAAGAAAGCGCTCCAGTCAGTCACCTGGGATATCCCAAAAGAGCTTGTGGGCAATGACGGATGGTATAAGATAGGGATAAAGTCCAGACAGAACCAGATGAGAGGCTTCTACTCCAACAGACGCATTTATATCGACGGGAAAGTGCCCTGTCAGGAAATGGAGCAGGTAAAATTCAGCTACAACAACAGCTGGAACGTGGTAAGTCCTGAGACTGATGACGGATATGTTTATGTCTATCTTGACGCCGGAAGAGACCATACTATCACACTTGAAGCTGTTCCCGGCGAGATAGGCGATTCCATGAGAAAGCTGGATAAGGCAGTATCTGAGCTGAATACCTGCTACAGGAACGTACTCATGCTGACGGGTCCGGCTCCGGATAAATATACGGATTATTATGTCCACGAAAAGATACCCGGGCTGGTGGAGGACCTTGAAAGGCTCTCCGGAGAGCTGAGTGATATACAGGATGAGATAGAGAGCCTTTCAGGCTCATCCGGCTCTGAGGCGGCTGTGCTCCAGCGCATGACGGTGATACTTGATAAATGTGTGGACAAGCCCTTGAAGATACCTTCATATCTTGCCCAGATAAAGGACAATATCGCTTCTATATCGGCCTGGATGAGGGACTACCGTGACCAGCCGCTGGAAGTGGATTACATAGAATTTGCCTCTGAGGACAGAGACTTTACAAGCTGCCGGAAAAAGGTAGGCAAGTCTTTGAAATTCGGATTTGATGCCTTTATAGGTTCATTCTTTGAGGATTATACCACCCTTTCCGATGTTACCGGCGAGGATGCCATAACAGTATGGGTATCTCTGGGAAGAGATCAGGCTCAGGTGGTGAAGGAGATGACTGAAAATCAGTTCATCCCTGAGTACGGCATACCGGTAGCGGTAAATCTGGTCGTGGGAGGAGTAGTTGAGGCTGCTCTTGCCGGAAAGGGACCGGATGTGGCGCTGTTTCTGGGGGGAGAGTTCCCCGTTAACCTTGCCTGCCGGGACCTGCTTGTGGATATGAAGCAGTTTGACGATTTTGACGAGGTCAGCCGGCGCTTTCAGCAAAATGCAGCTACACAGTATACCTATAACGGCGGCTGCTACGGACTTCCCATAAGTCAGACCTGGCCCATGATGTTTTACAGGACGGATGTCCTCACAGAGCTGGGGTACAGTCATCCGCCTGAAACATGGGATGAGCTGACGGATATGCTGCCGGCTATACAGCGGAATTATATGAATGTGGGACTTGTCCTGCCGCCGGCGAATATCTCGCCTGCAACAGAGGCCGGACATACCTTTGCCATGCTTTTGCTTCAGCGTGGGATAAACTACTATGACCCGGGACAGACCAGGTCGAATTTTGATTCCATAGAGGCGGTACAGGCCTTTGAGCAGTGGACCGATTTCTACACCAAATACAGCTTCGCCCAGAGCTATGATGCCTTCAGCCGTTTCAGGACAGGTGAGTATCCTATAGTTATAGCCAACTACACCTTCTATAACCAGCTGTCGGTAGCTTCTCCTGAGATAAAGGGCTTATGGGATTTCTGTCCGGTGCCGGGTACGGTGCGTGAGGACGGTACTGTTTCCCATGCAGCCAATTCCAGCGGAGCAGGAGCTGTGATATTCAACAAGGTGAGCAGCAAGGAGAATGCCTGGAAATTCGTGAAGTGGTTCACGGAGGCGGATACTCAGGCTCAGTTCGGTACTCAGATAGAGGGACTGCTGGGGCAGATGGGAAGATTCGATACTGCCAATACAGAGGCTCTCGGAATGCTCTCATGGTCCGAGGACGAGCTCAGAAGGCTCAGAGCTCAGCAGGATGAGCTTGTGGAGATACCGGTCATCCCTTCATCCTATGCTGTTACAAGAAATATCATGAACGCTTTTCGTGAGACGGTAAACGAGCATGACAATCCCCGTGATACGCTTATCTTGTACAACAAGGACATCAATGATGAGATCGCCAGAAAGCGGAAGAATCTCGGACTTGACTGATATAACATTTTATGAAAGGAGCGCAGCATATGGCTAAGAACAGTTCAGCAAACAAAAAGTCACTGTGGCAGTCTGTAAAAGAGAACAGAGCCTGCTATGCAATGCTTGCTCCTTTTATGATATTCTTTATAGTTTTTACAGTGGTGCCGGTAGTGATGTCGCTGCCGATAGGCTTTACGGATTTTAATATGGTCCAGCCGCCGAAATATGTGGGGCTTTCCAACTATACCACTCTTTTCCTTTCAGATAAGGTATTCATACGCTCCATAAGGGTAACGATAGTTTTCGCACTCTTTACCGGCCCCATAAGCTATATCCTTTGTTTTCTGCTTGCATGGCTCATAAACGAGCTCCATCCGAAGCTCAAGACCGTATTCACACTGATATTTTATGCGCCTTCAATGGCCAATGTCTATACGGTGTGGCAGCTGATTTTCAGCGGCGATATGAACGGCTATCTCAATTCATTCCTCATAAATATGGGACTGATTAATTCTCCCGTACAGTGGCTCACCGACGGCAGGTATGTCCTTGGTGTGACGATAATAGTCCAGCTCTGGATATCCCTTGGTGCAGGCTTTCTTGCACTGAGAGCCGGATTCCAGAATATCGACCGCACCATGTATGAGGCAGGTGCTATCGAGGGTATACGAACCCGCTGGCAGGAGCTCATATACATCGTCATCCCATCAATGGGACCTCAGATGATGTTTGCGGCTGTAATGCAGATAGTAAGCTCATTCACAGCAGGTACAGTGGCACAGAATCTGGTGGGATTCCCGAGTACAGACTACAAGGCTCATACTATCATGACCCATGCCTATGACTACGGCTGGGTAAGATACGAAATGGGCTATGCTTCAGCGATATGCATGATACTGTTTATAGTTATGTACCTTCTGAACAGGCTCATCAGCAGGATGCTGAGCAGATATATGGATTAGGAGGCAGACTATGGCACAGATAAATACTGCAAAGCTGAAAGCCTCCAACAGACAGGCTGGCCGCAGGATCGGCGGAACAGTGGCGATATTCATATTCCTTACGCTGCTGGGACTGTTCATGGTGCTGCCGATATACCTGACGGTGATAATGTCCATAAAGCCGGTGGAGGAGCTGTTCATATTCCCGCCAAAGCTTTATGCCTCAAGACCGACCCTCGATAATTTCAGCGATATGTTCGAGGCTCTCCACCAGAACCGTGTACCGTTTTCCCGGTATGTGTTCAACAGCGTCTTTGTTACGGTGACGGTAACGGTCTGTCAGTGTGTATTTGCATCAATGGCGGCATTTGTGCTTGCAAAATGCAAATTCCCCGGAAGCAGGATACTGAACAGCATTATAGTAGTGGCTCTGCTATATCAGAGCAATGTAATATATATCATGCAGTACATGGTAATGGCTAAGCTGAGGATGATAGATACCTATTCAGCACTTATACTGCCGTCTATAGCCTCGCCTATGGGACTTTTCCTAATGAGGCAGTCGATAAGCCAGATACCTGATTCCATGATAGAGGCAGCAAAGGTCGACGGCGCAGGCTATTTCCGGATATGCTGGCAGATAGTCATGCCGAATCAGAAGCCTGCACTGATGACTCTTATAATATTCGCATTTCAGGCTGCATGGAATATACAGACCGGTTCGCTGGTATTCCAGGAGCAGTACAAGACTCTGCCCACAGTAGTTACTCAGGCGGCCTCCTCAGGAATGGCCCGTGCCGGAGTTGCAATGGCAGCGGCAGTATTCATGCTGATACCGCCGATAATAGTATTTATGATCGCCCAGAAGCAGGTCATTGAGACAATGGCTCATTCCGGAATAAAGGAATGAGGCTGAGGCCGTTACAGGTCATATCTTCAAAGGGAAGGAAGGATGTACAAGTGAAAAGATCATCAAGGCTTCTGACGCTGGTATTATCTGGCCTTCTTCTTGCTGCCGGAGCTGTTCCGGCCCATACATCAGCGGATGAGCCATATGAGGTATACAACTATGATATGTGGGGCGAGGCCATACCCTCTCAGGCAGGATATACTGCCGGAAAGAGCGTATCCGGCCGTGACCTTGGGGCAGGTCCGATGGACGGGCCTTCCGATATATTCTGCGATCATGAAAAGACATTCTATATAGCAGATACAGGCAATGACCGTATCATCGCCGCTGACAGCGGACTTGAAAATGCCGTAAGGATATATGACAAGTTCATCATGCCGGACGGCTCTGAGACTACACTCAACAGTCCCACGGGAATATTCGTCTCGGAGGAACGGGACTGGATGTATATCGCAGATAATCAGAATTCAAGGGTGCTCGTCTCAGATAAGGACGGGAATGTGGTCATGGAGGTAAAGAAGCCGGTCTCGGAGGTCTATGACCAGAAGAGGACCTTCCTGCCGCAGAAGGTCATAGCCGATAAGGCAGGCAATATCTATGTTGTGCTGAACAATATAACTACAGGTGCAGCTATGTTCTCTCCTGACGGAGAATTCACCGGCTTTTACGGAGCAAACAGAGTTCAGCCGACTGCTGAGATCATCAGCAACTATATAAAGAATATCTTCCGCTCCGATGAGAAAAAGGCCGGAATGGCAAGAAGCGTCCCTTCAGGCATAACCGGATTTGATATAGACGGGGATTTCATCTTTACCTGTTCACAGTCCTCTACCCAGACTACAGATACAGTCAAGAAGCTCAATGCAGCGGGAAAGAATATCTTTGCTGACCTTGAGCTGGCCTTCGGAGACTACAGACCCATGTATGATGTGTCTAATAATAAGCTGATGCAGTCTGCGATAGTGGATATAGATATTTCCGATGACGGCAGCATAAACTGCCTTGACCGTACCACAGGCCGTATCTTCCAGTATGACGAGGAGTGCAATCTGCTCTTCATAGTTGGTACAAAGGCGAGACAGCTGGGGGGATTTGATACTGCCGCCGCAGTTGAGTCTGTGGATGATAAGCTCTATGTGCTGGATTCGGCCAAGGACACAGTCACCATATTTGAGGAGACAGCCTTCGGCTCCATAGTTCACGAGGCGACTGCTCTCTATAATGACGGTTATTACGAGGAAGCCCTCGACCCTTGGTATGAGGTGCTTAGAATGGACGGCAATTATCGCCGGGCATATATCGGAGTCGCCTCAGCACTGCTCAGAAAGGGCGATTATAAGGGCGCTATGAAATATGCAAAGCTTGCGGATTCTCCGAAGCTGTATGACAAGGCCTTCGAGGCCTACAGGCGGGAATTTCTCAGGCGGCATTTCGGAAAGATAGCGGCAGGGACAGTAATCCTTGCCGGAGCAGCGGCAGTCCTGAGATACAGGAAGAAGCGCAGGACTGCTGCGGCAGATAAAGAAGAGAAGGAGGAGTGATACTATGATGGATCTTACTCAGCGTCAGTGGGTCAGACACGCAGTGACTCATCCCATAGAAGGCTTTGAAGATATGCGCTGGAAGAAGTCCGGCTCTGTCAGGATAGCCTTTTTCATAGTATTCCTCCTTTTCATCGGTGAGATATTCGATGAGAGACTTTTCGGCTTTCAGTTCGGTATCCCATATGACAAGACCTTCAGCATAGTTCCGTATCTGGTAAAGAGCTTTGTCCTGTTTGGCGCATGGGTAGTGGGAAACTGGGCTGTATGTACTCTCCTTGACGGTGAGGGTACTATGAAGAATATCTGCATATACAGTGCATACTCGCTTGTGCCGTACATTGTGCAGCTCTTTGTGAACGTACTGCTTTCCCATGTGCTTGTAAGCGATGAAGTGGTATTTATAAATGTTATAAGGCTTATCGGTGTTGGCTGGACGGTGATACTGCTGTTTTCAGCGGTGAGATCTGTTCATCAGTATTCCGGAGGAAAGACCGTATTTGCGGTGATACTCACCATAGCAGCCATGCTGATAATGCTTTTCCTGCTCGTTCTGTTCATGTCTCTTGTGCAGCAGATCTGGATATTCATTCTTTCTGTCTACACTGAGATATCCTACAGATTCCGGGTGTGACGGAACGGCGGTGATGCAGATGGGAAGAAAGATAAGGCGGATACTGCTGTGTCTTGTTACGGTGTCATGCATGAGTACCGGCGGCAGGATATATGCAGATGATGTAGACTTCTCGGAGCAGTCAGCTCAGGAGGAGACTGAAGATGAAGCAGAGGAAGTGGGACATAAGCGTTCCGAGGCTGTGGAATCGACAGATATCGATGCAGAAGAAGTAAAAAAATATATGACTCTGGCAGGCAGCTCCGCAGAGTTTGATGTGTACACATACAGTGATGAGGCTGAGAGCAGGATATGGAAAGCTCACGGATTCAGTGACGGGAAAAAGCCTGACCGCAGCTCCGGTCTGACAGATGCACAGAAGGACGAAAAAAAGGCTGCTGAGGACGAGATAAAAAAAGCAAAAAAGCTGGGAGACGGAGCCCTTATCCGCAAAGCTGACGGAACTGCCGCAGCAGAGCTGAAGGAGCTGGGAAGCAAAAACGGTGCCGTCAGGTATATAAGCAGCAAGGGAAGATATATCGCTGAGCTTGATAAGGATTCCGGCAGACTCAGCAGTCTGAAAAGCGTTATCTCAACTCTTGACAGCAAAAATATTTTTCTGTCAGAGGACGGAAAGACTCTTGAGCGCATGAGCAGCGACAATAAAAAGACCGAAGAGACTCTGGTCTACGACAGCACTGAGGACGGTATGAGGGTATACCGCAGCGAAAAGCAGGACAGATTTGCATGGGTGACTGAGGATATGACACATTTCCTGGGGATATTCCGCTGTGCTGCCGAGAATGACAGCTATCGAATGCTGCTGGATGAACAGAGCGTGAATATCGGCCTTGAAAATAAGGATACCGGCTATATATGGTGGTCGGCGCCCCTGGATTCAACACAGGATACCTTTGCTACAGACCTGCTTGTGGATGACCTGCGTTCTTCCGGAGTGCTTGCCTACGGAAAGCCTGAAAAGCGCAGCAGCAATAATATGCTCCGCTCCAATACTGATGACTGCGTCATGGAGGTCACGGATATCAGCGGCGGTATAAGGGTGGATTATGATTTTCAGTCCGCAGGCTTCAGCTTCCCGGTGGAGTACACTCTCTGTGAGGACTGCCTTAAAGCAAGTCTGAAAGTGGATGATATCGAGGAGAGCCAGTCTGCCAATGTTGCCACAGATGTAAGGCTTCTCGGAGGATTCGGAGCAGCTTCCGAAAATGAAGACGGGTATTTTGTTATCCCTGACGGCTGCGGAGCTCTGGTGCGCTTTAATAATAACCATACTATGGCATTCAATTCGTATTCTCAGAAGGTCTACGGACCGGATGTAACAAGTGTACCCATTACAAGGGGAGCGGTTACTGAGCAGATATATCTGCCGGTATACGGTATAGTCAAAGAAGATAATGCCATGCTGGTGGTGGCAGCAAAGGGAGATTCAAATGCTACACTTTCGGTGAATACATCCAAGCAGTCAAAGACCAGCTATAATATATGCAATTTCAGCTTTACCCTCAGAGGGACGGATACATATCGCATGACCGGTCCCAACGGACAGGCGCTGACAGTTTTTGAAAGAGGCGGGATCAAGTCCGATGATATTGAGCTGAGATATTATCCCATATCAGAAAAAGGGGCAGATTATACAGATATTGCCAGACGCTACCGTGAGTACCTTCTCGATGAGGGGGGATTAAGTATCCGGACAAAGCCTGACAGCTCCCCGATGTATGTTGACCTTTATGGCGGAGTTATGAAGAAACGCCCCATACTGGGCATACCTATAAATATGAAGACCTCTGTGACTGATTACAGTCAGGCTAAGGATATTCTCAGCAGCCTCAGTGACAGCGGAGTTGACGAGATGGTGGTGTCATATAAGAACTGGACCTCAGACGGTATAAAGAACAAGGTGGATACCGGAGCTTCGCCCTCATGGACACTGGGCGGCAAAAAGGGCTTCGGCAGGCTCACTGACTATATCAGCGGAAAAAATATAGAATTTTATCCCGTATCAGATAACAGGGATTTCTATTCCGGAAACGGATATTACTCCTTTACGAGCACAGCTGTAAGGATATCCGGAAATTTCTCACGCATAGTCAGCTATGACAGAGCCTACGGCATACCGGACGGCTTCAAGAAGAATATGTCCCTTATATCACCCAGATATTTTGACGATATCTTTTCCGATGTCTCAAAGAATTACTCAAAGGCAGGGCTGGACGGAGTATCTGTAGACAGCATGACAACGTCCCTTTACGGAGATTACGGCAAGAAGGCTGTGTCACGCTATGATGCCATGAAAGAGCTTACAGACAGCTATGAGGAGCTGACCTCATCTCTTGACAACGGTATACTTGCAGATAATGCGAATGCCTATGCGCTTCCATATGTCAGCCACATAAAGAATGTACCGCTGACTTCCAGCCGGTTCGACATATTTGACGAGGATATCCCATTCTATCAGATGGTCATACACGGGATCATCCCTTATTCTTCCAAGCCTGTCAACGGCAGTGCTGATGCCGGAGAGCTGCTTCTGACTTCTGCTGTTGCGGGAAGCAATCTCTGCTATGATATGCTGTGGGAGGAGACGAGTATGCTCAAGGATACCGAGTTCGATACCCTGTTCTATGCAAACAGCAAAAACTGGACTGGTCCTGCATCAGAGGAATACGGAATGCTGGCACCTGTTCTTAAAAAAGTAAGCGATAAATTTATCGAAGACTACAGAATAGAAAATGACGGAAAGCTCCTGACAGCAGTATACTCCGACGGCACAGAGATAAGGGCTGACCTTGATGAGCTGTGGATAGAATGTGACGGTCAGAGATATGAGCTTTCTAAGCTTGAAAAGGAAGGAGGCATAAGGTTCAGATGAGTGACGAAAAAATAACTGAGCATATTGAGCCGACAGCCTCCGAAGAGGCAGAAAAGCTCAGGGGCAGAAAGAAAAAAAGCCGCAGGAGCAGTCTCATATCCTATCAGCGCAGAAAAGGCCTCTATGGACTTTGCTTCATATCCCTATGGCTGGTGGGAACGGTGATATTCTTCCTGATACCTCTGGTAAAGTCGCTGATATACTCCTTCTGCAATGTAAAGATAAAGCAGGGCGGTATAGACCTGGTGTGGAAGGGCTTTTCCAACTATAACAGCGCTGTGAACTCAGATAAGAAGTTCATGGATAATCTTGAAGCAACGCTGATAGAGACGCTCTGGAAGACTCCGCTGATAATCATATTCTCGCTGTTCATTGCAGTGATACTGAATCAGAAGTTCAAGGGCAGGGCGCTGGCGAGAGCTATCTTCTTCCTGCCTGTCATCATAGCTACCGGACCTGTATTCAAGATAATAAGCGGAGATATTACTTCTACCGGAAATACCGGCGGTGAGCAGTTCTCTACAATGTTCTCCACTGACCTTGTGGGTGAGCTTATGCAGTTTCTTGGGATATACGGCATCAGCGACAAGATGAGCCTTATAATAAGTACTGTAGCCGATAATATCTTCGGTATCGTATGGAATTCCGGCATACAGATACTGCTTTTCCTTGCGGCACTCCAGAATATACCTCCATCTGCGAGGGAGGCGGCTCAGATAGAGGGAGCTACCTCATGGGAGTTTTTCTGGAAGATAACCTTCCCCTATGTAAGTCCTTTCATACTTGCAAATCTCATTTTCACAGTGATAGATACATTCACAAATCCCATGAACACGGTAATGAAGCGCATACTGGATAAGAAGAATGAGTGGGCATTCGGTGAAGCCTCGGCAATGGCCTGGATATACTTCCTTATTATTATAGGCGCTATCGGACTGATAACATTCATAGTAAATAAGTTTATTTACTATGAGGTGGAATAGGAGGTGCTCCTGTGGCTGAAACAACATCTCCGAAAAAAGAAAAGCTCAGCAGCAAACAGCGCAGAAAGCTCCATATGCAGGGGCTTTCCCGTGAGGAGAGAGGCTATCTGCGCCGGAGGGCTGCGGCAGAGAAGGTTTGGCCGATTTTCAGATTTGTCATACTCTTCGGACTGAGCTTCATCATACTCTATCCGCTTATATATATGGTGAGCTGTGCATTTCGTGAGAGGAACGACATGAGCGACCCTACTGTAATGTGGATACCAAGACATTATACTATCGACGTTATAAAAGAGACCATGAGGGCAATGAATTTCTGGGAGACTATGAAGACAACTCTTCTGCTGAATATCGGCTGTGCTCTGGTGCAGGTGGTATCCTGCTCGGTGACCGGATACGGCTTTGCAAGATTTGATTTCAAGGGGAAGAAGCTGCTTTTCGGTATCGTTATAATGATGATACTTGTCCCCATGCAGGTAATTGCATTGCCGCTGTATACTCAGTTCAGGTTTTTCCTTGGCAGCGAAAAAATAAATCTGATCGATACAATGTGGGTAATGTATCTGCCGGCCCTGACCGGAAACGGTATACGCTCCGGCCTGATGATACTCATATTCCGCCAGTTCTTCCGGGGG
>ODAI010511235.1_pt1 | contig 11953 bp, 11 predicted proteins | sample 1539321 | NCBI WGS metagenome assembly ODAI01 (sample SAMN02144231, study PRJEB22623) | gut metagenome | biome: sheep rumen | host: Ovis aries | place: New Zealand
AGGTAACAGCTATGGCCTCTACCTCATCATGGCCGAAATTATCATCAATAAGAGTACTGTCGCACTCTCCGAAGAGTGCCTCAACGCTCTTGTTGAACTTCTGCTCTTTCTGGTCAGCTATCCTGTCCTTTGTAAGCTCATGGGAGAATACCAGAAGTGCTGCTGAGACAACGCAGATAAGCGTCAGCACGATAGTTGGCATCACTTTTTCCTTCATTTCTTCTCAGCCTCCTTTGCTCCGAACACCTTTGTGCGGGTGAGCTGTTCGATATATGGAGTAAGCACGTTCATCAGGAGTATGGAGAATGAAACTCCCTCAGGATACGAGCCGAAGTGACGGATAACAAATGTTATGATACCACAGCCCAGTCCGAACACTATCTTTCCCTTTGTGGTTATGGGAGTTGTAGCGTAGTCGGTAGCCATGAAAAATGCTCCCAGGAACACGCCTCCTGCAAGGATATGATAAAGCGGGTCATCCCCGGAAATGGCTGTCAGAAGTGCCAGAGCACCGATGAAGGATACGGGTGCAGCCAGTGAGATTATCTTTCTTGCAGCAAGATAAAGTCCACCGATGAGAAGTGCCAGGGCACAGGTCTCTCCGAGACATCCTCCGGTATTTCCCAGGAAAAGGTCAAGGTAAGAGGGAAGGTCCCCTCCCTTGCTCTCAAGTACAAGAGGAGTTGCAGAGGAAACTGCGTCGTAGTCATATTCCTTGGCCTTTATCCAGTTAGTCATGGCTCCCGGAAAGGATACCATAAGGACTATTCTTGCAGTTATTGCAGGATTTGCAAAGTTCTGACCAAGTCCGCCGAAAAGCTGCTTTACTATGACTATTGCCACAAAACAGCCAATGACTGCCATCCAGTAAGGCAGGGTCACAGGGAGGTTCATAGCAAGTATGATTCCGGTGACTACCGCTGACAGGTCAGTTATCGTGTTGGACTTCTTCATTATCCTTCGTGTTGCATACTCAAACATTATACAGCAGGCCACACAAACTGCCGTCAGTGTGATGACTCTGAATCCGAAGAAATAACATCCGGCTCCCAGTGCCGGAAGAAGTGCGATTATAACGTTCAGCATTATGTTGGACGTTTTCATGTAGTTCTCGTCGTGGGGAGACGGTGAAACGATGAGCTTATTCATTCTTCTGCCTCCTTACTTTCTTGGGATGAGCCCTTTGGCAAGCTGATTTGTCTCTGCCAGCTTTCTATTTGCGGGACAGACATATGTACAGCTTCCGCAGTTCATGCACAGCATGACCTTCAGGGTCTTCAGCTCTTCTATATTCTTTATTTTATACGCTCTGTCTATGTCCGCAGGCATAAGTCCCATGGGACAGACTCTCACACAGCGTCCGCAGCGGATACAGTTTGAGGTCTTTCTCTCGTCGTAGGTCTTTATTGCAAGCAGAGCGTTGGATGTCTTGACTACAGGCATATCCATATCAGGAATGCTCATTCCCATCATAGGGCCTCCGCCTATCAGCTTTTTTACTGCGTCGATGTCAGTCTTGCAGAATTCCAGCAGCTCTCGGAATGATGTACCAATTACTGCACGGACATTTTTAGGCTCACCGACTGCATTTCCGTCCACGGTCAGACGTCTTGTGACCAGCGGCATACCCGTCTGCATATAGCGGTAAAGGAAGGCTATAGTAGAAACATTTATAACTATAACTCCCTGGTCTGAGGGGAGCTGTCCTTCCTCTACTATTCGTCCGGTTGAATTGTAGATTATCACCTTCTCAGCTCCCTGAGGGTAGCTTGAGGGAAGTGTGATGATGTCTATAGTGTCGTCATTTTTGGCCATTTCAGTAAAATTCTTTATGGCCTCCGGTTTGTTGGCCTCGATAGCCAGCTTTGCAGTCTTTATGCCAAGTCTGGACTTGACCATGTTTATTCCGCCGATTATATCCTCCGGGCACTCTATCATCTCCCGGTAGTCTGCGGTTATGTATGGCTCACACTCAGCCGCATTTATTATCAGCGTATCTATCGGAGTCTTTGGATTCAGCTTGATATGTGTCGGAAATCCTGCTCCTCCAAGGCCGCAGGCTCCGCTCTCTCTTACCGCTTTGATAAAGGAATCCTTATCTGTCACCTCCGGCGGCTTTACCTCATCTGAAACAGTCTGCAAGCCGTCCGTTTCTATCTCAACTGCCTTGCATACCGCTCCCATAGCATTGCGGTAGTCGCTTACTGCTATGACTTTACCCGATACGCCGGAATGTATCGGTGCGCTGAATGGAGCATCGGAATCACCTATTTTCTGTCCGACAGAAACGGTGTCCCCGACCTTCACAGTGGGCTGGCACGGTGCGCCCATGTGCATCGACATAGGTATCCTTACCTTTGCAGGAAGAGGATACTCTACAGTCTGGCTGTTTTCCGTATTTTTACGGTGTTTCAGCCTAATACCGTTCAATTTTTTCATGTTTCTCTCCTTATTATTTTTGGTCAATTATATGATTCTCAAATAAACGCTATACATTTTATTTTATCATATCCACAAATAAATTTCAATAGCTTACACAAAAAAAGTTGCAATTCTCTAAAAATAAATGTTAGCATAATAAAAAGCCGCACTTAATGTGCGGCTTTTGTGTTCAATTATCTGACAGGTCGTAGGGTGGCTCCTCATTTGAAAGTGCAAGCTCGATGACCTTCCCGTAAAATCCGGCCGGATTCAGCATTATCTTCTCTCCAAGCATCTTCGCCTGTGTAAGGTCCGGAGCATAGAGCTTAAGGTCCATAAGGTCACAGCCGGTATCAAGACAGCGTACCTGTGTGTAATATCCCTTTTCAAGGGGGATGTACTCTATCTTTATATCCTGCTCCGCTTTTAGCCTTGCAAAGTACCTTAGAGCTGCAAGGACCAGCTTGTCCCGGTAGGACTTCGGAGCATACTGCTTCAACATCTTCGCACATTCCCTGCCCTTATCCTCAAGGACATAACATTTCCTGCCGTCCTCTTCAACAAGTGATATTAGGCTGTTTTTCACCAGATAGTCAACTGAGTCCTGATAGTAGAAGTAGTTGACCACTCCGGTACCGATAGCTATTTCATATAGCTGCTCAGTCTCAACAGGTCTGCCTATCTTATAAAGAAGATAGCATAGAAGGATATTCAGCGTGGGGACGTCTTTTATTTCGGTATCGGCCCGCTCCGCCATTTTCATTATGTTTTCCTCATGCATATTATCACCTTAACAGAAATTCGGATAGTCCATCATGTGTGAAAGTACTGCTATATTAACCGCTGCCTCTACGCATGGTACCATACCTGCTATAACACAGGGGTCATGGTCCTCTGCACCGCTGAGAGTCTCATTGCTCATATCGTGATAGTTCACAGTGTCCTGAGCTTTTGCTATCGTAGGCGAAGGCTTTACTGCAACGTTCAGGGTTATTGGCATTCCTGAGGATATTCCTCCGAGGATGCCGCCGTGATTGTTGGTCTTTGTCACCACATGGCCGTGGTCGTCAACATAAAACGGGTCATTGTTCTGACTGCCTATCATTCTTGCTGCCCCGAAACCTGCTCCGAATTCAAGTCCGGTAACTCCGGGAATGCCGAAGATAAGCTGCGCTATGTTGTTCTGGAGCCCGTCAAATATCGGTGAACCTATGCCAGCAGGAACGTTTACTGCCGCACACTCGATGATACCTCCCAGAGTCTCTCCGCCCTGACGTGCCTTGCTTATATCCTCCAGCATCATCCAGCCCTTCCGGTCATTTATGACTGGGAAGTCCTTCATCCGCACGCTGAGAACTGCGTCTCTGGTAATGTTCACCGGGTCAAAGGGATTGTCCTTTGTGTTATGTATCTGGTATACGTGGGCACCTACATAGATGCCTCGTCTTTCAAGGATCTGACCACATATAGCTCCTGCAAAGCAAAGGGGAGCTGTGAGTCTCTCGGAGAAATGTCCGCCCTCTCTGACATCATTGAAGCCTCTGTAGCGGACTGCTCCGGTATAGTCTGCATGACCCGGACGAACAAGGTTGTCCAGCTCCGTATGCTGGGGCGCCTTCTCAGGTACATTCTGGAGAAATGCACAGAGCGGAGTACCTGTCGTCTTGTCATTGTATATACCCGACATGACATGAGGCATCGTGTTTCCTGATGTCCTGTACCCTGCCCCGCTCTTGGGACTGCGCCTTGCCATGAATCTTGCAAGGGCATCGGTATCTATATACTCTCCGGGAGGAAGGTTATCCACTGTCACTCCGATAGCAGGACCCTGAGCCTCGCCGAATATAGATATAGATATCCTGTTATTCCAGAATGATGACATTTGTCTTACCTCCGAGATTTGTGTAGTCTTTGAAGAAATCAGGATAGGATTTTTCTGCGGCTTCCGCACCCTTTATTATTACGTCTCCGTCAGCTCTGGTAGCTGCTATTGCTGCTGCCATTACGATGCGGTGGTCACCTGCACCGTCAACTATGCCTCCATGGAGGGTCTCCACAGGAGCGATGACCAGTCCGTCATCTGTGACAGTTACGTTGCCGCCCAGTCCGTTCAGCATGGCTGCTGTAGTCGCAAGGCGGTCACTTTCCTTTATTTTCAGACGCTTTGCGTTGTATATCACCGACTCCTGCCTGCCAAAGCATCCCAGTACTGACAGTATAGGAACAAGGTCCGGGATATCCGAGCAGTCTGCCCTGAAACTTCCGTTATTATTATAGCACATTTCCCTGATGATTTCAAGGATTTTCTTATCTCCCTGCACGCTGTCCTCTTTCAGATTCTCAGGCTCGGTCTCTGAGCCGAGTGCATTGGCAACATAGAAGAATGCGGCCTGGGAATAGTCCCCCTCTATGGTCTCGTCGTGAGGACGGTACTTCTGACCGCCCTTTATCACGAAGCGGTCCTCATGTTCCTCAACAGAAATTCCGAAACGTCGGAGGATGTCGATAGTTATATCTACATATGGTCTTGACTCAAGGTGAGAAGTCAGGATAAGCTCAGAATCCTCTTCAAGAAGGGGCAGTGCAAATATAAGTCCGGTCACGAACTGAGACGAAACATCTCCCTCTATACGGTACTGCCCTCCGGTGAGCTTTCCGGTGAGAACGTAGGGCATTTCTTTCTGCCGGAAGGTTATCCCCTTACTGCTTAGCTCCCGCTTGTATATGTCTATCGGTCTCTGAGGAAGACGTCCCCTGCCGATAAACTTTGAATCTGTACCGAGGGCAGCGGCTATGGGCATTACGAATCTGAGTGTAGAGCCGCTTTCGTTGCAGTCTATCTCAGCTTTTTCAGTCGGTATGCTTATGCCTTTTACTTTAATAGTGCTGCCGCTGACTTTGAAGTCTGCTCCGAGAGCGCTCATTGCTCCTATCGTAGCCTCAATGTCCTTGGACATAGTAACTCCGCTTATAACTGATGTGCCGTCAGCCAGTGCAGCGCATATGAGCGCACGGTGGGCACAGCTTTTTGATGCCGGTATATTTATAGTTCCTTCAAGAAGGGTCGGTGTTATACGGATATCCATTTATCAGCCCTCCATAAGACGTGCGAATTCTTTTACAGGGACCTTGACAATATCTGCTTTGCCGATAGTCCTGCATATGATATAGCTTATATTTCCGGACTCACGCTTCTTGTCCTTGGAGCAGAATGGCAGGAGCTCACTCATGGGAATATCTGTACCTGTCGGGAGCCTGTAGCTCTCTGCACATTTTTTCAGCCTGTCAGCTATGTCTGCTGATGCCAGCTTTTCAGTAATGATGCACATTCCGGTTGCTACTCCCATTCCGTGAGTATAGTCTGTATAGTTATGCCAGCCCTCCAGTGCGTGTCCAAGGGTATGGCCGAAATTCAGGATGAATCTCTCGCCCTTGTCAAACTCATCGTGCTCAACAACGTCACGCTTTATGTCGATGCACCTATACACGAGGTCGTCCATTATCTCGTCAACTGTGTCAAGGTCGTGGGACTCGATGAGCTCAAAGAGGCTCTTATCCCTTATCATGCCGTACTTTATGACCTCTGCCATACCGTCTGCAAGAGTTTCAGAAGGAAGTGTTTTGAGCGTGTCACTGTCGCATATGACCAGCGCTGGCTGCTTGAAGGCGCCTACAAGGTTCTTTCCTGATGGAATATCTATTGCGGTCTTGCCTCCCACTGAGGAGTCCACCTGTGCAAGGAGAGTGGTAGGTATCTGAACGAACTCGACTCCACGGAGGTAGGACGCTGCTGCAAATCCTGTAATATCGCCGACTACTCCTCCTCCGAGGGCAATGATGATGTCGCTCCTTGTGATGCCGGTCTCAGCGAGAAAGTCAAGTATTTCACCGAAGGTGGAAAGGCACTTTGACTGCTCACCATTTTTAAAGGTGAACACAGAACACTCGAATCCGCTGTTTTTAAGTGACTCCTCAACAGTTTTCCCATAGAGTCCGCCAACAATGTCGTCAGTGATGACTGCGGCCTTTCTGGACGCTGTTACTTTGGAGATATATTCTCCGCACTTATTTATACTGCCTCTCTCTATGATGACTTCGTAAGGATGACTTGTTTTCACGTTAATGCTTTTCATCGTTAAAACCTCCGGTAAATAAAAAAACCGCTGCCTGACACCTCACCAGCGGCCTGTTTAAGCTATTTGCAGCATTTTGTCATGTTCAGATATCATCTGAGCGGTCCCGCATTTTCTTCTCATTTGTTCAAGTCAATTATAGCATACTGTCAGTTTATTGTCAAGGAAAATTTACCCCCATGAAACAACGGAGGCAGTTCGGACGAAGACCTTATCCGCTCATTATTTGACCAAAAGCTGCGTTTTTCTTAACTAATATCAAGTAATTTACATTGCGTTCATCAAATATTGTTTACTGGTACACGTTTTTGTGCTATATTGTACTTGTATGGTTATGCATTTTGGCATTAAGGCCCTTTCAGACACATAAAACCAGTATAATGCATTTCAGGGAGGGGTATTTATATGAAAACTGATGATTATATTATTGCGTTGGAAAAATTCATTGACGGCCTGGACAATATGTCCGATACTATGTCTGAGAATGTGTCTGTGATACTCTCTGACCTGTGTGATGTGCTCAGGATAGGCCGTATATCCGCTGTTTTCTACGCTAACCCTATATCAGAAAATGCCGGTATCGGCAAAATGGTCGTATTCTATGACTTCGGCCGATATGATGAGTCAGTATGCATCTCATGCAGGAAGATCAGCACGAATGAAAATACTATCGTTTACTCTGTCTGGCGCCGTGAAGACGTGCAGGAGTGGTCTGAGGTGGAGTCGAAGAGAATTCTGCGTCTCATTGAACTGCTGTACGTTTTCAATGGAAGAACTCACTTTTCAAAGATCGCTGAGAAACTCATTTACAGTGACAACGACTTCGATATACATAATTTCCGCTACTATCTCCGCTATATCAGTCAGCTTATTATGAATGAACATATCGCTGAATTTACTGCTGTATTTCTCAACCTCAAAAAATTCTCGGTGATAAATCAGCAGATAGGCCGTGCGAACGGAACTGTCGTCATGGGTAAATTTGTCCAGCACATCAAGGACTGCATGGAGCCTGATGAGCTCATTTGCCGTGTGGGCGGAGACAACTTCACTATGCTCGTAAAACATGAGAATATTGACAAGTTCCTTGACATTATAGCCGGTACCAGCGTAACACTGGACACTCCCGGAAGCGAAAGAATTGTCATTTCCGCTACTGCCGGTGTCTATGTCATCAAGGAAAACGATAACATCAAGCTCCCCACTGAGGTAATGGACAGGATAACTTTCGCCTCACAGCTCGCACGCTCTGATAAAAAAGTGGATGTAATGTACTACAACCAGGAGCTCATGGAGCTTAATACAAAAAATAATCTCATATCCGCCATTTTCCCTTCAGCTATTGAAAACAGCGAATTTCTTGTGTATTACCAGCCTAAGGTCAGTCTCGGAGGATATAAGCTGGTTGGCGCTGAGGCACTGTGCCGCTGGAACAGAGACGGAAAACTCATCTCCCCTGCTGACTTCATCCCTGTCCTTGAACAGGGAATGGATATTTGCAGACTGGACTTCTATATGCTGGACAAGGTCTGCTCACATATCAGAAAATGGCTCGACTCAGGAAAAAAAGCTGTAAGGGTCTCCGTAAATATCTCACGCAGACACCTGTCAGATCTGGATCTTTCCAGGCATATCCTAAATATAATCGATAAGTATCAGGTCCCCCATGAGCTTATCGAGATAGAGCTTACCGAAACTACCTCCGGACACGAATTAAAAAACCTTAAAAGAGTCATCACGGAATTCCAGAAAAACGGACTTACTGTTTCAGTAGATGACTTCGGCATAGGCTACTCGTCACTGAACCTCATCAAGGACATACCATGGAATGTTCTTAAACTTGATAAGAGTCTGCTGCCAGATGACAGCACTAAGGATACTCCACAGAAAGTACTCTTCAAATACGTTATTGCAATGGCTCAGGCTATGGGTCTTGAGTGTATCGCAGAAGGTGTTGAGACCCGTGAACAGGTGGAGCTGCTCCGTGACAATGCCTGCAATGTGGCTCAGGGATATTTCTTCGACAAGCCACTCCCACTTGAAGAATTTGAGGCACGACTTGAAAACTATTCCTACTCGATAGGTTAAATAACAAAAAACACAGGACGAAATGTCCTGTGTTTTTTTCATCAATCATCTACTGTTGCAGAAGGACCTGTATACTCTATACTCTCCTTCTCAAGCTCGTCGATAAGAGCCTGCATCGTATCCTGATATGCATTATCATCGTTGATGTGAACGATGACCTTTCCATCAGACTTCTTGACCTCAGCAATGAAGTCATTAAGCTCTATCTTGCTGTTGTCGTAAATATACTCGTTGCCAAGAACTGTAACATTAACAATGTTCTCCTCCATGCCCTTTCCGTCAATAAGTGAATCAGATGCAGATGTTCCGCTGCCGGAACCGCTTCCGTCGCCGTCTCCGTCACCGTCTCCGAAGAATCCGAAGCCGAAGTGCTTCATCAGGAAGAGAAGAAGTGCTATGAGAAGCAGGAGAAGAAGGATACCTATAAAGCATCCGCTGTTCTTCTTTACTACCTTCTCCTTTGGCGGCGGAGGTGCTCCTCCTGGTTTAGTGTTTTTGGGATTTGATTTTGCCATAACGATTTCTCCTTTCACCTTGCGGTATTGATATATGCACAATAGAAATTCTTATATATGCCTCTTACGCTGTTTACTGCGGCATTTACTGTACGCACGTCCCTGTAGAGAGACTCGCTGCCGTCGTATATCATAGCGCAGAGTATCACATCACTTTCTTCAAGCCCGGCCTTTCCGAGTGCCTCGACTATGGCATCTGCGATCTCAGCCTGACTTGATATCTTCGCCTGTCCCAATTTCTGGTCTGAATTAAAGATAAAAAGCTGTCCGTCATCATCATAGCGGATATTCAGCGTAATCAGCATTCCCTGTTCATATCCGAGCAGAGCCTCCATATTTGCGGCTGCATCGCTGTTGATAGAACGTGCCATATTCAGCACTCGCTGAAGGTTTGCATCATTTTCTTCTAACTCAGCTTTAAGCGCATCCAACTCAGCTTCCGTCTCGATAAGCTGCTGCTGTGCAGCAGCGACCTTCTGGTCAGCCTCAGCCTTGACAGCATCACTGCCGTCCTGTATGCTCATCATCACCCAGAAAAGCATTATCATAATAACGTCCAGCAGTGCTGTCAACTCAATGACTATACCTTTACTTTTACGGTATCCGTTCATTTTCTATCATCCCCCGGTCCAAGGGAATTAATTATATCGTAGACTGAGTAATGCTCGGTATCTCTGCTTTTGTCCGGAAGTGTGCGATATTCTGAGACCTCTTCTATTACGGTATCATATGGGTCATCATATTCCTCAGCAGACTCTTCTGCCGGACGTCTCCGCTCCGGTTCAGGCCCTCCTGTTTCACGCTTACGCTTTTTTTCCGGCTCTCTCAGCTTGTCCGGACTATTGTTTCGTTCAAGATACAGAGCAACGCTCTTTTCGTTATCCTCTATCTGTGCAGAAACTATTCCGTCAAGGAACTTGAAAATGATAGCAAATACAAGACCCCAGAAGGTAGAGGTCAATGCACCGTAGAAATTACCGGTAACATCTGCTGAATCGGAGACCATGCCAAGAAGTGACACTACTGTGCCCAGAATACCAAGCAGTGGGAAAATGCCGGTCAAATTAACAAAAATGGAATAGAGCTTTCCAGTGTGGTTCCTCATACTGACAAGCTCAGTCTCACGAAGCCCGGACATATCACTGTCTGCCTCACGGCGGGAGGAATTGCCATCCGGTACAAAAACTGTCAGATGCATCTTATCATAAAGAGTGACGGCTGACCTTCTCAGATAGAAATACATTATCCCGGTGATAACAGCCACTATGAAAATAATGAGGTCATACCCCCAGAAGTTCATAAAAATAACTGAAAAAATATTCTTCATCTGGAAACCTCCTCAAAGAATATAATAGCATAATCAATATAAAAATGCAAGTCCTTTTCCAAATTTTTCACAAAAATATACAGTCGCCAGAAATTTACTCCTCAGATTCACCAAAAGTGATATATTCAAGCATTTTGACAATACGCTCACGGGAAAGACTTTTCACAATGAGCAGCTCATATTCACTTTCAAACCGACCTATCTTCTCACGGACGTCAAGTATCTCAACGGCAGCAGTTTCGTCCATCCCCGGTATCTTCATGAGTTCGTCAAATTCAGCAGAATTAACATCTATAGGAAATTCTGTCTGTGATTCAGCCGGCTCTTCCGTCGCAGATTCATCAGAAATTTCAGGAGGTTCAGTTATAATCTCAACACTACTCTCAGGGATATTCTCAATATATTCCTCAGTCTGCTCTTCTTCCTCGACCGGCCAAACCGGGTCGATGACATAGACATTTTCCCTTATTTCCTCAAATACTGCATCTCCAATACCTGACACCAACTTTAATTCATCAATATTATTGAACCTGCCGTGCTCTTCACGATATTGAATAATATTACCGGCAATGACCGGGCCTATACCGTTGAGCTTCTGAAACTCCTCTAAAGATGCAGTGTTTATGTCAAGATATACCTCTTCTGGTTCTGTTGGAAGCTCTTTCGCTTTTGAAACAGTGGTTGTCGTTGCCTGTTTGACAGCAGTAGTACGAATAGTTGTGATTTTGACCTTCTTAGTTGTCACTATTGTTATCTCCGGAACATAGTCATCAGAGAACGCTGTTTCAACTGCACTCTCTTTACTTCCAAAAGTAATTCTTTCTACCTCTGGAGATGCTGAACCTCTTGTGGCCAATACAATTGAAAAGATAAGAGCAACTCCCGATACAGCCATTAGTATCTGAAATTTCCTGTCATTCATTTGCATCCCCGCCGTTCATCCAAAACTTATATAGATTATACCATATTCCCTACAAATAATCAATATCTTTGTGCAAATTTATCGATTATTTCCTGTATTAATAATACAAAAAGCGCTCCCTAAGCGGGAGCGCCTTGGTGGGCCAACAGGGACTCGAACCCCGGACCGTCCGGTTATGAGCCGGATGCTCTGACCAACTGAGCTATTGGCCCGTTATACAACTAATCGGAAGCCTTGTGACTTCCGATCGCTGTCTTTTGTACCGGCGCTGATCTACTTTTCCAGGCCGTCACCAGCCAAGTATCATCGACGTGAGTGAGCTTAACTTCCGTGTTCGGAATGGGAACGGGTGTGACCTCACTGCCATAAGCACCGATTTTATTGAACTTGAAAATAAAGCAAAGGTAATCGAGGAAGAACTTAGTTTAACAAGAATCAAAAGGAAAAGCCCTCGACCGATTAGTACCTGCAAGCTGAACGTGTCACCACGCTTACACATCAGGCCTATCAAACTCATAGTCTATGAGAGGTCTTACTCTTACGAAGG
>ODAI012242849.1_pt1 | contig 11953 bp, 9 predicted proteins | sample 1539321 | NCBI WGS metagenome assembly ODAI01 (sample SAMN02144231, study PRJEB22623) | gut metagenome | biome: sheep rumen | host: Ovis aries | place: New Zealand
AGGAGATGGAGAAGTCCGCGGAGCTGCTGATCCTGCTGGCCGCTGTCTAAGCACGGACGGAGCCGCGGAAGGAGCGGTTCCCTCCGCAGCGAGGGGAAGGATCAGTGTGAATCCCTGCGAATGCAATGCAATTGAGAAGGGGCATGACGCACCCGCACAGGATCACTGATCCTTTTCGGCTGATGCGCCAGCCCCATTCTGTCTGCCACTCATAGAAGATCCATATTCAGACCCTTCTGCTCTTTCTGGTATACATAAAGATCTCGTCGCCGCCCCGGATGATCAGCGATCCGTTGGGCACGATCATCTTTCCGTCCCTGCGGACCATGACGATGTAGGACTGTCTGGAGATATCCAGCTCCTTTACGGCAAACCCGTTCCAGCTGTGATTCTCTCCGATGGTCATCTCCCGCAGCTCCACCGGCTCGGCGCCCCGAAGAGGCTCCGCTGCCAGGACCAGTTTGTCGCCAGCCAGCAGCACTACATTGCCGGCCGGAATGATCGTCTCGCTCCCCCTCCGGATGATCGCGATCATCAGTCCCGAGGGAATCGAGAGTTCACGGATCCTCTTGCCGGTCCAGGAATCGCCCGGTTTCAGCAAAATATGGACGAAACTGAGTTTTTCGTCACTGCCGCTCTCTCCCAGCAGCTTAAACTGCGTGTACTGCTCGACGAAGCCGGCGCTGATAATACCGGTGGGGATCGCCACCATCCCGACGCCCAGGAAAGTGATGCAGATACTGAAGAACTTGCCCATCGGCGTCACCGGATAAATGTCTCCGTATCCCACTGTCAAAAGCGTTGACGCCGACCACCAGATGCCCGAAAAGGCGTTAGAGAAGACCTCCGGCTGGGCGTCGTGCTCTAGGCTGTACATGCACAGGCTCGACCCCAGCATCAGCGTCGCGATGATAAAGACCGAGGATAAAAGCTGCTGTTTCTTGCTGCTCAGGACCTCCGTGATGACGTTGAGGGAGTCGTAGTAGGCGTTGATGCGGAACAGCCTCAGGATCCTGACCACGCGGAACATCTTGAAAGCAGTGATCCCTGCCGGGAAGAATACAGGGAGATAATAAGGCAGGAAAGAGAGCAGGTCGATAATGCCCGCCGCGGAAAAGATATATTTGACCACCGCCCGGCCCGAGCTCTCAGCCGGATACAGCTCCGGCGCAGTAATGAGACGCAGCACATAATCGACGCCAAAAAAGAACACCGTCACCTGCTCCACCAGAAGGAATATGTCCCCGTAGGCCGCGTTGAGATTCTCGAAGGTGGCCATCACGCTCACCACAAGGTTCGCGATCAGGGCTCCCGTGCTGATCACATCGTAGCTCTGATTGACCGGGTCGTCGATCACGCCGACCGACACCATCTTGAAAAGCCTGGCTCTGAGAGCCGGCCATCCGCCGTTTTCCGCTTTTTCGTTCATATCAGTTCCGTTCCAGACAAATTAACGCAAATTGAATGCTTTTTTACTTCTGTTCAAGTACAATATTATATATCATTTCATACCTGACAAGTGCTCAAGAATGGAGAATTTATGAGACTATTATTTATAAGACACGGAGATCCCGACTATCAGAACGATTGTCTGAATGAGATCGGACTGAAAGAAGCGCACGCACTGGCTCAGCTGCGGCCTCAGATGGAGCTGGGCACCTGCTACGTCTCTCCCCTGGGGAGATCGCAGGAGACCGCCGCCATCACTCTCGGGCGCGCCGTCCCCGGCGCCAGGGGCGTCGCCTCTGCCGACAACTGCCGCGATCTTCTGACGACTCTGGACTGGCTCCGGGAGTTTCCCGCACAGGTAGACGTAAATGACGTCCTGCTGCTGCAGGACGCCTATTATCTGAGGACCGACGACGATGGCTCCTACAAAAAGCGCATCGTCTGGGACATGTATCCCTCCTACTATATTGAACACCCTGCCTACTCCGATAACGAGGAGTGGCGCGAGACCCTCGTCGCCTACAACTCCGACGTCATCGCCGCCTATGACCGCGTGACCTCCGAATTCGATAAGCTTCTGGCGGAACACGGCTATATCCGGGAGGGCCGCCACTACAACGTCAAAAAAGAGAACCGCGAGACGCTGACCTTCTTCTGTCATTTCGGCATCACCTGCGTCCTGCTCTCCCACATGTGGAACGTCTCTCCCTTCGTGCCCCTGCAGTCCCTGTGCATGCCCACGTCCTCCGTCACGGAGCTCTACACAGAGGAGCGGCAGCGGGGCTACGCGCACTTTCGCGCGACCAGGATCGGCGACACCACGCATCTTACCATGGCCGGGCTCAAGCCTGAGCGCCTGCCCCACTCCGCTCTGTTCGCGGAAGTCTACAGCGATTTCTCACAGCGGCATGACTGAGAAGAATTTCATTCAGGCTTCTCTCCCCCGTCGCTCAGCTCCTCAGAAGCGGCCTTGCGCTCTTCCGCTGCGGGTTCCGTCTTCTTTCTTCCAAAGAGGCCCCTGCCTTTGCGGGATTCCTTCTCCGCTCTCCTGCGGGCGGCTGCCTCCGCTTTCGCGCGCTCTTTGGCGTTCATGAGCCTGGCGTACTCGGGATCGGTCATCATCGCGAGCCTTTTGGCGCGCCTTCTGGAGACTGCTCTTACAATGAGGGCGATCACGATGCCGAGCAGGATCAGATAAGGGAAGTTCCTGACCACGAACAGGATGACTTCTTCGCAGAAATCTTTGAAGCTGTGGATCGCGTCTTCAAAAGCGTAGCGTACTCTCTCGCCGAATGTCGTCGTGTTGACTTCCTCTGTGTAGCGCCTGACTTCCTGCAGATCGATGTACACAGTGGAGTACTCCACGTCCTTGTCCATCTGAGAGAGGTCGGTCTTGTATACATTGAGCTGGCGCTCGACCTCCGAGAGCCTGGACTCCACGGTGATCATGTCCTCGATCGTCTCCGCCTTGTCCATCATCGCGAGGAGGCGCTCCTGCTCCTTCTCCAGCGCTTTTTTGTAAGTCTCCTTGTTGGCGTAGACCTGACTGATGTTCTCCGCGTTCATAGAGCGGCTCATGATCTTGCCGTCTCCCTCGAGCGAATCCAGGAAAGACTCGAATTTCTCAGAGGGGATCCTGGCTGTCAGGTTCAGGCTTCTGGTGTGGTTGGACGAAGCCGAATAGTTGTACCAGTTGTAATCCTTGTCGTACTCGCTCTCGGCCTCCGTAAATCCACCCGCCTCCTTGATCTTGCTGCGGATGCTGGCCGCGGATTTGTCATATTCCAGTGTCTGGATGCTCAGGTTTCCCGTGTAGACGATCTTTTGACCGTCCTGCGCCCGCAGCGCGGAACTGCTCTCTCCGTTCTCCACGCCGGCTCCGGCGTCCGCGTCGGCAGCATAGCTTCCTTCGGCGTCGTAGGCTGCTTCTTCCGCTGCATAATCCTTGCTCTCAGCCGAGTAGGTAGCCGCCGGGTATGAATCCGAAGTCGATCCTGCTCTGCCGCATGCGCTGAGACAAATTGCCGCCGCGATTATAGCGGCTGCCGCTGCTCTCTTTTTCATGTCCATCCTCCCTTCAGCGGAAGAGTTCCATCACGTCCTCATATTCCGCCTGTGTTATTTTCATTACCAATCCGGGGAAATTGTCCATACTCACATATTCGTTTTCGTAGAAGGTGACTTTGTCGACGCCGCCGTTCTTTTTGGTCAGATACACATAATAGACGGGAGCGCCTGTATTCGCCAGGACTTTGGGGCCGGCTTTGCCTTTTTCGAGGGCCTCCGTCAGCGCCCGTTCGCCTTCCTCGGAGTATTCCGGCACCGAGCGGCTGCCGCCTGCTTTCTCATCCTCTGCAGAGATGTACTCCAGGCTCACATAGTCGCCCTTGCGGTCTCCCAGAAGATCCACTGCGCTCTTGCCTTCAGGAGCGGGCTCTGCCGAAGCGCTTGCGTTTCTCTGCACCGCGGCATCTTCTCCCGCCGCAGGCACGGCCTCCCCCTGCCGGTCGGCGCCGGCTGCGTCCGGCTGCTCCGCAGCCGTCTCCGCATTCTCCTCCGCCTGTAACGGTTCCTCAGCTTCCCCTGCATCCGCCTCCTGCAAAGACTCGCCGTAGGTGTCTGCATTCTCCGCCTCCGCCACCGCAGAAGCTTCCTCCTGCGCCGCGAGCTGACTCTGCTGTCCGCCCGCCGCCGGATTCACGCCGCGCAGATCTGTAAAGTCTCTCGCCAGCAGGAACAGGAATACTGCGGCTGCCGTCGCGGCGGCAACTGTCACGAATTGAACGATCTCCGCGCCTTTCCGCCTCTTCTTAGTCTTGGATGTGCTCTCCGGGTCCTTCGCCGCGCTCTTTTTGGTCTTTGCTGTGTTCTTCTCGCTTCGGGCGATCAGTTCCTCGTCGATCCCCCCGACCGCCTCAAACAGATCCTCCGCTCTCATTCCATGTATCCCCCCTCCGTCAGATATTTGCGGAGCTTTTTTCTGATCCTGCTCAGGCTCACCGTCACGTGATTCTCCGTCATCTGATATCGTCTCGCGATATCCGGAATCTCCTCGGCAAAAAAGTACCTCCTCACGAACAGACTGCACTCCCTCTCGGGCAGTTCCCCTGCAAACCGGTTGATGGCCGCGCCCAGTTCCCGGGCTTCATAGGCCGCCTCCGCATTCCAGCTGCCGGACGGATCCGCGCACTCCGCCAGCTCGTCCAGCACTGCTTCCATCGCGCCGCTTCCGCGTTTTTTCGCGCTCCTCGCCCTGTATCTGTCAAAAGCCAGATTCCTCGTTATTTTGGCAAGAAAGGCCCTCAGTATGCCGGGCCTCTGGGGCGGCATGCTGTTCCAGGCGCGCAGCCAGGTATCACTGACGCACTCCTCCGAGTCCTCCCGGCTGCCGAGGATGTTATCCGCCACTGTATAGCAATAATTCCCATATTTGCGATCCGTCTCTTCGATGGCCCTTTCGTCCCTCTTCCAGTACAGATCGATAATTGCGGTATCTTCCATGGATTTTCCCTTTTCGCCGGTGCCTTGGCACCGCTTCTATCTTAAATGACGTCGCATCGGGCCGCTCCTTACAGAGAAATACGCGAAAAGATACTTTCCGCGATTTCCGCTCCCCAGCCCGTCCGCACAGGTTTCCGCTCAGAACAGCCGCACATAGCCCTCCAGCGAGTCCGCCTTGACTTTGAGAGGCTTGCACCTGCTGTTGACATAGATCCGGCAGGGATACTTGCTGTTCCTGGCCTCCTGGATCATGTTGGCCCCCGCGATATTTCCGTCGAAGGCGATCAGACTCGAGGGCCTCCTCTTGAAGATCTCGTAGGCAAAGCTCTTGTAGGTCCCCATGGGGGCCGGCTCGATGGAGACCCTGATCCCCACTTTGCTGCTCCGGAGCTTCTTGTACTCCGATTCGGTGATCATGGACGGTACCATGGCAAAAACGCGGAATCTTCCCTTGTTTTCCTTCACCAGGTACCGCTCGTACCCCCTGAGCGTATGTCCGATCACAAAGAAGGCGGTCTGCGGATCCTCCTCTTCGAGAAGCGCGTCGATCCGCCTCTTGTTCTCCTCCGTCATCCTCACTTTGTGGTTGTCGTGGCTGAAGCTTCCGCCGACGATGACGATCGGTTTCCCCTCCGGAAGCTCACAGATCTGGTCCGCCAGCACCTGCGCGGCGCGCAGAGAGCGCCGGCCGATGAGGGAGATCTGATGCCCGCTCTTGGTCCGGACGGCGGCTTCGCCTGCCTCATAGGCTGCGGATTTCCTCTCGAAGGTCTGAAGGCTCCTCTCCAGCACCATGTCCTCGCACAGCCGCATCCTGTGCATTTCCTCGTCGCTCAGTCCCAGCATCTTCTCCAGAGAGAGCTGCTCGTCGATGGAGTCGCTCCCGTACAGCGCGCCTCCGTCCGTCCCCTGCACGCAGCCGATCCCATAGGCCAGATACTTTCTGAGCGGGTGGTTTCTCATACCGGTCAGGTTGTTGAGGCGCACATTGGAAGTGATCTGAAACTCCAGCACAGCGCCGCTCTCCTGCAGCTCCCTGATCAGGGCCTGCCCCTTGGCGCGCTTTAGGTCCGGTGTATAGAGTCCGTGGCCGATCCTGATATCCGGCATCTTCTGGCCCGGGGCCAGCGCCTCCCGCACACATCGGAGGCTGCTCGCGATGTTGTCCCTGAGTCCGTCGTTCTCGCCCGCGTGGATCCTGAAGACAAATCCCGGATCCGCCTGCGCGATCCGCACAAGCTCGTGGAGAACCGGCGCTATGTCCCGGATGTCGTTGAGCTCCTCGCCGATAATGTCGCTGCCGGCCACGTAGGGGTCATGAATGACCGCCTCGAGAGTATCCAGATTTTCCCGGAAATAGTCTCCCGTCTCCACCTGGTCCTTGACGATCGTCAGCGGGATCCGGCGGATCGCGGCGAGGAAGCGCAGAAGCACGCCCGTCTCCTTCGTGATGGCCGGCATGACAGCATGTACCTGCTCGAGCATAGCGGGGGCACCCTCTTTTTTGACCAGGGTCGTGTCTGAGATCTCCGCATAGCACACGCCCTGCGCCGCATAGCTGCGGGCGATCCACAGCAGTTTGTCCTGAAACAGTGTGTTGCCGCTGTAGGAGGGATTTCTGCGGTCCTCCAGGATCTGTCTCACTGTTTTCCTTATGTCAAGATCCGGAATTCTGCTGATCTTCTCCGGCGTGAGCGGCATCAGGTCCTCCGCGGAGACTCCCTTGGTAAAAACGTACCTGTACAGATAGACCTTCTCGAGATTGGTGAAGACCGCCTGCCCGTCCTTGAGGATGGCCAGTGATCTCCGGATCCTCGGAATGTTGTAGGCGGCGTCCTCCGGGTCATTCAGGATCAGGTCGGCAAAATTCAGAAATGTGTTGTCGTCGATCCTTCTGGTCCGGTACTTGCCGGTCAGCCCGCAGTCCCCGTACTGCTCCTCCGCGCGCTTTCTGCGCTCCGCGAGCTTTTCGCCCTGCTCCTTCGCGCATCGAAGCCCCAGCTTCCTGATGTAGTAGAGAGGATACCGGATTTGATGGCAGATCCCCAGCGCGATCAGAATATCCGGGTGCAGGTTGGCGTTCATATGGGTGTGCAGGTCCGTCCGGAACTTGTTTTCACTGCGGATATAGGTCTTCACGATCGTCCGCTTCTCGTCCAGCCGGTAGTCCTTGGTCTGGCTCATCAGAGTCTTGGATATAGCAGGGATATGCGCTTTGATCTCCACGCGGCCGTCCGGGTAGATATTGGCTACCTTTGTGTCGCCAAGCCGGAAAATATAGATCAGCTTGTTATATCCGTCCACATAGCTCGGCACGGTCCCCCTGATCACAAGAAGTCCGTCCCCGCCTTCCGAGAGCGGCAGTCCGCAGAGCGCCGCCAGGTTGCGGATCAGGTTTCCGGTGCCGTGGTTGGGCGTGGACAGCTCAAAATGCATGACGCCGGGATCCTTCTCCTGCGCGGCATCCTCCTTGTATAAGTCCACGATCATGTCCTTCTCTTTATCCAGATAAAAGCGCTGAAACCATTTCACGGCGATTTTGTCTCCTCTTGTCCTTGATGATTCTCACCGGATACTTATCTTTTATTATATCAGAGTTTTACGGCAGTTGGACAGACGGCGCGGAACTGTACGCAAAGAAACAGGCCGGCAGCCTCCTTGCAGGGGCCGCCGGTCTGCCGGTTTTGATCATGATCTGCGCATGGAAACTTCTGCTCTCGCAGACCCATCGGATCATCGTCCTTTATTTTGCATAGATGACATATGCCTCATAGGGGGCCAGTTTTCCGTCGAAGATATCGCTGCCCTCGTAGTTGCTGATCAGCACTTCTCCGTCCCGGAACTCCTCATCCGGCATGAACTCCCTCTCGTTCTCCGAGAAGTTGCAGACGACCAGAAGCTTCTTTCCGTCCAGCTCTCTCGTGTAGACGTACAGTTCGGGGTCCTCCGGCAGGAGCAGATCATAGTGGCCGTAGACAATGATGTCATACTGATGGCGCAGCGCGATCAGCTTCTTGTAATAGTGAAAGACCGAGTCGCTGCGGACCACCTGCTCCGCGGCGTTGATCTTTTTGTAGTTGGGGTTGACGGCCAGCCAGGGCTTTCCTGTGGTAAAGCCCGCATTCGGCGTGTCGTCCCACTGCATGGGCGTGCGCGCGTTGTCACGGCTCTTGGCTGCGATCTTGGGGAAGATCTCAGAGGGCTTCCAGCCCATCTTCTCCGTCAGCTCATAATAAGCGTTGACGGACTCCAGATCATTGAAATCCTTGACGCTTTGGAAGGGATAATTGGTCATGCCGAGCTCTTCGCCCTGATAGACATAGGGAGTGCCCTGCATCATATGCAGGCAGGTCGCGATACACTTGGCGGAGACTTCTCTGTACTCGTCGGAAGGATCACCCAGCCGGTTCACGATGCGCGGCTGATCGTGATTGCAGAAGAACAGGCTGTTCCACGCGACCCCGTCCAGTCCCTTCTGCCATTTGGTCAGGTTCTCTTTGAGGGGAACCAGCGGCATCTTTCTGGTGGACCACTTGAACTGCTCGTCGCCGTCGAGTCCCACGTGCTCGAACTGGAAGACCATGTTCAGCTCTGTGCCCTCGCTGTTGGCGTATTTCTTGGCTTCTTCCAGCGTGACGCAGGCCGTCTCGCCGACTGTCATGATATCGAATCTGGAGAGGACCTTCTCGTTCATCTCCTGCAGATACTCATGCACGTGCGGTCCGTTGGCCGTGCAGCCGCAGTCGCCGTACAGCTCGTTCATGAGCGGCGCGTCGGGAAGTCCCTCCGGCTTGCTGATCAGGCTGATGACGTCCATCCGGAAGCCGTCGATCCCCTTCTCGCACCAGCGCGTCATCATATCAAAGACTTCTTTTCTGACGGCCGGATTGTCCCAGTTGAGGTCGGGCTGCTTGGGAGAAAACAGATGCAGGAAGTACATATCCGTCGTCTCATCGTATTTCCAGGCGGATCCGGAGAACCAGGATCCCCAGTTGTTGGGTTCCTTTCCGTCCCGGCCCTCGCGCCAGATATAGTAATCTCTCTTGGGGTTGTCCCTGGAGGAGCGGCTCTCTATGAACCACTTGTGCTCGTCGGAGGTGTGGTTGACGACCAGGTCCATCACGATTTTGATCCCTCGCGCATGGGCCTCCGCCAGCATCCGGTCAAAATCCTCCATGGTCCCGAACTCGTCCATGATCGCTTCATAATCGCTAATGTCATAGCCGTTGTCGTCGTTGGGCGACTTGTAGACGGGTGACAGCCAAATGACGTCAATGCCCAGATCCTTCAGATAATCCAGCTTCGACGTGATGCCGTTGATATCCCCGATTCCGTCGCCGTTGCTGTCCGCATAGCTGCGGGGATAGATCTGATAAACAACACTTTCCTTCCACCAGGTCTTCTTCATGCTTACCTCCATAGTTCAGGCCCGCAGAGCGAGCCGCTGCGCCGCTGCCGCGGTCCGATTGCCAAACATCACGCGGGAAGTCTCCCGAAAAGATTGGTCAGCCGCAGGATCCTGCCGGCCAGTTCCGCGGAGAGATCCTTCCTGTCCACTCTCCACTTCCAGTTGGTGCCGTTGGTAGACGGCTGATTGATGCGGGCGCTGTTGTCCAGGCCCAGATAGTCCTGCAGCGGGATGATACAGTAGTCCGCCACCGACGAGAACGCCGCGAGGATCATCTTCTCCACGATCTCCTGGGGATCCTTGGTGCGGACGTCCAGATACTCGCAGACCTGCTGCCTCTCTTCCGGGAGAATACTGTCGATCCAGCCTCTGAGCGTCTCGTTGTCATGCGTTCCCGTGTAGACGACGCAGTTGCGCTGATCGCGGTAGGGCAGATATTCCATGACGCCCGAGGAGTCCCTCGAGTCGAAGGCGAATTCCAGGACCTTCATGTTGGGGAAGCCGGAATCGCGCACCAGCTGGCGCACCGTCTCCGTCACATATCCCAGGTCCTCCGCGATGATGGGCGTCTCGCCCAGGCTCTCCCGAATCGCGTTAAACAGATCCATGCCCGGTCCCTTCTCCCAGTGGCCGTCCGCCGCCGTGTCGGATTCTGCGGGGATGGCAAAATATTCATCGAACCCGCGGAAATGGTCGATCCGGATGACATCGTACAGTTCCCGGCACTTGGCAATGCGGCGGATCCACCAGTCATAGCCGGTCTCTCTGTGTTTTGCCCAGTTGTACAGGGGATTGCCCCACACCTGGCCGGTCGCGGAAAATCCGTCCGGAGGAACGCCTGCGATCATGCGGATGCGGCCCCTGTCGTCGAGCTGGAAGAGCTCCCTGTGGGACCAGAAATCCGAGCTGTCCGCGGAGACGTAGATCGGGATATCGCCGATGATCTTGATCTGCTTGCTTGCCGCATAGTCCCGGAGCTTCTTCCACTGTCTGGCAAATTCGTACTGCAGATACTCGTAGAAGCCGACCTTGTCCTCCAGCTTCTGAGACCACTCTTTCACAGCCTCCGGCTTGTAGTCGCGGATCTCCGGCTCCCAGTCGGCGGCTCCGGCGCCCGCATGCGCGTCCTTGACCGCCATAAAGAGGGCGTAGTCCAGCAGCCAGAATGCGTTTTCCTTCCTGAAAGCCGCAAATTCCTCCGTCTCCTTGTGGCCGCTTCTCCTGTACGCGGTCCGGAGAAGATCCCATCGGCCGCTGTAAAGCTTGCCGTAGTCCACTTCCGAGCCGTCTCCGAAATCCACCGCTTCGCACTCCTCCTCCGTCAGAAGCCCCTGCGCGATCAGGTCCTCCAGACTGATCAGATACGGATTCCCCGCGAAAGTCGAAAAGGACTGGTAGGGCGAGTCCCCGTAGCCGGTGGGCCCCAGCGGAAGGATCTGCCAGTAGGTCTGTCCCGCCTCCTTCAGAAAATCAATGAATTTGTATGCTTCCTCTGAAAAACACCCGATCCCGTACTTGCCGGGCAGGCTGAAGACCGGAAAAAGGATTCCACTTGTACGCATATCTCCTCCTTGTCAATTACTGCTCTTCGCTTTCTTCTTCGTCATCGTCCCTGAGGACCCAGGGGCGGTCCTCCTCTTCTCTCTTCCCTATCATTTTCTCAAAGATCGGCATATACAGTAATGCACAGAAATAAGAGGGCAGAGAGATCCCCAGAAGGAAAAACAGGGGCATCAGCCTCGTCACGCTGTAAAGCAGGTAGGGCACGGCCGCCGTAATCAACACCATCGCGATCGTTCTCGGGAAATAGGCTGCCGCAAGGATCGCCGCATTCCGGAAGGTTCCTCCCGTCGTATACACGAACCGCGCCGTCAGCGGGATCGCGTACACATAGAGCGCAGCGACGACAAATCCGCCCGCCAGGATCGGGATCAGCATGACGCGCGGAAGGCCGGTCTGTCCTCCAGACAGGATCCGGTAATCCGCATATAGAAACACCGCTGCCGCCAGCAGGATAAGCCAGACAGGCGTCGCGTTCTTAAGGTTCTCCTTGAAGCGCTTCCAGAATTCAGACACAAGGCCTCCTCCCCGCTCCTCCATCATCTCCATGATCACATAGTGCATGGCAGCCAGAGATGCGCCCGCCGTCACCACGGGAAGGCAGAACAGCGCTGTCAAAATATTGAGAAACACCAGTGTGCTCAGATCTGAGACCGCGCGCGTCACGGGACCGTCCTGTCCAAAAAGATTCTTCATATTCCTGAATTCCTTGCTTTTATACAACCGGCTGTACGCCGGTAAACGAAGAGGCTGCACCCGGTTCCGGCACAGCCTCTTTCTGAATTGTACTATCGGTATTATACCTGAAGATCAGCCCTTGACCGCGCCTTCGACCATGCCGTTCATGATCTGCTTCTGGCCGATCAGGAAGATCACGACCATGGGGATGATCGCGAGCAGCGCTGCTGTCAGGATCAGATCCCACTGCTTGACGTAAGATCCCACGAAGGCCTGCACCGCAACAGGAAGCGTCTTGTACTTGCCGTTGAGGCCGAGCAGCATGGACGGAAGCAGATAGTCATTCCAGATCCACAT
>ODAI013343528.1_pt1 | contig 11952 bp, 7 predicted proteins | sample 1539321 | NCBI WGS metagenome assembly ODAI01 (sample SAMN02144231, study PRJEB22623) | gut metagenome | biome: sheep rumen | host: Ovis aries | place: New Zealand
AAAAGAAAAAAGCAAGGAAATTAGGCGGAATATTTGGAACTTTCGGAAATAATCCTTATCTTTGCCCACGGAAACAATAATTGTCAGCTTATATGAGTGCGGAGGCCATGACAGAGAAAATAGCCGAATACTTCAAGACGCAGCCCGTATGACGGGCAGCAGCACCCATCACTGCGGCGGTTTCGTGGGCTGGCTTGAGACTTCTTCTTTGGACAAAACATCATGGGTCAAAATCAAGAATTGCCTCTTTGCTCCAACCAGTATGACTTTTGGCAGCGAAGGTATATTAACATCTAAAATGGAACGATGGCCACCAAAGCAGGTACAATATCAGTCTTTGGCGGCACGATCAAGGCGCAGGGTGGCCTTCGCGGTGCAGGCATCGGTGGCGGTGCGGGTGGTCAGTCTTCTGATGGTGAAGACATAGAGAAAGACTATGCCCTCGCTTGACTAATTGATGATAGTTCACTGAGCGGTAATCACCCCGTCGGCGACGTGGAAAATCTTGTGGTCGAAGGCTGCTGCCGCGAGAATCCTGTCCAGATGGTCGCGGTTGGTGTCGGTGATGAATATCTGGCCGAAGCTGTCGCCCGACACCAGGCGGACGATCTGTTCCACGCGGTCGGCATCCAGCTTGTCGAAGATGTCGTCCAGCAGCAGCAACGGCGTGGTCTGCGATGCCGTGCGCTTGAGAAACTCGAACTGAGCCAGCTTCAGCGCCACGACATACGTCTTGTTCTGACCTTGCGAACCCTCACGGCGCATGGGGTGGCCGCCTAAGGTAAATACCAGGTCATCGCGATGTACGCCGTGCAGCGAGTAGCCCACCGCCACGTCCTTATGCCGATCGCGCTGGATGACCTCTAACAGTGGGCCGCGCTGGCAATGCGACACATACTGCAACCCCACCTGCTCGTGGCCACCGGAAATCTGCTCATAATATCGTTGGAACACCGGCGTCAGCTCGTCCACGAATGCCGCCCGCTTCCGGTAGAGCGTCTCGCCGGCCTCGGCCATCTGCTCCTCCCACAGCTGCATGAGCAGTGGGTCGTAGCCTCCGCCGTCAGACCTCTCGTCACCGCTGGCGGCCTTCAGCAGGGTGTTGCGCTGCTGGTGCGCATTGTTATATCGGGCGAGTGCGTCAATATACGAATGGTCATACTGCGAAATGACCACATCCATCAGCCGCCGCCGCTCTTCGCCGCCGCCCTCTATCAGCAGCGTGTCGGCAGGGGCCACCACCACCAGCGGTATCAGTCCGATATGCTCCGACAGCCGCTTATACTCCTTCTTGTTACGCTTGAAGTGCTTCCTCACGCCCCGTTTCATGCCGCACGACACCAGCTCCTCGTCGCCCTGCTCGTTCTCGTATCTGCCCTCTATCATGCAGTACGGCTCGTCGTGGCGTATCACCTGAGCATCGACGGGATTCGTGGCCGAGCGGCAGAACGACAAGTAGTACACCGCATCGAGCACGTTGGTTTTCCCCGCACCGTTATGACCGATAAAGCAGTTCATCTTCGGCGAGAAGCTCAATGAAGCCTCGCTAATGTTCTTGTAGTTCAGTATGGAAAGTGACCTGAGTATCATTGCGCCTGCAAAATTACGAAATAACGCTGACATACGGAAGCATTTTTGGGATTAATCAAAAACAAAAATAGTGGGAATATACAATAAAAACGCAGAGACATGCGTTTTATTACTAAATAGCATGATCATGAAAGAACAATCCAGTGTAAGATACAAGTTAAACAGCGATAGGAATAACCCTCGTTTCATCAAAGACGGGATGAACGAGTTTGAGCGCAACACCAAGCGGCTCATCGACCTGTTCACGTCGTTCATCTGCCTAATTGTCTTCTCGCCGCTCTTCCTCGTCTGCTATATTGCCGTGAAGCGCGAAGACGGTGGCCCCGCCATCTTCAAGCAAGAGCGCATAGGCCGCTTCGGGCGACCGTTCTATATCTATAAGTTCCGCAGCATGAAGATGGATGCCGAGAAAAACGGACCGGCCCTCTACCAGCACGACCGGGAGACACGCATGACGGAGGTGGGAAAATTCCTGCGCGAGCACCATCTTGACGAACTGCCACAGCTGTGGAACGTCTTCAAGGGCGAGATGGCATTCATCGGCCCGCGACCGGAGCGGAAATACTACATCGACCAGATTATACAGCACGACCCTCGCTACGTGTATCTCTATCAGGTGCGCCCCGGCGTCACGTCGTATGCCACACTCTACAACGGCTATACCGACACGATGGAGAAGATGCTGCGCCGCTTGGAGCTCGACCTCTACTACCTGGAGCACCGCTCGCTATGGTTCGATGCCAAGCTGCTCGTCAAGACTTTCATCAACATCGTCACAGGCAAGGTGTTCTGATTAGGCATTCATTTATGACTGAATAAAAGAATGGAGACTCAAAACACGATATTTCAAGTCCCCACTTTTTGTGATTATCAGGTAATGTCTATCTGATGAACAACAACTCACGATATTTAGGCAGTGGCCACAGACTGTCATCGACAATCAATTCCAACTTGTCTATCTCGTAGCGGATCATATCAAGTTTAGGCTCCACGCTGTCGTGATAGGCAATAGCCTTTATATGCTCATTATCGATCTTATTTGCTTTCTTACGAGCCTCAACCAACTCTTCAACACCTTTTTCGATTGCACTGGTACGCTCGGCAATTTCCTGAATTATCTTCTTGTTGCGAGCAGAGAGCTTATCAGCAGTGTCTATAGGAAAGACTACTGCCATGTGGCCAATGTTCTGCAACAGCTGCGTCTGATAGCAAGTGGCAACAGGGATGATATGGTTCATCGAGAGGTCGCCGAGCACACGAGCTTCTATCTGTATCTTCTTCGTATAAGTTTCCCACTTCACTTCGTTACGGGCCTCCAATTCTTTCCTTGTCATTACGCCAAGACTCTCAAACATCTGAACACTCGAATCATCCAGATAGCGTTCAAAGATTTTCGGACAAGACTTTTCAACGTCCAATCCGCGATTGGCTGCTTCCTCTACCCACTCGTCACTATAGCCGTTGCCGTCGAAACGGATAGGTTTACAAGTCTTGATATCCTCACGGAGCACGTCAATGATGGCATGGAAGGTTGCAGTATGAGCAGTGCCTGCAAGCTTTTTCTCCAGTTCTGGAATACGTGCATCCACACGTTTCTTGAAGTCCACAAGGGCTTCGGCAACAGCACTGTTGAGCGCAATCATGGCCGAGGCACAGTTCGCTTCAGATCCGACGGCACGAAACTCAAAACGGTTGCCCGTAAACGCAAAGGGCGACGTACGGTTGCGATCAGTATTGTCGATGAAGAGTTCTGGAATCTCCGGGATATCCATCATCAGGCCTTGCTTACCTGCCATCGCAAGGATATCACTGACATCGGCTCTCTCAATATGGTCTAAAAGCTCAGAAACCTGCTTGCCAAGGAAAGAACTGATGATTGCAGGAGGCGCCTCGTTAGCTCCTAACCGATGAGCATTGGTGGCGCTCATAATGCTGGCCTTCAGCAGTCCGTTGTGGCGCCAGACGCCCATCAGTGTCTCAACAATAAAGGTGGCAAAACGAAGGTTTGCTTCCGGTGTCTTCCCTGGAGCATGAAGCAGTACACCATTGTCTGTCGATAGGCTCCAGTTGTTATGTTTTCCAGAACCGTTGATGCCAGCGAATGGTTTTTCATGGAGCAACACCCTGAAGCCATGCTTGCGAGCTACGCGCTTCATCAGCGACATAAGCAACATATTATGATCAACGGCAAGATTGGTTTCCTCGAAAATAGGTGCCAACTCAAACTGGTTAGGAGCCACCTCATTGTGACGGGTCTTACAAGGGATGCCCAGTTCAAGGGCGGCAATCTCCAACTCACGCATAAAAGCCGCCACACGTTCGGGTATAGCGCCAAAGTAATGATCGTCCATCTGCTGATTCTTCGCAGAATCGTGTCCCATCAACGTTCGCCCCGTCAGCAACAAGTCTGGACGCGCAGAATACAGTCCCTCATCGACCAAGAAGTATTCCTGTTCCCATCCGAGGTTTGAGGTTACTTTCCTCACACTGGGATCGAAGTAATGGCACACCTCAGTAGCAGCCACATTGACAGCGTGGAGGGCACGGAGCAGCGGTGCTTTATAGTCAAGAGCCTCACCGGTATAAGATATAAATACGGTGGGAATACACAATGTATCGTCAATGATAAATACCGGTGACGTAGGATCCCATGCCGAATAGCCTCTGGCTTCAAAGGTGGAGCGGATGCCTCCACTGGGAAACGATGAGGCATCGGGCTCTTGCTGAACAAGCAATTTGCCGCTGAACTCCTCGACCACACCTCCCTTACCGTCATGCTCGATAAAAGAGTCGTGTTTCTCGGCGGTGCCCTCGGTCAACGGCTGAAACCAGTGGGTGTAGTGCGTCACGCCGTTTTCTGTAGCCCACTGCTTCATACCGGCAGCCACTTCGTCAGCCACCTTTCGGTCCAGCCGTACACCGTTTTCCATAACGTCAATCATTTTTTCGTACACGTCCTTAGGCAGGTACTTATACATCTTTTCACGGTTGAACACCTTGCTTCCATAATACTGAGCGGGGCGCTCTTTAGGCGTTTTTACTTCAAGAGGCTTCTTCTTGAATGCCTCTCCGACAACCTGAAATCTTAATGTTTCCATAATTGTTTTGTTTTTGTGTTAATTACTATTGTTTTTTCCAATGAGATATTCGTTGTAGCGCTTCTTCTGTCCGCTCATGACTGCCAAATGCGGTAAAGCGCACATAGCCTTCACCGCTGGGACCAAAGCCCACGCCGGGAGTACACACGACATTAGCGCCATAGAGAAGTTGTTCGAAAAATTTCCAGGAGGTTGTACCTTCTGGCGTTCGCATCCAAATATAGGGAGCATTCTCACCTCCATAGACTTCAAAGCCGAGACTGCGCAAGACACGGAGCATCCGGGCAGCATTCTGCATATAGTAGTCGATGGTCTGCTGCACTTGCTTCTTACCCTCGGGCGAATAGATGGCTTCGGCAGCCCGCTGGGAAATATAACTTGTGCCGTTGAACTTGGTACACTGGCGGCGCAACCATAGTTGATTGAGGGATATTCGCTCACCCTCGAAAGTAGCCACGCTGACATCCTTTGGCACAATCGTATAGCCACAACGCACACCCGTAAAGCCTGCGGTCTTGGAAAACGACCTAAACTCTACTGCACACTTGCGGGCTCCGCGTATCTCGTAGATGCTATGGGGAATGTCCGGATCCTGTATATAGGCCTGATAGGCAGCATCGAAAAGAATGAGCGCATCGTTTTTCAGGGCGTAGTTCACCCATTTGCGCATTTCCTGACGAGTGATGACAGTCCCTGTAGGGTTGTTCGGAAAACAGAGGTAGATGACATCCACGGGACGTCCCTTAGGCGGTTCTGGCACAAAGCCATTTTCGGCCGTAGTGGGCATGTAACGCACGTTGGTCCAGCGCCCGTCACGATAAGTGCCGCAACGACCTATCATCACGTTCGAGTCTATATAAACCGGGTAGATCGGGTCGGTGACACCAATGAAATTGTCCCAATGAAGCAGTTCCTGAAAATTACCAGTATCGCTTTTGGCACCATCGTTGACAAACACCTCGTTAAGACTCAGACGGACACCTCGCGGAGCAAAGTCGTTATTCAAGATAGCCTCACGCAGGAAATCATAACCTTGTTCTGGTCCGTACCCTCGGAAGCCGTCGGCAGTAGCCATCTCATCGACCGCCTTGTGCATGGCTTCTACAACGGCAGGACAGAGCGGCTGAGTGACGTCACCGATTCCAAGACTGATGACGTCTGCCTTAGGATGCATCACTTTGAAGGCATTGACCTTCTTGGCTATGTCAGCGAACAAGTAGTTGTTCTGTAGATTCAAGAAATGAATGTTTACTAACGCCATTTTTATATATATCTGACTGTTAAATATTTATAGTTCTATTTCGCCATCAAAGACAAACTGTGCCGGTCCTGTCATATAGACATGATTTCTGCGATAGAGACATATCCCTTCAGAGCGGTCTTGTTCACACCATTCTACATCGAGAGTACCCCCATCCATGACGATGTGGCTCGTCCGGCCAGCCCGCTTCGCAAGACTGGCTGCCACAGCAGTGGCACAAGCTCCCGTTCCGCAAGCCATCGTGACACCGCTGCCACGCTCCCAGACTCTCGTGCGGATACGTCCATCGGGCAGCACTTGTGCAAATTCGATGTTGCAACGCTGCGGGAAGGCAGCATGATGCTCAAGGATTTTCCCTGTCCTGCTCACCTGATCAACATCATCGGTAAAAACAACGTAGTGAGGATTGCCCATTGAGACGAAAAGGCCATCACCGCCTTTCATTAGGCTACCGTAGAAGAACCTTTCATCTGCCAGCACAGGCTCACCCATATCTACGGTTACTGATTCTACGCGATTATTGACAAGATGGAGATAGAGCGTCTTGATGCCAGCAAGCGTGAGCAGACGGATTACTGTCTTTTCGGTAAGTCCACGTTCATAGAGATACTTGCCAATACAGCGCGAAGCATTGCCACACATCATTGCTTCCGACCCGTCGGCATTGAAGATGCGCATGGAGAAATCTGCTTCCGGCAGCGTACTGCGTTCGATGAGCACCAGACCGTCTGAGCCGATGCCTGTATGGCGGTCACTCCACATAAGGGCGCAGGCTTGAGGATCGGCAACTGGGTAAGACATGGCATTGACGTAGATGTAGTCATTGCCGCAACCGTGCATTTTGGTGAATTTTATCTTTGTCATAGGACTCATAAAATTACTCATGAGAGAGGGTGTCATGAACCCGTCGTGCCGTCTCTAATCCGCTGGCCATTGCTCGCACAACGAGTGAGGCACCGTTTTGGGCGTCACCACAAACGAAAACATTCTCTGGATAGTCAGGATGTTCCGGCTTCAGAAACCCCATTGCGAGCAGACAGAGCTCAGCCTTGATGATTTCGGGTTCACCCTTCGCAGTCATTATAGGACGGCCACCATCAGGATTAGGCCGCCAATCGATCTCTTGCACCTTGACCCCGATGAGACGACCGTCCTGGCCAAGAAATTCCAGCGTATTGACATTCCATCTACGGATGCAACCCTCTTCATGAGAAGAAGTGGTCTTCAGCGTACGTGGCCAGTTGGGCCAGGGATTATGCGGATCGTCCGGTCCATCGACAGGACGCGGCATGATCTCTATCTGCGTAACACTCTTACAACCTTGACGATGGGCTGTACCTATACAGTCAGACCCCGTATCACCACCGCCAATCACAAGAACGTCCTTACCCTTAGCTGTGATGCGCTCGTCGCTTGAAATGTCCACGCCTGCAAGCACACGGTTCTGCTGACTCAACAGTTCAAGAGCCAAATAGACGCCTTTCAGGTGGCGACCGGGGATGTTCAGGTCACGGGCTTGGGGCGTACCCGTTGCGAGAACGACAGCATCAGCGTCTCCGATTTCTTGCAAATGCTGAATATGGGTATTATAGCGAAAGCCTATACCCTCCTGTTCCATCTGCTTTATACGACGGTCAATGATGGCTTTGTTGAGCTTAAAGTTGGGAATGCCATAGCGCAAGAGACCACCGGCAGCTTCGTTCTTCTCAAAGACAGTGACGGTATATCCCATCCGATTCAGTGAGTGGGCTGCAGCCAATCCGGCAGGACCAGCACCTACAACGGCTACCCGCATGCCATTCCTGAGCGGAACCTGCGGCAGGATAAACCCTTCACGGAATGCGGCCTCAATAATGGCACACTCGTCTTCAAGGTTCGTGGTGGGCTCATGGTTGAAACGATTGAGCACACAGGCTTTTTCGCATAGTGCCGGACAGATGCGCCCTGTAAATTCAGGAAACGGATTGGTGGCCGACAGCAGCTGATAGGCCAGTTCCCATTCTCCCCGACAGAGGGCACCGTTCCATTCGGGAGCCTTATTGCCCAACGGACAAGCCCAATGGCAGAAAGGAACGCCGCAGTCCATACAGCGGCTCGCCTGCAACTTGCGCTCACGCGCGTTGAGCGTCTGCTCTACCTCGCCAAAATCATGGATTCTATCGTGGACAGGACGATAGCCTGCCTCTTGACGGTGTATCTCTAAAAATGCTTTCAAGTTTTCCATAACTAATTGATAGTCCATTATTTATAATTCAACCCAAATTAGCTCGCAATTCGTGCTGAATCAGCTCGTAATTCAGCCCATATTATCATGCAATTTGAGCCATATTTCAGAATCAGTATTCCCGTTGTATATCGCTGATCTTTTCTCTAAGCCTCATCATCTGCTCTTCTTGTAGCACACGCTTATACTCGATGGGTACCACTTGGACGAAGTCTTCGCAATATCGCTGCCAGCCATCAAGCATCCGTCCGGCCAGTGCCGACCCAGTATGCAGATAGTGCTGACGGACAAGTTCCAGAAGTTCCTTGCGCGACACACTGTCTTCAACAAGATTGATTTCGACCATGTCCATATTACAGAAATAATCGAAGGTGTGGTCTGGATCATAGACGTAGGCAACACCACCTGACATGCCTGCAGCAAAATTCCTGCCAGTTTTACCCAGTACGACCACGCGTCCGCCCGTCATATACTCACAGCAATGATCGCCTGCTCCCTCAATGACAGCTATAGCACCAGAGTTGCGGACAGCGAAACGCTCACCTACCTTGCCATTGACATACAGCCCACCGGAAGTAGCACCATAGAGTCCGGTATTGCCTGCGATGACATTATTCTCTGGCAGGAAGTCTATGTTGATCCGGCTGGGTGGCAATATCGAAATACGTCCGCCTGACAGTCCTTTTCCGAAATAGTCATTACACTCACCTTCCAGCCTGATGTTTAGTCCACGCACGGCAAACGCACCAAACGACTGTCCGGCAGAGCCCTTGAACTTGATATTGACCGTGCTGTCAGGCAAGCCAGCTTCACCATATCGTTTGGCGATAATGCCACTAAGCATGGTCGTGACGGCCCGGTCGGTGTTGCGAATCGCATAGTCAAGCGTTACTTCCTCTTGATCCTGAATGGCTTTCGCAGCTGCATTGACAATCTCTTCATCCTTCACGCCCGTCACCTTCGTATAGGCACCACGATCCCAATAGAGGGCTTTATCGGTATCAGGCCTGTATAGCAGGCGAGAGAAGTCGATCGTCTTCTGCTTGTCTGTCAGATGACTTGTATGTAACTCAAGCAGCTCGGTATGCCCGATGATCTCCTTCAGGCTGTACACACCTATCTCACTAAGATATTCACGTACCTGCTGGGCGAGGAACGTAAAGAAATTCACGACATATTCTGCCCTGCCCTCAAAGTGCTTGCGCAACTCGGGGTTCTGAGTAGCCACCCCCATCGGGCAGGTATTAGTGTTGCACTTGCGCATCATCACACACCCCAGAACTATCAGCGGCAACGTGCCAAATGAGAATTCGTCAGCTCCCAGCATGGCCATGATGATGACATCTTTGGCTGTCTTCAGCTGACCGTCGGTCTGCAAGCGTACCTGATTGCGCAGACCGTTCAAAACCAGCGTCTGCTGTGTCTCGGCAAGGCCTATCTCAGGAGAGATGCCAGCAAAGCGCATGCTGCTGACAGGACTGGCACCTGTACCACCCTCGGCTCCACTAATCACGATAAGGTCGGCTTTTGCTTTGGCCACGCCAGCAGCAATCGTTCCCACACCGCTCTCGGCTACGAGCTTCACGCTGACGGCAGCTGTCGGATTGACGTTCTTCAGGTCAAAAATGAGTTGGGCAAGATCTTCAATAGAGTAGATGTCATGGTGTGGCGGTGGAGAAATCAGTGAGATGCCGGGAATGGCATTACGTGTCTTGGCGATGACCTCGTTCACCTTAAAGCCGGGCAACTGTCCGCCTTCACCAGGCTTGGCGCCCTGGGCCACCTTTATCTGTATCTCTTCGGCATTCACAAGATACTCAGCCGTCACTCCAAAACGACCGCTTGCTATCTGCTTGGTCTTACTGCTGAGGCTCACGCCATCTACCTCAGTATGGTAACGGGCATTGTCCTCTCCGCCCTCGCCTGTATTTGAACGAGTGCCGAGCTTGTTCATCGCCAAGGCTAACGCTTCATGCGCTTCGATGCTCAATGCACCAAACGACATGGCACCCGTCACAAAATGCTTCACGATTGATTCCACGGGCTCAATCTCGTCAATCGGAGTCGGCCTGTCTGCCTTCTTCCATCCGAAGAAATCGCGGATAAAAATAGGGCTATCCTTCTCGTCTGCCATGACCGACCACTCCTTGAACTTCTGGTAGTCCCCCGTACGGGTGGCAATCTGCAGGCGATAGATTGTCTCAGGAGTCCAGGCATGCTTGATACCATCCTTACGCCAAGAGAACTGTCCGTGATTCTTTAGTGGAGCGTTTTGTGCAGAAAGCGAACTGAAACGGATGGCATCTCGGGCTATTTCCTTTAGACCGATGCCGCCGACAGTACTTGTCTCAGTGCCAAAGTACCTGCGCAACAAAGGCTCGCCGAGCCCTATACTCTCAAAGATCTTCGCACCACGATAACTGCGGATAGTAGAGATGCCCATCTTGGACATGATCTTCTTCAGTCCTTTATCAACGGCATGGATATAATGGTTCTCGGCTGTCTCGTAGTCTTCCTGAATCTTCCCTCTCTTTACCAGGTCATCCAAGATAGCAAAGGCCATATACGGACACAGCGCACTTGCACCATAGCCCAACAATAATGCTGCATGCATCGTCTCGCGAATTTCGCCACTCTCCACGATAAGAGCCGTCTGAACTCGCTTGCCAACACTGATAAGATAGTGGTGGACAGCGCTCACAGCCAGCAGCGAAGGTATTGCAGCCTGCTGATCATCAAGATTACGGTCAGTGAGAATGATGTAGTTTACGCCCTCGTCAACACTTGCCTCGGCTGCTTTGCAGAGATTGTCGAGTGACTGGCGCAACCCGTCCTCGCCTTTCGAGATTTCAAACGACATGAATAGTTTCTTCGTTTTAAATCCTTTATAGCGGATATTACACAATATGTCAAGCTGAGTGTTGGTCAGCACGGGTTGCGGCAAGCGAACCATTTTGCAGTTGGAGGCATCAGGTGTCAGGATATTAGTTCCCACAGCACCGATATACTCTGTCAATGACATCACCAGTTCTTCCCGAATAGGATCGATGGCAGGATTCGTCACCTGTGCAAACTGCTGACGGAAATAGTTGAAAAACAACTGCGGACGGTCACTGATGACGGCCAGTGGCGTGTCATTGCCCATCGCGGCCACTGGTTCCTGACCGGCTGTAGCCATCGGAATGACCGTCTTGTCAATGTCTTCCTGAGTATAACCGAACTGCGCTAACTTACGCGTGAAATCGTCCACCGAGTTGCTGACCTTACGACCACTCTTCAATTTCTCCAACTGCACACGGTTCTCACTGAGCCATTCACGATAGGGATGGGCTTTGGCCAACTGTTCCTTGATTTCGCCATCATAATATATCCTGCCCTCCTGCGTGTCGATGAGCAGAATCTTGCCGGGCTGCAACCGGCCTTTCGCCACCACGTCGCCCGGCTCGAAGTCTATCACGCCCACCTCAGAGGCTACGACCATCATGCCCTGCTTCGTTATCGTGTAGCGCGAGGGGCGCAGACCGTTGCGGTCGAGCATGCCGCCGGCATAGCGTCCGTCGGAGAAGAGCAGGGCGGCGGGACCGTCCCACGGCTCCATCAGGATGGAGTGGTATTCATAGAAGGCTTTCAAGTCCTCAGAAATCGGGTTCTTGTCGTTGAACGACTCGGGCACGAGGATGGCCATCGCCTGCGGCAGACTGAGTCCGCTCATGGTCAGGAACTCAAAGACGTTGTCCAATGAGGCCGAGTCGCTCATGCCCTCTTGCACGATGGGCGAG
>ODAI014701863.1_pt1 | contig 11951 bp, 13 predicted proteins | sample 1539321 | NCBI WGS metagenome assembly ODAI01 (sample SAMN02144231, study PRJEB22623) | gut metagenome | biome: sheep rumen | host: Ovis aries | place: New Zealand
GATAAGCTCTCTAAGTGAACGGATATCTTCATTTTCAGTAGAAAGAACACCTACTGTCTTTGCCTTTGAATCAAATTCAACTTCTGCCCCTGACCAAAGAGCTGCCTCTGGGAGGTTAGCTTTTGAACCTTCACTAAGCTGACCTAACAACTGTTCCTTAACGAAAATAGTCTCTCTGATTTTTTCGAAAATCGCATCATAATCAAAGTTTGCATTTGTAATAGTAGAAAACAGATTAACAGACACAAGATGGTTTATACTTTCTGGAACTTCCCTGCCTTCTTTACGAAGCGCTGTTGTTACAGCAGAAAGTCCCTTTGTAACGTATACTAATAAATCCTGAAGATTTGCAACCTCTGGCTTCTTTCCACATACACCAGACATTGTGCAACCACTGCATCCAGCAGTCTCCTGACACTGATAACAAAACATCTTATTTTCCATTTGTTTGACTCCTTTTAAACCTGTTGTTTGTTCATAGCTAGAACTATAACCCTAAACCGCAGGCAAAATAGTTGCAAATGCAACTCTTCTCATCGTATTATTTAGATAGTATATGGATAGGCAGGTGAAGGCTATGAATAATGAAATTAGTTATAACGACGTTGCTCTTTTTGAAAATATTAAAGAGGCAGATTTAGACAAACTGTTAGTTTGCATCCGTTCTTTCAAAAAGGAGTTCAAGAAGGGTCAGACCATCTATATGGAAACAGATAATATCCCCTACGTAGGAATTGTTTTATATGGAAGTGTTCATATGATAAAAAATGACATTTGGGGAAATAATACTCTATTTACATTCTTCGGCCCTGGGGAATTGTTTGGAGAAAGCTTTGCGGTTCAGAAAGATGTTTCTTCCTCGGTGATATTTAAAGCTGCTGAGAATACCAAGGTCTTATTCCTTGCTGCATCCAACATAATTCATTCATGCCCTAATGCCTGTGGATTTCATGCTCAGATTGCAACAAACCTCTTTCACCTACTTGGAACCAAGAATCAAAAGTTCCTTAATAAAATAGAGGTTCTCTCAAAAGGAAGCATTCGAGAAAAGCTTTTAGCCTATATTTCTCAACTAGCCCAGGAACAGAACACAAAATATGTTAATTCCCCTCTTTCAAGAGTAGCTCTTGCAGAGTACTTATCAGTGAATCGTAGCGCAATGATACGAGAGCTCTCAAAAATGAGAGATGATGGAATTATAGACTTTGACAAAGATACTTTTATCGTAAAGGAACTTAATAAATCTAAAGTTCCGAGTCTGCCTTAATACAAGACAGACTCTTCTTTTATTTATTCCTTTGCTGACACTGCATATGGCACTGCTATAAACAGAATTCCGCCAATCATATTGCCAAGAGTAACCCATAACAGATTATGCATATAGCCACCCATTGTTACAGCAACTCCACAAGGATTTAATAATGCTTCTGTAAGAAGCGTCATATTTGCAATGCTGTGTTCAAAGCCAGTAGTAATAAATGCGAATAGACACCAGAAAATCATAATCAGCTTTCCTGCATCTGACTTAGCTCTGAAACCACACCAGGTAGCAAGACAAACCAGCATATTACAAAGAATTCCTCTTGCTACAAGTTGAGGTGCTGTGGCAGACATTTTACCAAGTGCACCATTTGCCATAAACTCTCCTACTGGTCCATTTGCAAGACCAGTAAAATTATAAATAACAGCTAAAAGAATAGAACCAACCCAGTTGCCAAGATAGCATACAATCCAAAGCTTGATTCCATCTGCAACTGTAATCTTCTTCTTTAGCATTCCTGCAGTCATAACAAGGTTATTTCCAGTAAATAACTCGGCTCCTGCGATAACTACCAAAGAAAGTGCTATGCCAAAGGAAACACCCATTGCCATCTTAGTTACAGGAGCTCCAGCAAGCTGTCCTCCAATTGTAAAAATCAAAAGAATTCCAAACCCAATGTAAGCACCTGCAAGCATGGAGAGTAAAAAGTATCCAATTGGATTCTTCTTTAAAAACGTCACCTTACCAGCCGCACCATTGGCAGCGGCCTCAAATTCATCTTTAAACATATTTTTTCTCCTCTTTAATTAGTGTTGGTTATCAAAGTGAATTCCATCCCAGTAAACAGTGTTATTCATTATTGTTTCTGGCATAAGTTCCACATCCTTTAGTGCATATTCTTTGAACTTTTCAAAGCCCACTCTATCGATAATGTAGCCAATATGCTCTTTTCTAGCTGGTGCATTTGGAGAAATATATTCTTCAACAAATGCGTATGTATTCTTGATGATTTTTACGATGTTGTCTTCATCAGCCCAGATGAGCCAATCCTTGCCTAAACGAGGATTCTTTTTGCCAGTACGTCCCATAATTGTAAGCTTATAGTACTTCTTTTCTGAACGAGTCCAAGCTCTTGTAGGACACTTTGTAACGCAGACACCACAGCCGATACACTTTTCTGTATCGCGGACAATTTTATAATTCTCCATACGAAGTGCACCAACAGAAAGTGACTGGCAGCCCTTTACGCAAGCATTACAACTAACACAGCGCATTGGATCATACTGTGGCATTGTCTGACCGATAATACCAAAGTCGTGCATTCTAACCTTTGCACAATCGTTAGAACATCCTGTACAAGCTACCTTGAAGTGCAAATCATTAGGGAAGATTTCCTTATCAATTCTTCTAGCTAAATTTGATGTATTGTAGTTTGCAAAAGGACATACATTATTGCCTATGCATGCTGATACATTTCTTGTACCTGAAGCACTATAGCCCTTATCTTTATCCTCACCGTTCTGGTTGATTCCCACCTTCTCGATAATAGGCTGAAGCTTTTTGTTAACTTCCTCCATATCCTCAAGATGGATTCCTTCAATTTCGAATCCCTGACGTGTAGTCAAATGAACATAACCATTTCCATATGTCTGGGCGATTTCCTGAACCATGCCAAGGACTTCTGCATCACAGTATCCGCCTGGAACTCTGATTCTAGAAGCACCGATGCCACGTTCTTTGGTTATTCGCCAAGCATTTTTCTTAGCTTTTTTTGTATTAATATCTAATGACATACCTTATACTCCTTTCTCTTAATCAAAAAGTTCCTTGGCCTCAGTATAGTTAAATACTGGACCATCAAGGCAAACATATTTATCATCCATCTTGCAATGTCCACACTTACCTAGTCCGCAGCACATTTTACGCTCATAACTTGTCCAAATCTGTTCATCAGCAACACCGAGTTTTTGGATTTCCATGATAGTAAACTTAATCATGATTGGTGGTCCAACACAGATAAACACTGCATTTTTAATATCTTGAAATTTAAGATCAGGAATATATTTTGTAACCATACCAGTTGGTCCATCATATTCTTCTGGAGCATTATCAACGGTCTTGATAACATTGATAGTCTTTGACCATTCCTCAAAATCTTTCTTGAAAAGAACATCATCAGGAGATTTGAAACCAGCAATAACAGTAGTGCTTACAGCATCAGTAGGATTCTTTGCAAAATGCTGGATAACTCCTCGCATAGGCGATACACCAGTTCCACCACCAATGATTACTATTTCCTTGCCCTTATAATTATTGATGTCAAAACCATTACCATATGGTCCACGGATGAAAAGCTTATCTCCAACATAATTCTCAAATACTTCGTCGGTAACCTTTCCTACACGGCGGATTGTAAAGTCTACAAGACCATCTCCAATTCCGGAAACAGAAATAGGTGCCTCGCCGTATTTTGGAATAGAAATCTCAAAGAACTGTCCTGGCTTGACCTCGCCGTCAAACGCCATCCTGAAGGTATACTCTAAATCTGTATGCTTAATTACTTCTTTTATCTCGGAAAGCTGTGGTATATATTCATTCTTCATTTTATTCACACTCCTTTCCAAGACGATTAACTAAATTAGAATATGAAATGTACTCTGGGCATACGTCGTCACAACGTCCACAGCCTACGCACATATGATATCCAAATCGTTTCTCAAAATCGTGAATCTTGTGCATGACCTTGAATCGCATTCTATCTGCATTATCACTTCTAAAGCCATGTCCACCGGCGATTTCTGTATATCCATCTACCTGGCAGCTAGCCCAAACTCTTCTACGCTCTCCGTTTTTCTCATTATCCTTATAGAAAATATCTTGCATTGTAAAGCATGTGCAGGTTGGGCACACGAAGTTGCACCGACCACAGTTAATGCAACGGTTGCCGTATTCCTTGAACAACTCAGACTTCATGGTCTCTGGTGTGATGTTCTTAGGAAGTGTAACCTTTGTTGGATTCTCAGAAACAAAATCTGGAGAAACTGCTTCTTCGTTGCCTGACTTAAATGCCTCTGCTAGTTTCTCATCCTTGGCTTCTACATAGGCATTATCACCATCAAGCTTAAGATACAGATCGTATTCGTCAGTAGTATTTGTTCCCATGCTTACACAGAATCCTGAAGTGCAAGACTCCTTGCAACCCATAAGAACAAACTTAGTCATCTCTCGGGTTCTCTTGTAATAAAAATCTTCAAAACCATTCTTTAAATAAATCTGATCCAGTCTTTTTACTGCATTTAAATCACATGCACGTAAGAATACCAATCGCTCCTTTGCAGGTCCCTTTGGAACTGTTGTTTCGTCCTCAGTAAAATAAAAAATAGTCTCATTGATTGGCAAAAGCGCCTCTTTAAATGAATAATCGGATTTTTTCTCAAACTCGATTTCATCTAAACTTGAAACCTTGTCGTATCGCACCACATCTACGTCAGAAAAGGTACCATCCCCTTTTTTAACTACAGGTGCAAATACATCGTAATCCTCTGCCAGTTTTGAAAAAATGGATGCCATTTCTTCTTTGGAAAACTTGTATCCCATATTTTTCTCCTTTTACAATAATTGCTGATTGAAAGTACGTTAATTTTTTGACAATCCATGATGTAAAAAAGCCCTTCTTGATATTTATTATCAAGTAGGGCTGTTACATTGTCTGTGATATATATCACACTTATTGTGAAATTTCTTTTAAACTTTTCATATCAATTACAGTAAGAAAGCCGTTCTCATGAATAACAATCTCATCTTTTTTCCATGATGAAATAATCCTAGAGACCGTCTCACGCTTAGCACCAAGCATATTTGCAAGAAATGTTACCGTTAACTCAAAGCTAATCTGCACACCTTCTGGAGTGAAATTGCCATAGTCACGAGCAAGCTTCCATATTTTAGCTGCCAAACGTTTCTCAATAGGGTATGTTCCGTTGGCATTTCCAACCTGGTGATAAAGTCTTCTTGTTTTTCTAGCCAAGGAATCAAAAATTTCTCGAGACAACTCTGTATTATCTGCCATAAGCTTATAGAGCTCGCTTCGATGCACACATAGTAATTGGGTATCTGCGAGGGCCTTCGTACAGATGCTGGTCTTCTTGTCTTGCAGAACAACCTCATTTAAAACCTCACCGTTGGTACAAATAAAAATTATCTTGATTTCACCATATCTACTGTTGCGGTATAGCGCCACAAATCCATCAAGGATAATATACATGCACTTGACTTCTTCCCTCTCTGCAAATAAGATTTCGCCTTTTCTCAAAGTTATAACCTTACCCACATCAAGAAGTTCTTTTCTGCTCTTCTCACTAAGAAGATTTAATAATCCTCTCTCTACTCTTTTCTCTGAATTCATAGTAAAAGCTCCATTATTCCATCGTAGGATGAAATCTCTGCCTCTTTATAAACTTCATATCCCAAATTAATAATTGTCTTGCTGCAAGCTGGACCAATTGAAATGATTTTCTTTGGCACATTATTTCCAAATTGTTCAATAGCAAAAGTTGCATTACTACCGCTTGTAAATATAGCCATTTCACAAGTTGAGATTTTTTCTTTCATATCTTCAGAGTTATCGTACTCAAGCTGCTTATTTTCATAGCATACAATCTTATTCAGCTTTATTTTGCTGTCTATGTTCTTCTCAAATAGTTCAGAAGTATTCTTCTGGCAGAACCAATAAGTCTCTGAGGAAGAATCAAGTCTACCATTTAAAGCCAATGCCAAATCCTCACCAGTTTGCTTTTCAGAAATAATATCTGAATTAAATCCAAATTCCTTAAGTGTCGATGCGGTCTTTTGTCCAATGCAGGCGAATTTCACGTTTGATATCGCTCTCGAATCAAGATTGTTTACTTCAAATAGATTCCAGAAGAATGCCTTAACTCCATTGGAGCTAGTAAATACTATAAAAGCATTCTCCTTAAGTTCAGTCAGAAATTTCAAATCGCATTCTATTGGCTTAATAGCGCCAGAACAAGCGGTGATAACCTCAGCTCCAAATTCAATTAATTTTGATTCTAGTTCGTTTTCGAAAAAACTCTTTCTCGGATTACCAAGGGTGTAGTCGAACCCCCTAATAACAGGCAAGAATATTTTTTTGCCAAATAAAGGTCGTTGCTCAAAAAAATTAAGTTCTTTTTCTAATTTGGCAACTTCTCCTACCACAATAATCGCAGGGGAATCGATGCGTGCAACAGCAACTGCTTCATCTATGTCATTTAATGTTGCTACTACCTTCTTTTGATGATTAGTAGTTCCATTAGATATAACAGCTACTTTGGTTTCGGCGTCTCTGCCGGCAGCGATTAATCCCCTTGCAATTTCACCTACATGAGAAAGTCCCATCAAAAATATATAAGTCACTGTCTCATCAGTAAGCTTCAAGTAATCAATATCGGCTAGCGCATCTTTCTTACTATGGGCGGTGATAACCTGAAAACCTTTTGAAACACCTCTATGAGTAACAGGAATACCTGCGGCGGCAAGAGCAGCTATGGAAGAACTTACGCCTGGAACGACGTCCACTTGAACGCCTTTATCAATCAAGTAAAGGGCTTCTTCACCACCTCGTCCAAAGACATAAGGATCTCCACCCTTAAGACGAACAACCAATTTGTACTTGCAGGCTTTTTCATACAAAAGCTCGTTGATTTTGTCCTGTGGGACAGTATGTAAATGGTTTGCCTTACCAACAAATATCTTTTCACAGTTTGCTGGTGCAATTGAAAGTAACCTCGGGTTTAGTAACCTGTCATATATGATGCAATCAGCTTTCTCAAGATATTCCTGCCCCCTGATTGTCATAAGTCCCATGTCTCCAGGACCTGCGCCAACAAGAACAACCTTTCCTAAAGAATTCATTATAAATCCTCCAACTGTCTTCTAATATCGATGACAGCTTTCTCTATCAAATCTATTTCGGCTTTTGCACCCGAAACTTCGGAAAAAGCAAGCTTTTCACCTGTCTCATTTCCAAAAACCGTTTTTAACACGAAGTTCCCATTTTCCTTGTATGCGTAGGCACCTATAGGAAGATGGCAGTCACCGCCAATCCTATCAAGAAAGCCTCTCTCCAAAAATGTAACTTTCTCTGCATCTTCGTCGCTCAAAGCATTTACCATTTCTAACAATTCATGGTTATTTGCATTAAGTTCGATACCCAATGTCCCTTGGGCAGGAGCTGGAATCATTTCATCTGGAGTAAAATAATAGCAAGTATCGGTGTTTATATTTAACCTATGAAGACCGGCAGCTGCCAAAACTATTCCATCCAATTGAGTCCCATCTTCAAGTCCCTCATGAAGCTTTCTGATTCTAGTATCAATATTTCCCCTAATAGGAAAGATGTGTAAGTCTGGCCTAAGTTTTAACAATTGATAGGAACGTCTCTTGCTGCCAGTAGCAATATTTGAGCCTATTGGTAAATCTGATAATTTATGACAACATTTTAGTATAAGAACATCTCTAGGATCTTCTCTTAACCAAGACTTTGCGAATACCAATCCCTCAGATGGTTTAGCGGGCATATCCTTCATCGAATGTACCGCAAGCTGTATTTCATTGTTCAAAAGAGCCTTTTCAATTTCATCTACAAATAAACCTTTAGAACCAATTTGATCCAAAGGCTTAGTTAAATCCATATCGCCTGTTGTCTTAATAACAACAATTTCATATTGATGCTCAGGGAATGCTTTTTTCAATGTATCGCAAACATAATTAGTCTGCACTAAAGCAAGCTTTGATCCCCTGGTACCAATTTTAATCAGCATTTGATTACCCCCTTGCCAACCCGATTCGACCAAAAACAGGTCGCAGTTGTACAGCAAATCCAGCCGCAAGAACACAAAGAATAAAATCTGGAATTATGGTGATTAAGCAGTATTGAACAACCACTACAGTGAACGATACTGTTTCACCTACATACAAATTCTTCATAAAATAAAAATATATTGCGCCAACTCCATAATAGACAAATAATCCAACAGTTGCAGGGATAATGTATTGCCAGCGTTTTGAATTATTCATTCTCTCCGTCATATAGCCAATCACATAGGCTGCAAATACAAATCCCAACAAGAAACCAAATGTTGGTCGCAATATATATCCAATTCCTCCACCTGATGCAAATACAGGAAGTCCGCAGAGACCTAATAGTAAATACACTACTACACTGAGCCCTCCAAGTCTCGATCCAAGCAAAAAGCCCGCCATCATAACGAAAAACCACTGTAATGTGAAATGCATGGTATAAAGTGGTAATGGTATGTCAATCTTTAGAAACGCTCCAATTATAATAAGAGCTGCAAATAATCCTGTAATTGTCAGCTCTCTGGTATTCAATTTCATATTACAATCCTCCTGCGGTGTGACTTAAATCACACTTAAAATAACACATAATTCTTTCACCCGCAACCTCCATTGTCATTGAACAACAAATCAAAATTAGCTAAAATGATTTCATAAATCTCGCGAGGAGGGGAAAATATGGCGTATTTTCCAATGTTTGTAAATCTAACGGACAGTAAATGCTTAGTTGTAGGTGGTGGCAATGTTGCATATAGAAAAATTAAAGTATTATTAGATTTTGAGGCATACGTATATGTAGTGGCCAAAGACATAAATGATGAAATCAGAGCCCTTGCAAAGAGCGTGGACCGTATATTTTTAGAGGAAAGAGAGTTTTCACCAACTGATTTAAAAGATAAGACGCTTGTAGTAGCAGCTACTTCAGATAATACTCTAAATTCACAGATATCCTCCTTGTGCAAGACAGAGAAAATACCTGTAAACGTTGTGGATTGTAGCCAACTTTGCAGCTTTATTTTCCCATCCTATTTAAAGGAACAAAATCTTGTTGGAGCTTTCTCAAGTTCAGGAAATAGCCCAGTCCTTACACAGATGCTAAGAGATCACGAGAAGAAGCTTTTAACACCAAAACTTGGAGAAATAAACGAGCAACTTGGAAAGCTTCGCCCACAACTAATAGAAAAATTTCCTATAGAAGCTGGTAGGAAACAAGTAATCAAGCACCTGATAGATTTTGCACTAACAGCTGATGAATTTCCCACAGATAAGGAATTTCAAATGGAAATTGACCATGATGGTGCTAAATAGTTGCAAATGCAACTTCTCCATAAGTCTTATTCAATTATTATATGGATTAGAACCACTCGAGAAAGATATGTTTATCGTAAAGGAAGGAAAACATGGAGAAGAGAATTGATTTAAAAAAAAGTGTATATGAGCTATGTACAGAATATCCAGAACTTGTACAGATTATGGATAATCTAGGTTTTAAAGATATTACAAATAAGACAACGCTAAATACTATTGGACGTGTAATGACCATCCCAAAGGGTGCCATTGTTAAAGGCATTGATATGATTGATGTTGTGCTGGCCCTTAAAAATAATGGTTTTGTTTTAGAAGGAAAAATGCCAGATTTCGTCCAGAAATCCCTTGATAAGAAACTAGCGGATAGACAAGCTGATACGGGAGACACCCTTGATGATAGAACAGCTTTACTCAAATCATACATTGAAAGACTTAGCAATGGTGAAGATTTAGAATCTGTTAAGAAAGATTTCGTAAAGAATTTTTCTGAGGTTGAAGCTGGAGAAATTGCAAAAGCTGAACAGGCTCTCATAAGCAGCGGAACTCCTGTGACAGAGGTTCAAAAGCTTTGTGATGTCCATTCTGCTCTTTTCCATGGTGCCACTAAGGCTGAAAAAATTGCTAATGCTGAAAAAGCTGTAGCTGAAACTTTAAAAAACGAAAGCTATGGTATGGGTATCGGGTCAAAGGTAAAGGCAGCTCCATTAAAGAGACAAGATGGTGCTGATGAACAGTATAATGTCCTCAAAAAAATTGAAAACCACCCTTTAAATGTATTTTCACTTGAAAATGAGGCTATTTCAGATGCTCTTAAAGAATTAAGAAGTGCTATGGAAAGTCGCGAAAATCTTATCGAAACATTGGATAAAGCCAGAGAATTAGCTATTCATTATGCAGAAAAGGGTGACTTGCTCTATCCTCTTCTTAAGCTTAAGTATCATTTTGTAGGACCTTCAGATGTAATGTGGTCAGTAGATGATGAAATTCGTGATGAAATGAAAGTTCTCTCTAATAGTGCAAAAGATTTCCCTTCACTTTTAGAGGATACTGATTGGAATAATCGACTTGATGCAGTTGTGACAAGAGCTGAAGAAATGATTTATAAGGAAGAAAACATACTCTTCCCACTTTGCGCTAAGAATTTTTCTGAAGAAGAATGGTCTGATATTGCTAGAGATTTCAACGACTATAAGCCTTGCCTTATTGGGAAACGCCCTCTGTGGGGGAAAGCTACTCCAAAGAAAAATGTTAGAGACTTACCTCAGACTGGGGATATGATTAACCTCCCATCAGGTCAGCTTACTCCATACCAATTGGATGCGATGCTTAACACTATTCCTATTGAGCTTACATTTGTTGATGAAAATGATGTTAATAAATATTTTAATGGCGGTGATGATATGAAACTTTTCAAGCGTCCCCTCACAGCTCTTGATAGAGAAGTTTATACCTGTCATCCTCCTAAATTTGATCCAATGGTTCGCTCTATCATTGCTGATTTCAAAGCCAGCACCAGAGATTGCGTCGAGATTTGGAGCAGCCGCGACGACCAGGCCGTACTAATACGATACATGGCCGTCCGCGATAAGGACCATAATTATGTTGGCACCCTTGAATGTGTCCAACCTATGGGCTTTGCAGAAAAGCACTTTAGTTAATTTTCTCAATTTGCGCAAGTGCTTCGTTAATAATAGCACTTCCGTCAACTTCATAAATATCTAATCCCACAGCTTTAATAAGCTCTACATCCTCTACTCCATAGAAGTTTTCTGCAAGGGTCTTTATGTAGCCGAAGCCATATTCTTCCGGAACATAGATGCATCACCAAACTGTAAAGCCTTGTAGTAGCATAGCCATGATGAACCAGTAGCCAAGCCCGATATATTAGGAAAATCCAGTTCTTTTTGCTTATAGCAAATACAAACCACATGTTAGACCTCCCCAATATCGTTTCTACAAATCCAATTCTTTACAAAGGTTTTCATATCGCTTATGCTCTTTTTCTTTTATAGGTTTAGAGGAATCTTTAAAGCAATGGTCGATTACATCAGCATCCTTAAGTAGCTCATCCATTGGTGAATCTATTACTAATTTGTCATCATGATGATATATGGCAGAGCAAATGGTATCTGTTTCTTCTACAGAAGTTATAGCTAATTCATCAAGAATCTTTCTAGCTAAATCTGCACCTAAATGAGCGTGATCATCATATGAGCCACTCTTATATGCATGCATATCGTGAAGCATTGCTGCCATTGCTGCAAGTTCTTCATTTAGCCCACGCTTCTTTGCTAGAATTGTGGCTGCAAGAGATACACCGTAAAGATGTGCTGTAGCACTGGTGCGCTTCTCTTCTTCCAAAAGATTTAGTTCTTTATCTACGTATTCACGAAGTGTTTTTAATCTGCTCATTTGCTATCCTCCCCTAGATTAGAAAATATTGCATCAGTTCATATTTCAAATTACTACCCTCTTCTATATCTGCAGGTAGCAAGGCACGAGCTACTAATTTGAGCTCATCTGA
>ODAI010653171.1_pt1 | contig 11950 bp, 7 predicted proteins | sample 1539321 | NCBI WGS metagenome assembly ODAI01 (sample SAMN02144231, study PRJEB22623) | gut metagenome | biome: sheep rumen | host: Ovis aries | place: New Zealand
AAGGAGCAGGAAGGCAAAGTGACTTTGTTTGCGCCCTTAAATACTTATTACGCGGACTATGTGCGCAGTCAGTATCAATCCGGCAAGGAGCCGGGAAGGTGCCCCGAAGCACCAGTACCGGCGGAGCAGCTGAAAATGGCCCGACAGTTTACCGATACTGCCGTGATCGCTTTTTGCCGTTTTTCCGGGGAGGGCTGGGATCGTTCCGGCTCGCCCTATGACGGGGATTTCTATTTGAGCCGGGAAGAAGAAGCGCTGGTGGAAGCGGTGAAAGCACAGTTCCCCTATGTGGCGGTGGTGCTGAATACCGGCGGCATGATGGATACCAGTTGGTTTAAGGATGTACCCCAAATTCAAAGCGCGCTGCTTGCTTGGCAGGGCGGCATGGAAGGCGGCCTGGCCGCGGCGGATATCCTATGCGGGGACGTGACGCCTTCGGGCCATTTGACGGATACCTTCGCTGTGAATTTTTCCGCCTATCCTTCTTCCGATACTTTCAACGAATCCCAGGATTATGTCACATATAACGAAGATATTTTCGTGGGCTACCGCTATTTTGAAACCGTCCCCGGGGCGAAGGACAAGGTTTGCTACCCCTTCGGCTATGGCTTGAGCTATACTGCTTTCGCGCTGGATAACGCGAAAGGCGCTTTGGAGGGGGATTCCCTGCGCTTTTCCGTTCAGGTCGCCAATACCGGCAGTGTTCCCGGAAAGCAGGTCGTTCAGATTTATGTAAACCCTCCCCAGGGAAAACTGGGGAAAGCCAGCCGGGTGCTGATCGGTTTTGCAAAAACGAAGCTTTTACAGCCTGGTGAAAAGGATACGCTGACCGTTTCTATTCCCATAGAGCGGCTTGCCAGCTACGATGACACTGGCATGGTGAGCCGGTCTGCCTGGGTGCTGGAAAAGGGCACGTATGCTTTCTTCCTGGGGGACAACGTCCGGGATGCCAAGGCGCTTTCCTTTGTGTATGACGTCAAAGAAGACATCATCCTTTCCCAGTGCGCTGCCCATTGCCAGCCCCGGCAGATGAATTGGAGAATGAAAGCGGACGGCAGCCGGGAAGAAGTACGCAACGCGGAAGCGCTGCCCTTCCCGTCAATGGACAAGGATCAATTCATCCACGGCGCGCCGCCGGAAAATATCTGGAACGCTCAGATAGATACCAAGCAGAAAGATATCATCTTGGGGGATGTGGCGGATGGAAAGATCGCGCTGGATCAACTGCTGGATACCATGAGCTTGGCAGAAATGATCTCCATTTTAGGCGGCCAGCCCAACCGGGGCGTGGCCAATACCTTTGGGGTAGGCGGCTTGAACGCTTATGGTATTCCCAATGTGATGACCGCCGATGGCCCGGCGGGCTTGCGCATTCAAAAGGAATGCGGCGTTACCACGACCGCGTTTCCCTGTGCAACGCTGCTGGCCTGCACCTGGAATGAAGCAATCGTGGAACAGGTGGGCAAAGCAGCCGCAGAGGAAGTGAAGGAAAACGGCATTGGCGTTTGGCTGGCTCCCGGCATGAACATTCATCGCAATCCCCTGTGCGGACGCAACTTTGAATACTATTCTGAAGATCCCCTGGTTACTGGAAAAATGGCCGCCGCCATGGTCCGGGGCGTGCAAAGCCAGGGCGTTTCCGCCTGCGTCAAGCATTTTGCCTGCAATAACAAAGAAACGAACCGGGCAGACTGCGATTCGCGCCTTTCTGAACGGGCACTGCGGGAAATCTACCTGAAGGGCTTTGAAATCGCCGTAAAAGAAGCCCAGCCCTGGACGCTGATGACCTCCTACAACATCGTCAACGGCGTGCGCGCCTCCGAAAACAAAGAACTGCTGACGGATATTCTGCGGGGCGAATGGGGCTACCAGGGCCTGGTGATCACGGATTGGTGGAATCATTCCACCAACCATGACAAAGAAATCGCCGCTGGGAACGATGTAAAAATGCCCCGGGGCATGCCGGATGCGGTGCTGCTGAATGTGTGGAACGGAAAGCTCGATCCCGCCTGCGTCCGGGCAAGTACGAAACGACTGCTGGAAATGATCCTCAAGCTGGACTGAATATTCATCCTGAAGGAAACGAATTGAAATAGATTGAGTCATTACATCGCCGCGCCGGGATTGGATACGCGCAGCGGCATTATTGTCCAGGCGTTCGGCTATACCCTGACACATACATTCCGTGTGGCATGCAAGAAGATTCAGGGCGTTTCCCCGTTGGAATGGAAAAAGTGCCGGCAGTTCAATGCCGGTGATGAGCAAACAAGACAATAAGAAGGAGAAAAAATTTTCTATTTTCGTGCAAACTGTCCAGCTAATGCGAAATACATTCTCAATCATGGGTCACCGATCCATCTGGGAGTCCATGACTTTTCTGATATTCGGTATACCTGTGAAGCAAAAAGGGGATATGCGCCCCTACAGGTGCGCATATCCCCCGGATTCTGCCGAAGAAATTTTGCGGTTTCTCGCTTAGTTGCCCAGAACCCAGGGATTGGCTTCCAGGTAAGCGGCGAACTGCGTGCGGTATTCTTCCATGTACTTATCCAGACCGGCGGCCTTCAGGTTGGCGATGGCCTTGTCGATGTTCTCCTCATAGGAGACCATGCCGACCTTGATCGGGTAGATGGAAGCGATGATTTCCGTCTGCAGGTTGCTCAGTTCGGTCTGCACATTGCTGGCATCAAAGATAAAGCCCGCGATGGGGGAAATCACGTAGTTATCGGCTTTATAGGTCATGTAGTCGATATGACGGGCAGGCGCTTCCGCATCAAAACGCATGTAGGGCAGATAGCCCGTCATCCAGGTGTCCATATAATAGAGGGTGTCGCCGTCGTCGCCCAGCACCTGTTCCATCTTGTCATCGCCAATGGCATGGTAGTACACGCCTTCGGTGCCGTAGTGGAACAGATCATGGTTTTCCTTGGAGGCATACAGCCACTGCAGGAACTTCAGCCCGCTTTCGGGATCCTCAGCGGTGGCGGAAATGGCGTTCAGGTTCTGCACGAAAGTGTAAATCATTTCAGGCTTTTCGGGGCACATTTCAACCCAGTCAACCTCGGTTTCGATACCGGTGTTCTTCTTGATGGAAACGCTGGTGGCGGGATCAAAGGTCTGGGAGGGCAGGAAAGCGCCCAGCTTCGCGTCCTCGTACATTACGGAGTGATCCTTGTTCAGCACGTCCGGGTCTACCAGCCCGGCCTGATACATCTGGTAATAGGTTTCGCAGTCCTTCTTGAATTCTTCGGATTCGTAGAAGGAATCGATGGTGCCGTCCTGACGGGCAAGCACCAGGCCCAGGCTGTTTTCCACATAGAAGGGATAGGAATCATAGGTGCGATGCAGCCAGTGGGCCGTATCCTGATTCTGGTGGAACCAGTTGTAGGCCTTGATGCCGGTTTCATCCAGAATGTAATCCTGGGATTTCTTCATCAGGTCGATCACCTTTTCCACGCTGTCCGCAGGGAAGGTGTCATAGCCCACGGCCTTCATGACGTCGGTGCGCAGGTCCATGTAGGACATCACGTTGTCGAAGGAACGCCAGGAGCAGGGAACCGCGTAGTGCTGGCCGTTGTACAGCGCGCCCAGCCATTCGGTTTCGGTGAATTTGGACACCAGATCCGGATACTTATCCAGATACTCGTCAATAGGAATGATCGCGCCCATGGCCGCCAGCGCGGACATGTTCTTCACGTCCTGCATCACGTGCAGCAGCTCGAAGGGCTCGCCATCCGCCAGCATCATGTTCAGCTTGGTATCATATTCGCCCCACGGAATGCGGATCACTTCTACCTGGATATCCAATCCATCGGCCAGCAGCTTTTCATTCACAGCAGCGATGCCGGCATCATATTCAGCGGGCAGCACGCCGGGCTGAACGATGCGAACCGGGTGAATCGTGGCGGTCTCGGCCAAGCCGAAGGGCACGCAGGAGAGGATCATCACCAGGGCCAGGAGCAGGGATGCGATTTTCTTCATGGTAAATGCCTCCTTTTTATTTTTCGCGGAACCCGTCCGCGGAAATACGATGGAATAAGCTGTTTTATCCTTTTACGGCACCGACCACGATGCCCTTGACAAAGTATTTTTGCAGGAAGGGATACAGCAGAATGATCGGCCCCATGGTGACCACGGAGGTGGCCATTTTGAAGGCTTCCTTCGGGGGATTCTTCCGCACCGCGCCCTGCGTCAGCTTGCTCATGGCCGTGATTTCGCTCTGAATCTGGAAGAGCAGCATCTGCAAAGGATACAGCTTTCGATTGTTGATCAGCATGACCGCGTTGAAATAATTATTCCAATATCCGATGGCGTAGAACAGGGTGATGGTAGCCAGCACAGGCATACAAAGCGGCAGATAAATCTGGAATGCGATGCGCATTTCGCCCGCACCGTCCATCCGGGCGGATTCGTTCAGCGCGTCCGGAATGCCATTTACAAAGTTCCGTACCAGAAACATGTTGAACGGAGAAAAGAGCAGCGAGGGCACGATCAGCGCCAGCATGTTGTCGTAAGCCCCGATGCGCTTTGAAACCATGTACCAGGGCACCAAACCGGCGGAAAACACCATGGTGAAGTAAAAATACAGGGAAAGGCCGTTCCTGTAGCGGCATTGCTTGCTGGCCAGGGCGTAGCCCGCGCCAAAGGTGATGATGGTTCCGATCAGGGTGCCGATCAAAGTGGAGGAAATGGTTACCAGATAGGATTGGGGAACCGAAGATGTGCGCCCAAACATCATCTGGTAAGCAGAGGCTGACCAGGCCTGGGGGAAGAAAGAATAACCATTCAGGGTGATGCTCTTTTCTTCCGTGAAGGAAACGATGATGACCATCAGAAACGGCAGCAGGCAGAAGAGGGCAAAAAGCAGGATGACCGCGTAAATCACCTTGGTGCCGATTCGCTCGCCGCGGGTGGTGCGCACATGGCTGATTCGTATGCCGCGATCCGATTGTTCAGACATAGGATTTGCCTCCTTTCCCGGGAAAAATCAGAACAGAGCGCCGTCCGGGTAATACCGGTGCACGATCTTATTCGATGTAAATACAAGGATAAAGCCCACGATGGACTGATACAGCCCCACCGCCATGGTCAGGGACGGATTGCCCGTGTTCTTGAACAGGCGGTATACATAGGTGTCGATCACTTCCGCAATGGGCATCAGGGAGGAATTGTCCCGGATGATCGCGTACATCATGCCGAAGTCGCCGTAGAAAATGCGGCCGATGGACATGAGGGTCATCACGCAGATGGTGGGGGCCAGCAACGGCAGCGTTACATAGATGATGCGCTTGAAGCGGGTAGCGCCGTCGATGGCGGCGGCTTCATAGATGCTTTCGTCGATGCCTGTAATGGCCGCCAGATAGATAATGGAGTTGTATCCGGCGTTTTTCCACAGGTTCAGAATCAGCAGGATGGGATACCAGTAATTGGGGGTGGCGTAAAAGTTAATGCGCTTGCCGCCTGTGGACAGGATGATGCTGTTGAGCATGCCCTTGTCCGTTCCCAGGATGCCCTGTAGCATATAGCTGACAATGACCCAGGAAATGAAGAAGGGAAACAGCATGGTGGACTGGGTGACCTTCAAGAACACCTTATTGCGCACTTCGTTGAGCAGCAGCGCCAGCAGCACGGCGAAGGCAGTGCCGAAAATCAGAAACAGAAAATTGATCACCAAGGTATTCCGGGTGATCGCCCAGGCCCAAGAGGAGGTAAAGAAGGAGGGGAAATTGCTCAGCCCGATAAAGGGACTGAATATCCCGGTGCTGTAATGGAATTTTTCAAAGGCGATCACGATGTACGGAAGCGTGAGATAGCCGTAGATAAATGTATAAACGATGGCCGGGAGCGCCAAAAGATACAGAAACTTTTTGTCCCAGATTTCCACAAACGGATTTCTTCTCTTTTTCCGGACTTTTCCCGCGGCCAATCCGGTTTCACTCATTCGTTTCACCTCTTTCGCCGATTTGAAGCAATCAAAATAGAAGCAGGAAATATATGGTCATTCCGACGTTTGAATTCGCTGTATATTTGAATGTTAGCACAGTTTTTGCTTCGTGTCAAGAATCAAACGCCATTTTCGCGCACGACTGCGCACACAGCATAGAGAAGCTTAAAACAGCTCATTGAAAGCGGACGACATGCTTCCGTGCTTTGGCGTTGATCTGAGGAACGAATCGTCCGAAAAAAAGTGATCGGGGAGGAAAAGGGGCGAAGAAGCCGAAATTACTATTTGATGTTGGGCAAAACTTTACTGACCATATGAACCGAACCAAATGAATCATCATTTCGGGCGGCAAGGCAGGACCAACGGCAGCCTGCATGAACCAAGGAAAGCGGAGGAGATGGCGCAATGCCGGTCAACAATCATATTTCTTTGAATGGGGAATGGCAGGCTGCTTTTTGCGACGTTGGAAAAGGCAGCTTGGACACACTGAACAGTATGCCTGTTTATCCCTATCATGTACCGGGGGACGTGCATACGGCTTTGCAGGAAGCGGGATTGATCCAGGAACCTTTGATCGCTCTGAACGACCTGGACTTACGTTGGGTGGAGGAAAAGGAATTCTGGTGCGCGCGCAGGTTTACGCTGCAGAAAGTGGATATGCGCCGCCATCACCGTCTGACCTTTGAGGGGCTGGACTGCACGGCGGATATTTACCTGAACGGGCAGCAAATCGGAAGGCATGACAACGCCTTTGTGGAAGTCAGCTTCGATGTGACCGAGGCGCTTCGCCTGGGGGAAAATATCCTGGTGGTGCGTATTGACGATGGCAGCGCGAAAGCCAAAACCCACGATCTTGCCTTGATGGGGATGATGTGGAACAATGAGCAGCCCTACCGGATCTGGATGCGCAAGCCGCAATTCGTCTATGGCTGGGATTGGACGATCTGGCTATCCAGCTGCGGTATCTGGCGTTCAGTCAGTCTCAGTGGTTTTGATGAAAGCACAATCGAAGACATGTATGCGGAAACGCTTTCTGAGGATGTGCGGGAGGGAGAGGAGGCAGTTATTTCCGTGTCCCTGCGCTCCAGCGCCCCCTGTCTGCGCAGAATCACCGTCTATGACCAAAGGGGGTTTCCGGTCGCCCAGGAAACGACTGCCCAGAACACGCTTTCCTTCACGATCCCCAGCGCCCGTCTTTGGTGGGCTAACGGCATGGGAGAGGCATACCTGTACACCATTTGCGGGGAATTGCTGAGAGACGACGGCGAGGTCATGGATGAACAAAAGATTTCCTTCGGCATTCGCACCGTTTCCCTGGAGGAAAAGCTCCTGCCGGATGGGGACAGCACCTTTACATTTATTCTGAACGGCCAGCCTGTTTTCTGCAAAGGGGCCAATCATGTGCCTGCCGACTGTCTGCCGGGCCGTGTCACGGCGGAGAAAGAAACAAAACTGATTCAAATGGCCCGGGACGCGGGCATGAATATGCTGCGGGTGTGGGGCGGCGGCGTGTATGCGTCGGAGGCGTTCATGCGCGCATGTGATGAAGCGGGCATCCTGGTATGGCACGATTTTATGTACGCCTGCGGCTTCTATCCCGATCATGACCCGGAATTTGTGGAAAATATCACCACAGAGGCAGAAAAGGCAGTGCTTCGCCTGCGCCATCATCCCTCGCTGATCGGTTGGGCGGGAAACAATGAAATTCAGGAAATGTACCGATCCATTCATCAGTGGCATCCGGAACTCCCATTTTACGGGCAGAGCATTTATGAAATAATTCTGCCAGATGTGGTGAAACGGCTCTGCCCTCGGCTGATCTACCGGCCCAGCAGCCCCTATGGCGGGAAGGAGCAGGCGGACACCCATCACGGGGATCAGCATATTTGGAAATTCACCCATATTTACAATGATCCTCACTATATGGATTTATGGCGGTTCACGGAATTTGATGTGAAATTCTTCAGTGAATTCGGCATCCTGGGCGCCATGACCCTGGAAACGGCGAAAAGCTGTATCCCGGAAGGACACCTGAAGCACGACGATCCCATCTGGCTGCACCACAGCAACAGCAACCGGGACTGGGAAGTATTTGATCGGATGATGCTGCGGTATTTCGATGAGATTCCGGAGGATGCCGGCCGAACGATCCTGCGCAGCCAGGCGCTGCAGGCAGAAATCACCCGACACATTTACGATGAATTCCGCTGCCGGAAGTTCCGCTGCTCCGGTCTTCTGTTCTGGACCCTCAGCGACAGCATGGGCATTCATAACTGGTCGCTGATTGATTACGGCCTGCGCCGCAAGCCTGTTTATCACGCGCTGAAACGCTCCATGGCTCCGCTGGCGGTGGCGATCCGGGGCTGGGACGTGCAGAATTCTGACGGAGAAAAGGAATACCTTTCCCATTGGCGGAATACCCCTGATCCCCTGGAAATCTGGGGCATGAACGATATGCTGGCTGAGGAAACCGTAACGGCAGAGTACAGCATCGTTACGGTGGAGGGGGAAGTGCTGCAGGCAGAAAAAAAAGAAGCGCTTCTGCCTGCCAATGCTTCCGTGTGCATCCTGAGCGCAGACGTGTCGAAGCTGTATTTTGACCCGGAAAAAACTGTCCTGCAGGCGAGGCTGCACAAGGACGGCGCGGTCATTGCCGAAAGCCGGTATTTCTTTGTGCCATTCAGAAAGATGGTAAATTGTGCGCCGGACATTACCTGCCGCAGCGAGCCCATGGGAAGCAATCAATGGAAAGTGACGCTGCACTCTCCCTCCTTTGTGTGGCTGGTGCATTTGGCAGAGCCCGATGGTACAGTTTACAGCGACAATGATTTTGATCTGTGGCCGGGAGAAACCAGAATGGTTACGGTCACAACGGATCAAAAGGCGTTCAAGCCTGATTTCAGCTTTGTGAGGTGACGCGAATGAACCCTATTGTAAACGGCTGGTACGCCGATCCGGAAGCCCGGTGTTACAACGGGCGGTACTATATCTATGTGACCAAATCCTTTTCCGCCTACGGAGAGCAGATGAATCTGGACGCTTTTTCCTCCTCCGATCTGATCAATTGGGAAAACACGAAACATCATAGAATAAAGGAGAGAGCAGCATGCTGAACATCAAGGATTTTGGCGCTGTGGACGATGGAAAAACCCTGAATACCGAAGCATTCCGGCGCGCCATTGAACAGGCGAAGCAGAACAGAGACACGGTGTGTGTCCCCGGCGGAGTTTATCTCACGGGAACCATCAACCTGGAAGGCGTCAGCCTGTATCTGGAGGCCGACGCGGTAATCAAGGGCTCTCCGGATCTGAAGGATTATCCTTACCAGGATTATGTGCATAACGAGCTGGGCCGTCTGCGGGCGCTGATCGTGGACCTCCATCACGATCATGTGGCCATTACGGGCCAGGGCACTATCGATCTGAACGGCCTTTCCTTTTTTGATACCACGAAAAAGAATGTACCCAAAACGAACGTGCCCCCGACGCCCGAACAGGAAGCGCAGTGCACATATTTCATTCCCAAAGAACGCCCCAGCCAGTGCATTTTCTTCCATGACTGCAAGGATGTACGGATGGAGGGCGTGACCGTCGTCAACGCTCCCTGCTGGACCATCACCTGCTCTCATTGCGAGAATATCCATTTGACTAATCTGACCATCGACACCGACCTGAACACTCCCAACGATGATGGGATCCATCTGTCCGCCTGCAAGGGCGCCATTATTTCAGACTGCCATATTTCCAGCGGAGACGACTGCATCGCCTTATCCAGCATCACAGATTGGGAAACGCCCTGCGAGGATATCGTGATCACGGGCTGCATACTGCGTTCTTGCTCCAAGGCCATCGTGATCGGCTACATGTTCAGTGTGGTGCGCAATGTGGTCATTTCCAACTGCATCATCAAGGAAAGCAACCGGGGCGTTTGCATCATGTGCCATGATGAAACGGCACTGGTGGAGAATGTGCGGGTGAGCAACTGCATCGTTGACGCCCGGGTGCGTGCCGGCAATTGGTGGGGCAATGGGGAGCCGATCTTTTTGATGGCCGTACCCCAGGCCACACGGCAAACTGCGCCGCAAATGCCAAACCGTAAAGTGGACTGCGCCATCCGCAGCGTTCATTTGGAGGGCATTACCTGTACGGGAGAAAACGCTATGGGCATTATCGGGCAAAACGGCAATATTCATAATATCTCCCTGCGCCGGATCGACTATACCCGAACGCCTGCCGTGAATCTCCCACTGAAGGGATGCGTCTTTGATCTGGCCCCCTCTGCGCTCCAGGCAGAAGCCCCGGCAGACAGCGGCCTGGTTATTTCAGGAGCGGAGGACGTATCCTTTTCAGAGGTTCATACCGGTGTTTGGCGGATCATAGATGGAACGAAAGAATAATTCGTATTTCTTATCCAATATGCTCCACAGCTGAAAATGATTTATGCGGAATCTTTGCCGGACAGCGTTTGCCGTGCTCAGCTGAATACGGAAGAACTATGGCTTCCTCTTTCACAGGAAAAACACTGCTGATAAATAATCTGGAAACAGGAGAAAAATTGATAGAAATGCGGAAAGAATCATTGATGCACACTGCCATAACGGGAAACAGAAATCCTTATCTGCCGCTTTCCATTTATACCTCTCTCTGAAAGGGGACGAAGCATTTTGAAAAAAGCGCAGCCGCATGGTTTACCATGCGATCCTGGGGCTTGGGGATGCTTCCCCAACAAGACGCATTTGGGGTTTATGACCCCACAATGCCCCGCTTGCCTTTTTTGTCGGGACATTCCTGTAATGATAGCAATCGGACCCTTTATATGAACAGTGCGGATGATCAAGGCCGCTTGAAACTCAGCTTTTCCGTTGAGTCCCTGGAATATCAAAATGCTTTTGAAATAAATCCTTGCACGCAATTAGCTTTTGAGATCAGCGATCAGGCAGGAGGAAGAAAAGCACTGCTTATAATCGCTTATCGCCAAGATTGACGATGCTGAGAATAATGAATTGATCTAAAGACAGCCGGGATGCAATCCTTTTCTCGCATCCCGGCTGTTTGCTCTTAGAGAATGGTAAGTGTTTTATGTTCGTAAAGAACTTTTTTCAATCACTATGCGTCACCGAGGAGCACGGCAAAGCCAAGATCATAGACCCTGAATTTCATGCCGTGGAATTCTCCGATGGTTCCGGGAATTTCGCCCTTCCCCACTTTCTTTGCTCCGTCCAGCAGCTTGCCGATGACTTCCGGTTGGATGGGAAGATCGGCGTGGGACGGCCACAATTCATCGAAACCGTCCATGGTGTTCAGCTTTTCAAGGCTTTGGATGTAGTCGTGAATATTCCTGTGCGCTCCAAACATGAAGATACGGCCATGCTCCTGCACCGGATCGCCGCTGATCAGCACCCGGTTTTGAATATCCAGCACGGCAATGCTTCCGGACGTATGCCCCGGCAGATGAATGATCCGCAGCTTTCTGCCGCCCAAGTCTATTTCGTCCCCATCCTGGACGGGAAGGATCGTGCCCGGTTTCCCGCTGCGCCTGTAATTTGCCTCCTCCGCCGGGTGCATATAGAAGGACGGAAATTGTTCATTGCTGCCGATGTGATCCATATCGGAGTGAGTATTGAGCAGGGAAACCGGCAGGTCTGTCAATGATTCCGCAATGTCCTTGGCGTTGTGCACCTGCATCCCGGAATCGATCAGCAGCGCTTTTTCCGTGCCTGTCAGCAGGAAGAAGCGCACGCCGCCGTCCTCAATTCTCCAGGTGTTTTCGTTCATCTGAATGATCTGATAATCCATAATCTCACCTCTTTGAATACCGCTGTGCTTCATGACGCCGCCAATGCTTTATTGTGTATTCTATTGATTTGCGTAATCGCAGCCGCTCTTGTCGGGTCCCATCGCGCCACGGGTATAGCGGGCGTTGAATTCCATATTGATTTCCCGCAGTTCCTTGTATCCGTCAATGTACGCCTGGTACATTTCGATAAGCCCCGGGCTGCAGCCGTCG
>ODAI013108772.1_pt1 | contig 11950 bp, 6 predicted proteins | sample 1539321 | NCBI WGS metagenome assembly ODAI01 (sample SAMN02144231, study PRJEB22623) | gut metagenome | biome: sheep rumen | host: Ovis aries | place: New Zealand
AATGGTAGCCGCACAGGTTACTTCTGCCAGAAGCTCGTTCCTCACCAGTGTAACAAGTACGATGGTATGTACAACTGGGGTGGTGCCCTTCAGACCTATCTGCCTTACATGCGCGTTGCTGACATCTATCTGCTTTATGCAGAGGCTGGTGCAGCCGCACAGGGTGCAAACTTCAAGAGTAGCAAGTGCCAGCGTACAGCTGTTGACGCTATCAACGTGCTTCGCGACCGTGTAGGTGCAGGACATGTAGCATCAAAGATTGCTGCTGACAGAATTAAGTTTATTGACGAGGTACGTCGTGAGCGCGCCTGCGAGTTAGCCTTCGAGGGCTTCCGTTGGCAGGATCTGCAGCGCTGGTTGCTTCTCACCGAGTATCCATATAATGTGAAGACCCGTCAGGAGTTCCGTCGCGTAGGTAACTTCAACTATGCAGAGAACGACCCACGTGATGCTGAGGTTACAGGCTTCAGCGAGAAGATTGAAGGACAAACCATCATCGTCGAGCGTAAGTTCTCTACCAAGCATTACCTGCTGCCTCTGAAGGAAAGCGAAGTTTATCTCTATTCAGAATATCCGCAGAATCCGGGATGGTAATTCTTTAAATTAAAAATTAAAGATTAAAAATGAAAGATTATATGAAACGTAACAAATATATCATACTGTCAGCTCTCTTGGCTCTGTCGGCTGCTACGCCTGCCCAGGCCCAGATAGATGCTGCGGATACGACCCAGGTCAATGTGGCATTCCGTAAGGTAGCCAAGGAAGACATAATGGGTGGTGTCTCGAGCCTCAACTACAGAGAACTGATGGAAAAGAACTACAATACCTATAGTCTTGACAACATGCAAGGCTATGTAGCCGGTTACAACGGCTCAGGTATGTGGGGTTATACTGACCAGCTCGTACTGATTGACGGTGTACCCCGTGCAGCCAATAACGTTCTGCCCTCAGAAATCGAGGAGATTACTTTCCTGAAGGGTGCACAGGCTGTTGTCCTTTATGGTAGCCGTGCTGCCAAAGGTGCCATCCTTATTACTACCAAGCGTGGTAAGGTGACCGATGGTCTGAGCGTCAACGTCCGTGCCAATACTGGATGGAACGTTGCCAAGGCTTATCCTGAATATCTGGGTTCTGCAGAGTATATGACACTGTATAACGAGGCACGTGCCAACGATGGTCTTGCTCCGCTTTACACCTCTGACCAGATTTACAACTATGCCAGTGGTATCAATCCTTATCGTTATCCTGACATTGAGTTCTATTCTTCTGACTTCATCAAGAAGGCTTACAACCGTACAGACGTAACGGCAGAGATAGAAGGTGGTAACGACCGTGCTAAGTTCTATGCTAACGTCAGCTACTATCGTGTAGGCGACTACCTGAACTTCGGTGAGGCAAAGAACAACTACACTGACCGCTTCAACGTTCGTGGTAATGTGGATGTACGCATCAATAACTTCATTACGGCTTACGTGAATGCCAATGCTACCTATTACAACCAGCACTCGGCCATCTCTACACAGACCGACGCTGATGGTAACACGCTTAACTATTGGCAGGTGGCAGCACAGTGGCGTCCTAACCGTGTCAATCCTCTGATTCCTGTTTCTTATCTCGACCCCGTAGCTATTCAGCCCAGAAATGCGCTGTCTTCGTCTATGAACATCATTGATGGCAAGTACTTCCTTGGTGGTACACAGACTGACTTGACTAACATCTTCGCTGACTACTATGCAGCAGGTAAGAGCACATGGACCAGCCGTCAGTTCCAGTTCGACGCAGGCGTTAACGTTGACCTTGGCTCACTGCTCAAGGGCTTGAGCTTCCACGCTCTCGTTGGCATCGACTATGAGACGAGCTACTCTACATCTTATAATAATGAGTACGCAACTTTCGAACCCTCATGGAGCAACTACAATGGTCCTGACTACATCGTAGCACTGAACAACCACGAGAAGGTTGACAAGAAGTCTGGTGTACAGAACATCGGTGGTTCTACCGATAACCAGGTTATCACCTTCAACGCACACTTTGACTACAAGCGTACGTTTGGCGGTGTTCATAACGTCAGTGCCATGATTCTGGCAAATGGCTACCAGCAGACACGCTCTGGCCAGTATCACCGTATCAGCAATGCCAACCTTGGTTTCGACCTTTCTTATAACTATGACAAGAAGTACTACGCAGAGTTTGCAGCTGCCACTCCTTGGTCAGCTAAGTTGCCAGAAGGTCATCGTGCAGGTTTCTCTCCATCAGTAACACTGGGATGGAACATCGCACGTGAGGCATTCATGGAAGGTAGCATCTTCGATGCACTGACCCTGAGCGCCAGCTACAGCAACCTGAAGACCGACCTCGACATTGATAACTATTACATGTATCTCGGTACCATCCAGCGCGGTGGTTGGTGGGACTGGAACGGTGAGACAGGTCACGACTGCTATCGTTTCGTACGAGGCAGCAACGAGGATCTGGGTTACCTCAAGCGTCAGGAGATTTCTGCCAGCCTGCATGCTGAACTGCTTCAGCGCAGCCTGAGCCTCGACGCATCAGTCTTCTCCAGCAAGATGGACGGTGGCATTATTTCTGCTGCCAACCAGATGCCAAGCTATTTCCGAGTATATTATCCTGAGTCTTCGTTCCTCTCTTATCTGAACTACAACACTGACAAGCGCACAGGCTTCGACGTAGCAGTCAACTATAAGAAGGACTTTGGCGACTTCGGTTTCAATATTGGTGCCAACCTGACTTACTACAAGACCGAGGCTACCAAGCGCGACGACAGCAACTATGCTGATGCTTATCAGTATCGTGAGGGCAAGCCGCTCGACGCTGTCTGGGGTTACGAGTGTCTGGGATTCTTCCAGGATGAGGCTGATATCGCTAACTCTCCAACACAGTCATTAGGTGCTACTGTAAAGCCTGGTGATCTGAAGTACAAAGACCAGAATGGTGATGGTATCATCGATACCAAGGACCAGGTGAACCTGGCAACAGGTGGATGGTATGGTGCTCCTACAACATTAGGCATCAACCTGACGCTGAAGTACAAGAACTTCACTCTCTTCGCACTGGGTATTGGCGGCTTTGGCGGTCATGCCATGAAGAGCAACAGCTACTGGTGGATCTCTGGTGAGAATAAGTACTCGGCTGCCGTACGCAATCGTTGGACTCCCGAGACAGCTACCACAGCTACCTATCCACGTCTGACCACTCAGAGCGGTGCTAACAACAACACCAACTCTGACTTCTGGATGTACTCTACATCACGTTTCGACCTTGCCAAGGTACAGCTGACCTACGACTTCCCGAAGTCTATCATCGGCAATGGCATCGTCAAGGGACTCTCTGTTTATGTTAGTGGCAACAGCCTCCTGACATTAGCCAAAGAGCGTGAGCTCATGGAGATGAACATCGGTTCTGCTCCTGCAGCACGTTTCTACAATATTGGTGCTAAAGTATGTTTCTAATTTAAGAAAGGAATTTAGATATGAAACTTAAGAATATCATTCTGTTAGGCACAGCCACGATGGTTCTCACTGCTTGCGACGACCTCTTCGAACCGGCACTGGAGAACAACCAGGACATCACACAGATGTACACTTGGCCTGACTTCGCACGTGGACTTCTCGACAATGCCTTCCTGGTATTGCCATACACTGAAGACCCCACCAACATGTCTGACGTGGCTACCGACGACGCTGTCTCTAACGACAACGACAATAACTATAAGCGCATGGCTACTGGTACATGGACTTCTCAGAACAATCCAACCAACCAGTGGGAGACGCGCTACCACTCTATCCAATACTGTAACATCTTCCTTGAGAACTGTGACAAGGTAAAGTGGGACTACTCTTCTGAGTCTCTTAACCAGATGCACGCCGACCTGTATAAAGGTCAGGCATACGCACTGCGCGGACTCCACATGTTCTACCTCCTGCGTGCTCATGCAGGTATGGTGGGCGGTGAGCTCCTCGGTGTACCCATCCATCTGGTTTCTGAAGACGGTTCTTCCGACTTCAACCAGGCACGTAACACGTTCAAGGAGTGCATCGACCAGATTATGGCTGACTTCGATGAGGCCCTGAACTATGTTCCTCAGGAGTACGGCGACATCACTGCTGCCGAAGTACCTGCTAAGTACAAGCAGATCGGCGGTACCGACGGTGAGTACAACCGTGCTTTCGGTAACATGCAGCGTGGTAAGATTGACGGTCGCATGATAGCAGCCTTCAAGGCTCAGGTAGCGCTCTTCGCTGCTTCTCCTGCTTATGCATCGGCCAACGCCATGACATGGGAGCAGGCTGCACAGTATGCTGCTGCCAGTCTGCGTAACATCGGTGGCCTGAGCGGTCTTGACCCTGACGGCTGGCACTGGTATGCAAACGTTGATTACATTGAGAGTTATAAGTTCACTGACCCAGACCCAACGGAAATCTGCTGGCGTGGTGTCGTTGACGAGCGTTCGTCATACGAGGAGAGCAACTATCCTCCCTCGCTCTATGGTAAGGGACGTGTCAACCCAACACAGAACCTCGTCGATGCTTTCCCAATGGCTAACGGTTATCCTATCACTAACAGCGCATCGGGCTACGATTCCAACAATCCTTACGAGAACCGTGACCCACGTCTGAAGACTTATATCCTCGTCAACGGCGAGACCATTGGTGCTAACAACACTGTTATCAACACCATGGCCGACAATACTGAGACGCTCGATGGTATCAACCGTGAGAATGGTAAGTCAACCAAGACTGGTTACTACCTGCGTAAGCTTCTCCGTAACGACGTGAACCTGAACCCTGCAGCAGGTAAGAAGCACTTTGGTGCTCGCATCCGCTACACCGAGATCTTCCTCGACTATGCAGAGGCAGCCAATGAGGCACAGGGACCAAAGGCCAATGTCGGTGGAGCTAACTACTCAGCCTATGACGTCATCAAGGCTATCCGCAAGCGTGCCGGTGTAGGTGGTGCCAACGATCCTTACCTTGAGGAGTGTGCACAGAGCAAGGAAAAGATGCGTGAGCTCATCCGTAACGAGCGTCGTCTGGAGCTTTGCTTCGAGAACCATCGCTTCTGGGATCTTCGTCGCTGGAAGGCAAACATGAGTACTACCGCTCGTGGTGTTGAGATTACCACCAGCAGCACAGGTGCGCTCATCTACAAGCCTATCGACGTTGAGCAGCGTACATATCAAGACTATATGATCTATGGTCCGATTCCTTATTCAGAAATTCTCAAATGGGGTAATCTGCAGCAAAATGACGGCTGGCAGTAATCAAACAATGTAAAACTAAAAATAAGAAGATTATGAAACGTAACATATTAAAGTTCATCTGTGGAATCGGAGTCCTTTGCTGTCTCTTCTCATGTAAGAATGGCGATCAGACGTTCCCTGATTACGAGGGAGGCACAACGGTCTATTTCCCATATCAGTATCCGGTTCGTACCATCGTGCTGGGTGATGATGAATATGACACCTCCATGGACCAGGCACACCAGTGCCAGATCATGGCTACCTTCGGTGGCTCATATAATGGTTCCAATGGTTCTGTAACCATTGCTGTCGATCCTTCACTGGTTGACGGACTGACCTTCGAAGACGGTTCTCCCGTAAAGGCAATGCCAGAGAATTATTACTCACTCTCTACCACAACACTGAATTTCAATGGTACCATGAACGGTGCTACTACCGTCCAGCTGACCGATGCATTCTTTGCTGACCCCGCAACTGTCAAGAATACCTATGTTATTCCTGTGAAGATGACTGGTCAGACAGGTTTTGGAAAGATTCTCGCAGGCCGTCTGCTTGAGGGCTTCAATGGTTCTCGCAGCGATGAGTCAGTATGGGATGTCATGCCAATGGACTTTGTGCTCTATTGCGTGAAGTATCAGAACAAGTACGCTGGTTACTGGCTTACCAATGGTACGACCTCTACTGACAACATTGAGCAGGCACCTACCGTGCTCATCAAGACCAAGTCGCTCAGCAGCTGCATCTATACTGTGACTTATCAGGATGGCAACAACTTGCTCACTGCTGACCTGCTGCTTGACTTCAGTGGCGACAATTGCACCATCTCTTCTCTCACCGACGGCGTTACAGCTACTGGTAACGGTACTTGGAGCGACAATAGCGAGAAGAAGGCTTGGGGTAATAAGGATCGCGACGGTATGGAACTCAACTACACTGTTACCTTCCCTGGCGGCAAGACCTTCTCTACTCATGAGAAGATGGTTTGGCAGCGCAGTGGCGTAACTATTGAGGAGTTTGCTCCTGTTTACAATAAATAAAGCTTAAAACAGTATGACAATGAAAAAGCAATATATCATTTTAGCACTTGGAGCCATGTTTATGGCTTCATGTGCCGATGAGTTCGACAGAAATTTCGAAGTAGGACGCCCCGATAATCTTGAGCAGTATGCTTATCTGAGCGACTACCAGCCTCTGAAGAGCTATATCGACCAGTCCAAGTATCCTAACTTCAAGTTAGGTGTTGGTACTGATGCTGCTGATTATGCGAAGCAGGGCGTTACCTATGTTGTCACCAATTCCAACTTCACAGAGACCGTAGCAGGCAATGCCATGAAGATGGCTTCCTGTGTCGATGACAATGGTAACTGGAATTTTGGTACTGTAACCGATTATGTCCGCTCTGCCAACGAGGCAGGACTGAGCGTCTATGGACATACCCTTGCATGGCATGCACAACAGCCGGTGAAGTGGCTTAACACACTCTTGGCCGACAAACCTGTACCCGTTGACCCTAATGCTCCAAAGGTTGACACGTGGGTTGAGCAGCTCACCAATGGTGATCTCGAGGGAACAGAAGCAGCCAACTTTGTTGTCCGCGAACCAGGACAGAATGATGTTAACCGCATCACTGACGGTGTGGGTGTTGATGGCTCACGTGGTATCGTGGTTCACTCTCATGATAATCCAGCCAATGCATGGGACACACAGTTCTTCATCTATACTCCTGACCATGCTTGGAAGGATGGTGACCAGTATCGCTTCAAGATGAAGATTCGTGCCGACAAACCAGCACATGCTTCCATTCAGGCACATGCCGCTCCTGGTGCTTACCAGCATTGGACCATGCTCGCTGGTGGCTACGACTTCACTACCGAGTGGAAGGAAGTTACTTACGAAGGTACTATCGATGCCAGTCAGGCTGGTGCCAACGGTTGCTTCTCTATCGCTTTCAACCTGAACGAGTTGACAGAGGCTAACAACTACTACTTCGACGATATGTCGTGGGAGGCACTTGTGCATGCTGCTGCAGGACCAGTTCTTTATTGGGAGGATATTGCTACCAATGGCGACTTGGAAGGCGACGATGTCAGCTGCTTCTTCACTACAGAGCCCTCTACCGGTGGTCCTCATGCCTCAACTATCTACGACGGTGTAGGTATGGACGGCTCACGTGGTATCATGGTTCAGTCAGAGGATAACCCTGCACAAGACTGGGATACGCAGTTCTTTATCCGTGTGCCAGAGGCACTGCTCGAGGGTACCAAGATTCATGTTCAGTTCGACTATCGTGCTGATCAGGAAGGTGACGCTGATACACAGGCTCACAACGAGCCAGGTGCTTACCAGCACTGGGCATGTATCGGTTCACCACACTTCACTACCAGCTGGCAACACTGGGACAAGGAAGTGACGGTCGATGGCAGCATGGCAGGCGGTGCCGGCATGCATACCATTGCCTTCAACCTGGCTAAGAACAAGAAGAAGACCAAGTTCTACTTCGACAACATCAAGTTCGAGGTAGAGAAGGAGAGCGCTGGTGGTGGCATACCACAGACTCCAGAGGAGAAGCGCGATACACTTATCTGGGCTATGGGTGAGTGGATTCATAACATGATGGATGCTTGCCGTGCCGACGATGGTACACTGCTCGTTACAGCATGGGATGTAGTCAACGAGGCTATCTCCGGTGGCAATGCCGACAGTGAAGGCGCTTATGCTTTGCAGCATGACAATGGCGATCCAAGCAACTTCTTCTGGCAGGACTACCTGGGCGATATCGACTACGTACGTACTGCAGTGAAGTTCGCACGTGAGTATGGCGAGAAGGACATCAAGCTGTTCATCAACGACTACAACCTCGAGAGCGACTGGGACAACAACAAGAAACTGACCAGTCTCATCAAGTGGATTGAGCGTTGGGAGGCTGACGGCGTGACCAAGATCGACGGTATCGGCACTCAGATGCACATCTCTTGCTATGGTAATCCTACTACACAGGAGAGCAAGAAGAAGGGTATTGAAAACATGTTCAAGCTCATGGCTGCTACAGGCAAGCTGGTACGTGTCAGCGAGCTCGATATGGGTTATGTCGATGCCAACGGCAATACCGTTATGACAGCAGACATGACAGAGGAGCAGCATCATCAGATGGCCGACCTCTATAAGTGGATCATCCAGAAGTACTTCGAGATTGTTCCTGTTGCTCAGCAGTGGGGCATCTGCCAGTGGTGCGCTACCGACGCTCATGCTGGTGGTGGCTGGCGTGGTGGTGAGCCCGTTGGTCTCTGGGATCAGAATTACTACCGCAAGCATACCTATGCAGGCTTTGCTGATGGTCTTGCTGGTAAATGATATTACCTCAAGAGGTAATTTTTAGAACTTTACATTGTGCGGAGCCCGGGTCTGGGAAGATCTGGGCTCTCTTTTAACCAAAAACCACACCTATAATGAAAAAGATCAATACAATATTAATTACCTTGTTGTGCCTCATCGCCCAGCATACAACACTTAACGCGCAATCCGACCCTAACTTCTACATCTTCCTGTGCTTCGGACAGTCGAACATGGAGGGTGCAGCAAGACCAGAGGCACAGGACCTCGTTAGTGCAGGACCACGGTTCCTGCTCATGCCGGCAGTCGATGACCCACAGCGAGGACGTAAGAAAGGTGTATGGTGCGAGGCCACACCTCCGCTCTGCCGTCCTAACAACGGCCTTACACCTGTCGATTATTTTGGTCGTACGCTTGTGAAGTCATTGCCTGACAATATCCGTATCGGCGTCATCCACGTGGCCATCGGAGGCATACGCATCGAGGGCTTTATGCCAGACAGTATTGCTAACTATGTAAAGACGGCTCCCAGCTGGATGAAGGGTATGCTCGAGGCTTACGGTAACAATCCCTACGAGCGTCTTGTTGAACTGGGTCGGTTGGCACAGAAAGATGGTGTCATCAAGGGTATTCTCATGCATCAGGGCGAGTCTAACACTGGCGAACCCGACTGGGCATTGAAGGTGCAAAATGTCTATGACCATCTGTTAGGCGACTTGGGACTGAAACCCGAGGAGGTGCCTCTGTTGGCAGGTGAGGTGGTCCAGGCTAACGGACAGGGACAGTGCATCGCCATGAACCGACAGATACAGGAACTGCCAAAGACCATCCATACGGCACAGGTCGTGTCGTCTGATGGATGCACCAATCTGGCAGACCGCCTCCATTTCGACGCAGCAGGCTATCGTGAGCTGGGCTGTCGTTATGGTGAGCTCATGAGTAAGCTGTTAGGCTATGATCCCGTACGTCCGGTCTTCGAGAGCCATAAGCCGCTTGACGTGCCTGCAGATGCAGTATTAGCCTCTACCACCATCCCTGGTCAGGACTTTCCAAAGGTAGGCCCCGACCGTCGTGCCTACTTCCGTGTCGAGGCTCCAGAGGCTCGCTCTGTCGTTCTCGATATTTGTAACAAGAAGTATCCCATGCAACCCGATGGACAAGGCGGATGGATGGCAGTCACTGATCCGTTGGTTGTTGGCTTCCATTACTATTTCATTAATATTGGTGGAGCCAATGTCATCGACCCCTCTACAGACGTCTTCTTCGGCTGTAACCGTCAGGCAGGAGGTATTGAGATTCCTGAAGGTCCTGAGGGCGATTATTATCGTCCGCAGTTAGGCGTGCCTCATGGTCAGGTACGTAGCATCTACTATCATGCTGCCTCCACTAACGAGTGGCGCCATGCCTTGGTTTATACGCCTGCCGAGTACGAGAAGGGAAAGAAACGTTATCCTGTGCTCTACCTGCAGCATGGCATGGGCGAAGACGAGACAGGCTGGAGCCGTCAGGGACACATGCAGCATATCATGGATAATCTCATCCACAGTGGCGAGGTGGTACCCATGATTGTTGTCATGGAGAGTGGTGACATCAAGGCATCCTTCCGCCGCGACCAGAGCTTTGCCGACTATGGTTCTTCGTTCTATAAGGTGCTCATCAACGACCTGATACCTTATATCGACCAGAACTTCCGTACCAAGACCGATCGTGACCATCGTGCCATGGCAGGACTGTCATGGGGTGGACATCAGACATTCGATGTCGTGCTGACCCACATGGACCTCTTCTCCTACATGGGCGCATTCAGTGGTGCTATCTTCGGACTCGATGTCAATACGGCTTACGACGGCGTGTTCACACGTCCTGACGAGTTCAATAAGAAGATGCATTACCTCTACCTCAGCTGTGGTAGTGAGGAGAACTTCGGTACTGAGGCACTTGTCAACAGCCTTCGTCAGGCAGGCATCAAGGCCGACTACTATGTCTCTCCAGGCACTCATCACGAGTGGCTTACCTGGCGACGTTGCTTCCGTAATTTCATTCCCCACTTATTTAAGTAATTCATTCTTTCTGACTATTACGCTCCCCCATTTCCTTGTGCCCTCGCAGGAAATGGGGGAATATTTTTATAATTTTAATTTGGTTTTCTTCTCACTTAATCGTACCTTTGCAGGCACAAAACTTAAGTAATATGAAAAAATATATCTTATGGATGCTGGTGGCACTCGTCACGGTAGGCAGTCCTGTCCTGACATCGTGCAGCACCAGCGAAGAAACAGTACAAAAACCCGTTACAAAAGAGTATTTCACACTTTGGAACAGCTGTGAGGCATTGACGGCACTGAAAGCATACGTGGAAGATGTCACCAACCCACAGTCCAGTAACTTCATACCCATCGAAGACCGTATCGCTACCTTCGACATGGACGGCACCTTCGTGGCAGAACTCTATCCTTCCTATTTTGAATATAACATGTTGGAATACCGCGTGTTGGACGATCCTGACTATCGTGATCAGGCACCTGACGACGTGCGTCAGGCAGCACAAAGCATCAGGGATTTCGTGCGCAAAGGCACACCACTGCCCAGTGGCTTCGACATGATTCATGCACACGCAGCCGCCAAGGCTTATGCTGGCATGACGCTGGCCCAGTTCGACAGTTACGTGAAGGCATACGCCGCACTGCCTGCCAACGGCTTCAGTGGCATGACCTACGGGCAGGGAGTCTATCAGCCCATGAAGGAGGTCTTCGAGTATCTGAAAGCCAATGACTTCACATTCTATGTTGTTAGTGGTAGCGACCGTTTCATCTGCCGTGCCCTGGCCGAGCCACTCGGTATTGCACCTAACAGGATCATTGGCATGGACGTGAAGCTTATGTCCAACCAGCAGGGAGAAGTGCCAGGCGTCAACTACACCATGGGCAAAGAAGAGTACCTCGTACGTACTGACGAGCTCATCATCAAGAACCTGAAGACCAACAAGGTATTACAGATAGCACAGGAAATAGGCAAGGTGCCCGTGCTCTCCTTTGGCAATAGTGGTGGCGATGCTGCCATGCATAACTACTGTCTAAGCAACAGCAAGTATCGTAGTGCAGCCTTCATGCTTATTGCCGACGACGATGTACGCGACCATGCCAATCGTGAGAAAGCCCTTAAGCTGGGTGACCAGTGGCGTCAGGCCGGCTATCATGTCATCTCCATGCGCGACGACTTCCGTACTATCTATGGGCCAGACGTACAGTTGGTACCCTTCACCTTCCCGGAATAAATGGCTCTTTCCCCCCTTTCGTAGAGAAGTTACAGCTATGCTGATACACGTTTGATTTCTTCTTCGTTCCGTCATTTCTAAAAGCA
>ODAI013928069.1_pt1 | contig 11950 bp, 9 predicted proteins | sample 1539321 | NCBI WGS metagenome assembly ODAI01 (sample SAMN02144231, study PRJEB22623) | gut metagenome | biome: sheep rumen | host: Ovis aries | place: New Zealand
GCCTTCTGTACGGCCTTTGCCCTGCGGTGGGGAGAAGAACGGGAGGAGGCCGGTTTTGAGGCGGATGATCTTCCTCCTGCAGCCGTCTTCCTGCCGTTTGATGTTCTCTTTCCGGACGAGGAAGCCCTGCCTGTGCCGGCGGAGCCTGTTCCGGAAGTCCTTTTTCTGTTCTTCGCACCCGATGCGGATGAAGTACCCGATTTAGCACGGGATGTACCGCTCTTCGTCTTCTGTGCCATAGATATCCTCTGTGTCTGTCCGTCTCAGAATGTATTGGAATGCCAAACGTGTGCAGGACCAGTCAGCGGTTCCTGTCTAATCAAATACCAGACCGTCTCAGCATGTGCCAGGCTGTCGCATCAAATGCCGGACTGCCTCAGCATGTGCCGGGCTGTCGCGCCAAACGTCAGACTGCCTCTGCATGAGTCAGACTGTCTCATCAAATGTCAAAATCATCGTCCTCGGAGATTTCGATGTCAAAATGATCCTTTCCCCGGGGCAGGTCCCAGTCGTCCGTCAGATCAAACTCCATCCTGACATGCGGACGGCGTTTGGGGACAGGGAGGGGGTTTTTCAGAAAGCGGCCATCCTCCGTATCGTAATATCCTGCCGGAGGGCCGGCGGGATCATATTTATCTCTCGGATCCATCTCAAGCTGCTTCCTTTCAAAAAGACACATAGCAGCCCTGCGTCATATACGCAAAGCTGCTGTGCGGAAAAATGCTCATTACTGTATCGGCACGCCGCCCGCCGGGCGGCAGCACATAGCGGATATGTGCATGCGAAGGCAGTATTATTCGTCGTCCTCGTCCCAGTTGTGATAGACGGCCTGTACATCGTCATCATCCTCAAGGATGTCAAGGATGCGGCGGATCTGCTTGATCGCGTTCTCGTCTGTCAGTGTCACATAGTTCTGAGGGATCATGGTAACTTCTGCGGAAACAGGCTCGATTCCTGCTTCCTCGATAGCCGCCTTGACCGCGTCGAAATCATCCTCGGAGGTAATGATCTCAAAGCTGTCCTCTTCCTCCTTCAGATCTTCCGCGCCTGCATCCAGAGCGATCATCATCAGGTCATCTGCACTCATATCGCACTCTTCGCGGTCGATAATGATCTGGCCGCGCTTGTCAAACATGTAGGAGACGCATCCGGGAGTGCCGATGTTGCCGGCTCCCTTGGCAAAAGCCGCACGGACATTGGCGGCGGTGCGGTTCTGGTTGTCGGTCAGAGTGTCGACGATCACAGCGATTCCGTTGGGGCCGTAGCCTTCATAGGTGTTGTACTGATAGTTGACGTTGCCGACATCTCCGGCCGCCTTTTTGATACCGCGCTCGATGGTATCGTTGGGGACGTTGTTGGATTTCGCCTTCTCAATGACCTTTGCCAGCTTGTAGTTGTTGGAGGGATCGGGGCCGCCTTCCTTTACGGCGACAGCGATCTCTCTGCCGATGATGGTAAAGATCTTACCCTTGGCGGCGTCGTTTTTTTCCTTTTTGTGTTTGATGTTTGCGAATTTCGAATGTCCTGACATGTTATTTCCTCACTAAAAATGTATTTTCTTTGGATATACTCCACTGAATGAACTGATTCCGGCCTGTATGCAAAGCCACACTTAAATATAGCATTACACCGTTCAATCGTCAACGAATACTCTGGGAACGCGGGGGGAAATGTCACAGGCCAGTTCATAATTGAAGCGTCCCGACAGGTCTCCCAGCTCCTCCATGGTGATGCAGAGCTGTCCGTCCTCGCCCAGCAGGGTGACGGGATCCCCCTCCCGCACACCGGGAATATGGGACACATCCACCATCATCTGGTCCATGCAGACGCGGCCGCGGATGGGCGCCTTCTGCCCCCGGATGAGGACATACCCTTTGTTGGAAAGGCTTCTGGGATAGCCGTCCCCGTAGCCGACGGGAACCGTAGCGATCGTCTCCTCCTGCCTTGTCCTGTAGGTCCCGCCGTAACTTACCTGCGTGTCCGCGGGAACCGTCTTGACATAGACAATGTGGGACCGCAGGGACATGACGGGCCGCAGAGGGACCGGATCCCGCGGCACATCCGCGGAGGGCCACAGGCCGTAGAGGGTGATGCCGGCGCGCACCAGATCAAAGTTGGACTCCGGCAGCCTGATGATGCCGGCGCTGTTGGAACAGTGGCGCAGAGGGATCCTGTATCCCAGTTCCTCTTCGATCCGGGCTGTGAACTCCGAGAACTTGCGGAGCTGGCCGCGTGTGTGGTCAAGATGGGTCTCGTCGGCGCGCGAAAAATGAGTAAAAATTCCCTCCAGGCAGATGCTGCCCTTCTCCTGCAGCTCCAGAGCGCGGCGTATAAAAGACAGCCCCCTGTCGTCCGGTGTGATTCCGATGCGGCTCATGCCGGTATCCACGGCCGCGTGAATCCGAACGGGCTCACCGGCCTTGTCCGCAGCCTGTGCCAGCTGCTCAAGCATATCCTCCCTAAAGACCGCGGGCCGGATCTGCAGCTGCGCCAGTTTCCCGTAGCAATAGGGGAAAACATAACCCAGGATCAGGATGGGCTTTTGTATGCCGTCCCTGCGCAGTTCCTCTGCCTCTTCAAATGTCGCGACCGCGAACCCCCACAGATAGGGGAGCGGTTCCACCTTTTGCGCGATCGCGGACGCGCCGTGACCGTAGCCATCCGTCTTGACGACGGCGATCATGCCCGTGCCGGGTTTCAGATTCCGATGCATGCTCTCCATGTTGAAGGAAACCGCGGACAGGTCGATCTTTGCACAGATTCTTTCGTTGCTCATAATCTAATTCCAGAAAATACCATTAAGTAATGCTTAAAGTAATAGTAATGCTTAAAGTAATAGTAATGCTTAAAGTAATGAAGTAATGCTTGAAATAATGCCTGCCGTCAGACCCGGGCCCGTCATCCGGGTCCCTGTCTGCGCATTGTCTCTGTATCAGGCCTGCCAGAAGGAGGCCTTTTTAAGTTCACCGCAGAGGTCCCGGGCAGTCATGCCCTGTTCGCCGTAAGCCCGGGCCGCCAGGTCTCCTGCAGTGCCGTGCAGGCAGACGGCGCTGACAGCAGCCGCAAAGCCGCCGGCGCATTCCTCTTCGGTAAAGAGTTTCCCCTCTGCTGCCGGGCCGCTCTCCTTTTTGGAGAAGTCAAGGGCCAGAAAAGCGGCCGTGATGCCGGTCAGGACATCCCCGCTTCCCGCTGCCGCCATTCCGCTGTTGCCGGTCGTATTGAGATACTGCCTGCCCGAGGCGGCGGAGACCAGCGTGCGGGCGTCTTTGCAGGCGATGGTGCACCGCAGGCTCTGCGCCTGTTCCCGCACCAGCGCAGTGCGCCCGGCAATACACTCTCCTATGCTCTTTCCTGCCAGGGCGGCAAATTCCGCCATGTGGGGAGTGAGGACACAGGGGATCTCCGGGCTTCGTCCGGCGAGCAGCTCCCGCAGGGATTGGTCCCGTGCCAGCAGCCGGAGGGCATCCGCATCCAGGACCAGGCCGCGAAGGGCCTTTTTCTCCTGTGCATATTCCAGGAGCAGGCGGAGAATGGATTCCGCCGTCCCGTCGGTTCCCATGGCGGGACCCGCAGCGGCGATATCAGCCCAGGCCAGAGAGGCTCTCAGCCGGCCCGCCATCTCTTCCCGGGTATCCTCTTCCGTAAAGGTATCCAGAAGCGCCTCGGGAAGAGTCTGCTGCACGATCAGGCGGTTTGCCTCGTGGGTGAAGATCTTCACCATCCCCGCTCCCGCAGCCATACATGCCTGCGCCGCGAGCAGGGCTGCACCGCACATATTGCGCCGGCCGGCCACGATGAGGACCTTTCCGAACGTCCCCTTGTTGCCCCCGGGATAGCGCGCGGGCACAAGGTCCGCCGCCCCTGCATCCATAAGGGTAAACATGCCCGGCTCCCGGGCAAAGGCCCTGGGAGTAATACCGATCTGGGCCAGATGGATCGCGCCCGCATAGCCGGCGCCCGGATACAGGAAATGTCCCCGCTTATAAAAGGCGAAGGTCCGGGTCTCATCGCATCTGACTGCGCATCCCATGACCTGGCCGTCGTCCGAGGAGATCCCGGAGGGGATATCCACTGCCACTACATAGCTGCCGTAGAGGTCTCTGCAGCGGTTGACCGCGGCGACGCATTCGGCAGCCTCACCGGTCAGCTCCCGGGACAGTCCCGTTCCGAACAGGCCGTCAATGATCACATGGGGGATCTGTGCGCCGGATGCGGCATCCGCCTCCCCGTCAAAAATATGGCGGAGACTGCAGCCGGGAAACTCTTCCACCTGCACGCCGTATTGCCCCAGGATCCTCTCCTGGACAGCAAAACTGCTCTCCGGAGATATTTTTCCGGAGAGTCTGCAGAAGCGGACATGGTAGCCGCGGTCCAGCAGGATCCTGCCGGCCGCCAGGGCATCCGCGCCGTTATTGCCACGTCCGGCGGCCGCCAGGACAAGCGGTCCTCTGCCGTCAGTTCCGCGGGGGAAATTTTTGCGCAAAAAAACGTCAACGCCGTCCGCAACGGACAGCGCTGCACGTTCCATCAGGACCAGCGAAGGGATCCCGATCACTTCGGACGTTCTGGCATCACAGGATGCCATCTCTGCGCCCGTCAGTACATGTTCCATCTTCATAACTTTGACCGAAAGCCGCCTGCCTGCTCCCGCCGGAAACTGCTCCGGCAGACCATGGGCAGATCATTCTTTTTCCGAAGTCATCGAATTTCTGTGAATGTTGTAGGACAGTTTCATCAGGCTGTCCTGCAGATGAACGCTCTCCACCTGTATGGTCGGAGGAAGTTCCAGATCGACGTGGGCGAAGTTCCAGATGGCCTTGATGTTGGTTTTCGTGAGTGAATGCGCCACTTCCCTGGCCTCTGATTTCGGGATCGTGAGGACCACAATGTCCACATCGTTTGCGTCGACATATTCCTGCAGTTCACTGAGCGGACGAATCGGTATCCCTCCGACCGTCTGTCCGAAAAGCTGCGGGTTCACATCGAAAGCACATATAAAATTGAATCCGCTCTGTTTGAATTTCAGATACCGGACAAGTGCCTGTCCCAGATTGCCGGCCCCTACAAGGACCATGTTGTGCTGATGATCAAGGCCCAGAATTTTTCCGATCTCCTCATACAGATAATTGGTATTGTATCCATACCCCTGCTGACCGAATCCACCGAAATTATTAAAATCCTGGCGGATCTGCGAAGCTGTCACCTTCATGATCCGGCTCAGCTCCTGAGAAGAAATCCTGTTTTTCCCGGAATCTTTCAATTCCTTCAGATAGCGGTAATACCTTGGCAGTCTCCCTATAACTGCCTGCGAAATTTCCTTTTCTTCCAAATAAGCACCCCTTATTCCTTTGAAAATGGAAGCGTCGTCGCAGGTATATGCCCGACACCTGACGTATTATCCCTGCTTCCAGTCTTGTCTTCTGTATCAACCCCAAGGTCATTATAAAGTCAGTTGATATTCATGTCAAATATGCAAAGTCGGTTTGTATACAGTTGTATACCGCGTTTTCATTGCCCGCTGAATCCTCCGATTGGGATCCTCGTTACTATTCACGCCCTCTCGAGGGGCGTGACAGTAACTTGCGTTCGCCCATGCTAAATTCGCTCCGCGAATGGGGCGAACGCCGTTTAACTCGGTTTTTTGCGTTGGAAACCACGCAAAAACACCTCGAGTTCAGGTGGGTCTGTACAGATAACGGATCCTCCGCATTAATCCCCGCTTATGTTTTCCTGCAATTGACAGCTTCCCTGATTCCGATTAAACTGATTTGGTGCCTGTCCACGGCCCCGGTCTGCATCTGCCTTCTGAAAGGAATGACGGGAAGGAAAAAAAGAAAGAATGCAGACAGGGAATGCAGGAAACAGACAGGAAATAGATAAGGGATCCTACAGGCACAGTGTTACAGCAATTGTCAGGACCATTCACAGGAAAGACCATACATGATCATAGCATGTCATCATATCACAAAAGAATTTGTTGAAAAAACGATCCTCTCCGACATCACTTTCCATCTGGAAAAAGGAGACCGGGCAGCGATCGTAGGCATCAACGGAGCCGGCAAGACCACTCTTCTGCGCATCATGGCCGGAGAAATGGAGGCCGACCAGGGCACAGTCACCCTCTCGGGCGGCGCCCGTCTGGGCTATCTGGCTCAGGACCAGGGACTGGATGCCTCCAGCACCATCTACGAGGAGGCCCTCGAGGCCAAGCGCGAGATCATCGAGATGGAGCAGCAGCTCTCCCAGTACGAGCAGGAAATGGAAGCAGTCAAGGGCAATGCCCTCAACGAACTGATCGAATCCTACACCAATCTCCTGCACCGCTTTGAGATGATGAACGGCTATGCCTACAAGGGCGAGATCACCGGTGTCCTGCGAGGCCTTGGATTTGAAGACAATGAGTTCGACAAGCAGATCTCGACGCTCTCCGGCGGCCAGAAGACCCGCGTCGCCCTGGCCCGCCTGCTCCTGCAGAGCCCGGATGTGATCATGCTCGACGAGCCCACCAACCACCTGGACCTGGGTAGTATCCGCTGGCTGGAAAACTATCTCACCAACTACCGCGGAACCGTTATTATCGTCTCCCACGACCGGTATTTTCTGGACCGCACCGTCACCAAGGTCATCGAGATCGAGAACGCCTCCGCCACCTTCTTTACAGGCAACTACACTGTCTACGCGGAAAAAAAGAAAGCCCTGCGCGATCAGCAGCGGCGTGCCTGGCTCAACAACCAGGCCCAGATCCGGCATCAGGAGGAGGTCATCGCCAAGCTCAGGCAGTTCAACCGCGAAAAGTCCATCAAGCGCGCGGAGAGCCGCGAGAAAATGCTGGGCAAAATGGAAGTGGTCGACAAGCCCTTCACCCTGCGCGATGACATGCATCTCAAGCTCACCCCCTGCATCCGCAGCGGCCGGGAGGTGCTGACGGTGGAAAATCTGGCCAAGTCCTTCGACGGACACACTCTCTTCTCCGGACTGAGCTTTCACATCCGCCGCGGGGAGCATGTGGCCATGATCGGAGACAACGGCACCGGCAAGACCACGATCCTGAAGATCCTGAACGGGCTGCTGGGCCAGGACCAGGGCCACATCCGTCTGGGAACCAATGTCCACATCGGCTACTACGACCAGGAGCATCATGTCCTCGACGACCGCAATACGGTCTTCGAAGAGATCGCCTACGCCTATCCCTCCATGACCAATACAGAGGTGAGGAATCTCCTGGCCTCTTTCCTCTTTACCGGAGACGACGTCTTCAAGCTGATCGGCGAGCTCTCGGGCGGCGAAAAGGGACGTGTCTCCCTTGCCAAGCTCATGCTCTCCGAGGCCAACCTCCTCATCCTCGATGAGCCGACCAACCACCTGGATATTGTCTCCAGGGAAGTATTGGAAAATGCCCTCAATTCCTATGACGGCACTGTCCTGTACGTCTCCCATGACCGCTACTTCATCAACCGCACCGCCAGCCGTATTCTCGAACTCACGCAAAAGGTCCTGGTCAATTATCCCGGCAACAACTCCGAGACCCTACCGGACCGTTTTATCGGCAATTACGACTTCTACGTGGAGAAATCCGCAGAGGTAGGTGAAAAGCTGATCGCGGACCTGCGCGGCGCAGGGCCGGAAAGAGCCGGCGGACAGGTTTCTGCCGGCCGCGGCGGCAGCTCCGCAGCATCCGGCACCGGAAAAGGCTCCTCTCCTGCTGCAGGCAGCCCTGCAGGTCCTGCAGGCTCCTCCTCTCAGGCCGCCCGGGCCTCCGCAGGTTCAGCTGCCGCATCTTCCTCCGCTGCATCCGGCAGCGGCAGTGGTGTTGAGGACTGGAAGACCCGCAAGGAAGAGCAGGCAAGGCGCCGCAAGATCGCCAACGATCTCAAAAAGTGCGAGAATGAAATCGCCCGCCTGGAGTCCGAAGGGGAAGCCCTGGACGCCGAGATCTCTCTTCCCGAGAACAGCACCGACCCCGACAGGCTGCGTGAACTCACCGCAAAACGCGAGGCCGTCGACGAAAAGCTGTCCTCCCTCTATGAGCAGTGGGAAACTCTGAGCGAGCTGGCCGACGAATAAGGGATATCACTTTCTCTCAAAACCCGCCAGCAGGTTCTGCATGTGCGTGCCCCGCAGCTGAAGTCAGGGGTACTGCATGATAAAAAACAGTATGGAATAAAAAAGGCCCGGCCGGGTCCGTCCTCAAAAAGGGACGAAAACCCGGCCGGGCTTTATTATTTACTTCATTTTTATTGGGCAGGATCCGCAGGCGGTCCCTGAATGCAGGCTCAAATCTAAGCTGAGCTGAACTGATCAGCTCGGATCAGATCATGCACATCATACGCCGAGCTTTTTGTCCAGGGTCTCGCGGATGGCAAGAATAAATCCCTCGGTGTCGAGCTTCTCGACATTTTCGATGTTGGTGATCAGAGCCAGATCTCCGGTCATTTTGCCGCTCTCGATGGTCTCGAGAGTAGCCTCTTCCAGCTTGTCGGCGAAATCCATGAGCTCGGAAATCCCGTCGAGTTCTCCGCGCTTGCGCAGAGCTCCGGTCCAGGCAAAGATCGTGGCCACGGAATTGGTGGAGGTGGTCTCGCCTTTCAGGTGCTTGTAGTAGTGGCGCTGCACAGTGCCGTGCGCGGCCTCATACTCGTAGATGCCGGTGGGGCTGACCAGGACAGAGGTCATCATGGCCAGAGAACCGAAACTGGTGGCCATCATGTCGCTCATAACATCGCCGTCATAGTTCTTGAGGGCCCACAAAAAGCCGCCTTCGGAGCGCATGACACGGGCAACTGCGTCGTCGATCAGAGTATAGAAAAACTCAAGGCCTGCCGCCTCAAATTTCTCCTTGTATTCATTTTCATAGATCTTTTCGAAGATCTCTTTGAAATTGCCGTCGTAGATCTTGGAAATGGTATCCTTGGTGGAGAACCACAGATCCATCTTCTGATCCAGCGCATAGGCGAAGCAGGAACGGGCGAAGCCTTCGATGGAAGCGTCCAGGTTGTGCAGGCCCTGCAGGACGCCCGGACCCTTGAACTGATGGATGACCTGACGGGTCTCTTTGCCGTCCGTGTCTGTGAAGACGAGCTCGGCAGTTCCGGGACCTTCCACACGGTATTCGACATTCTTATATACATCGCCGTAGGCATGACGGGCCATGATAATGGGCTTTTTCCAGGTGCGGACATAGGGGTCAATGCCCTTGACCAGGATGGGCGCGCGGAACACGGTGCCGTCCAGAGCCGCGCGGATGGTGCCGTTGGGGCTCTTGTACATGGCCTTCAGATTATACTCCCTGACGCGGGCGGCATTGGGAGTGATCGTGGCGCATTTAACTGCGACGCCGTATTTTTTGGTGGCCTCGGCCGCCTCGATCGTGATCCTGTCATCGGTCTCGTCCCTTTTTACGAGTCCCAGATCGTAATACTCTGTCTTGAGATCGATATAGGGAAGGAGCAGATCGTCCTTGATCATCTTCCAGATGATACGGGTCATCTCATCTCCGTCCATCTCCACAAGGGGCGTTTTCATCATAATCCTGCTCATAGTTACTCCTTCCTCTGTGTCATTCTTTCCGGCCGGATTCCGCAATATCGTAGGCACCTTTCGGATATTTCGAAATGTCATGTCTGAATCTCCGTGTTTTTTACTCTTCCGCTGCATGCCGGAGTAAAAAATATCGTATCAATGCTTCTTTTACTCTTCGTCCTTGTAGATCTCATAGAGACCGTTCTTTACCATATTGTCGTATGCATTGTGCATGTGCTCGCAGGCAAGCCTCTCCGCCAGATCTGCCTTGCCGGCCCGGATCGCCTCCATGATGGCTCTGTGCTCTTTGTTGGAAGCTGTCCCGCGGCCCACACTGGAGAGTGTTTTCTTGCGCACGCGGTGAACATACTGATGGTAGTCGATCAGCAGATGCTCCAGCATCTTGGAATGGCAAGCGCTGTACAGGATATGGTGAAACTGGCTGTCCAGATCCACCATCTGCTCCAGATGTCCCTTGCCCGCGTGATATTCCGCCAGATAGACATTCTCTTCCATGGCTTCCATCTGTTCCTTTGTGATCTTCTCGGTCGCCCACCGTGCGCACAGCGCTTCGAGACGTGCGCGGATCATGTAGATGTCCTTGACATCCTTTGCGGAAATGCCGGTCACAAAAGCGCCGCGGTTGGGAATGATCTGTACCAGGCCTTCCAGCTCCAGCTGACGCAGCGCCTCGCGAACAGGCGTTCTGGAAACACCGAGCTCTTTTCCGATCTTGATCTCCTTGAGCTCCTCATGCTCCTTGTACCTGCCGCTGAGAATATCCTCGCGGATCTTGGTGAAAACCCGGCCGCGCAGAGAATATTTATCCGTCACTTCACGTTTCAAATCAAACTCATCCATATAATTCTCCCTCTATCGCATCTGAACAAATGCAGAATATGGCTGAATACTTCTCATATTGACGCGTCTTTTAGTAGTTCAAATCTGTCAGTCAATCACGTCATGTGCGGGTTGAAACATTGCAAACAGACGTATGTATTATTGTATACAACTAGTACAATAAAGTCAAGTTGTTTTAAGGACAGGGAGGGAAAACGACGGTATTTCCGTTACTATTCTGCGCCTGTCCCGCGGCTGTAAGTCACAGTGATCGCGCGATGAAGCGAGTTTCCCTTTTTGTGCGTGTATTCCATGTCCGAAGACACAGATATTGCGCGATGAAGAATAAAAATGAAGAATACAAATGAAGAATAAAACCAGAAAAAAATCCCCGCATCGGAGAAAGAAGGCCTGCCGGCCCCTTTCCTTCTGCAGGGATGGTCGTGCACTGTAATCAGTCAGATTTTCTCAAATCTGCATCATTCACTGCAGATCAATATTTATTGCAAATCAATTATTATCGCAAATCAATATCATTGCAAATAAATACTTAACACAAATAAATATCTCTTGCAAATCAATATCAATGTAAATCAATTCATCATTTGACGACGAAGTTGATGATCTTGCCGGGGACATAGATCTCCTTGATCAGCTTCTTGCCTTCCATGAAGGAGGCGACGCGCTCATTGGCTTTGGCTGTTGCAAGGGCAGTCTCCTTGTCGGCGTCACGGGCGATCTGGACCGCTGCGCGGACCTTGCCGTTGACCTGGACACCGACTTCGATCATGTCATCGATCGTCTTGGCGGGGTCAAATTCCGGCCATGCGGCGACAGTGAGGAAGCCTGCATCCTCTCCTGCGATATTCGCGTAGATCTCCTCAGTGAGGTGAGGAGCAAACGGAGAAAGGAGCTTGAGGAAGGTAATCAGGTCATCCTTGGAAATGCTGCCGGCCTTATAGATGTCGTTGACCAGAGTCATCAGCGCCGCGATGGCAGTGTTGAACTTCTGAGCCTCGATATCCTCGGAGACCTTCTTGATGGTCTTGTGCATGCAGGTCTCAAGGCTGGCGGGAGAAGCGCCGTCGGTCATGATTTCCGTCAGGCCCGCGACACGCTCGAGGAACCTGCGGCAGCCCTTGACGGAGCTGTCGCTCCAGGGAGCTGCGCTGCTGTAATCGCCCATGAACAGGACGTAGACACGGAGGGTGTCCGCGCCGTACTGCTCGACGATATCCAGGGGATCCACGACGTTGCCCTTGGATTTACTCATCTTGTCGCCGTCCGGTCCCAGGATCAGGCCCTGAGCGGAGCGCTTCATGTAGGGCTCGGAAGTATTGACTTCACCGATGTCATAGAGGAAGTGGTGCCAGAATCTGGAGTAGATCAGGTGTCTGGTCACGTGCTCCATGCCGCCGTTGTACCAGTCGACAGGCATCCAGTAATCAATCTTTTTGCGGTCCGCGAAAGCCTTGTCGTTGTTGGCATCGCAGTAGCGGAGGAAATACCAGGAAGAGCCTGCCCACTGAGGCATGGTATCTGTCTCGCGTTTGGCTGCGCCGCCGCACTTGGGGCAGGTGCAGTTGACGAA